>Ga0070698_100003463_pt1 | contig 17369 bp, 13 predicted proteins | sample KBSK1502metaG_FD_65477 | JGI IMG/M metagenome (GOLD analysis project Ga0070698, IMG submission 65477) | Corn, switchgrass and miscanthus rhizosphere microbial communities from Kellogg Biological Station, Michigan, USA - KBS K1-50-2 metaG | ecosystem: Host-associated > Plants > Roots >...
TCTAAAATCTGAACTCAAATTTGAAGTTTGAAAAGTGGGCTCGGTGTTTCCCATGTACTCATCAAACTGTTCAGCCAACTTGCGGATGCGGGCTACGTAAACCGGATCAGTAGCCATCTCTGCGAGGCGGTATTCAGAAACTTTTGTGAGGAGCAACCGAGGATTGTGCTCAATTTCGTCCCAAAGTTCGGCGTCGAGGTCGCGATAGACGCCAGCGCCATCGGATGACCAACTCCACCAGTAGTTCCAGGAGAGCCGCTCGAGCGCCTGGAGGGGAGTCGGTATTGTCGAGGTTGCGGTCAATGTTTTGGTGGTCAACGGTTCAATTGTTTCAATCATCAAAATAAGCCTGTAGCGCAGATTAGACTCGCACCGGCGGACAGGAATGCTTCTCAGTGATGCCGGGTGAAAACAAAGCGGTTCTTATAACACAAGTCGGCGTTTATCTGAATTTGTGATGTTTTAGGAACGAATTCGCGTGGCGAGGAAGGAAGAAAATCAGGCGCACATCCATGACAGTTGTGTCGGCCTGAAGAAACTCTGCTATCGAACACGAGGAGACGGCAGCGGCCTCATCTGATGGATAACTGAAGGCCCCGGTCGAAATGGCTGGAAAAGCTATCGATCTCAGAGAATGCTCTGCTGCAAGTTGCAGCGATTTGAGATAACACGACGCCAACAACTCTGACTCGCGTCCTTGATGGCGACCGTAGATTGGCCCAACAGTGTGAATGACATATCGCGCCGGGAGGTTCCCTGCTGTCGTGATCACCGCTTCGCCGGTAGGCAGCCCCTGGGGATATTGAGTTCTCCTGATTTCCTGGCAGGCTGCAAGAATTGCTGGACCACCGGCGCGATGAATTGCGCCGTCTACGCCACCACCGCCCAAAAGAGTCGCGTTGGCTGCGTTTACAATTGCATCAACGTCCAGGCGTGTCAGGTCTCCGACAACGACAACCACGCGCCCGTCGAGGAACGTTGCTTCAGTTCTCTTCACTGGATTCGGAGTCAGGTGGGGATTCTGTTTGAAGTAACTCTGCCGCTTCGTCACGAGGCTTAACCTCGATCTCATCAAACATGTCCTGCCGCTTGAGGGCTTCGGCAACGCCCTTTGCCTTCAACTCCGTCAGCGGATGATGTTCATCAACGCTGGCGATTTCAAACAAGCGCTCGTCGAGCATTACTACGCCAAGCGAGCCAAGCGTAACGCCCGCAGTCACCTGAATCTCATTCATGTTGTGGATCTTGAAGTGGCCGGTCTGTTCAACCCAGTCTTCAATGAAGGGATCGCGCAGGGCATGCTCGGCATCGGTCTCCGTAAGATAGGCCCCTTCGACTATGAGACAATATTCGCGCACGTTGCCAGTAGATTCACCAGTAGAGTAGGGTTAACTCTATCACCGTGGTACTTAACAATCCAACAAAATAATGTAAGGAAAGATGCTCAGTTGGCGAGCATCAGCCCGGAGGGCTGGCAGATAGTAGCCGGTGGTTGAAGCGAAGCGAAAACCACCGGAACCAATTAGAAATCAGTTGCACCACGAAGTGGTGCCAGAATTTGAAACAGATCTTTTGCATACCCGTCTCATCTGGCACCCCGTCGGGGTGCGGTTATTCCTGGCTGCTCACCGGTGGTCTTCGCTTCGCTACGACCACCGGCTACTTTCTCGCAAACCCTCCGGGTTTGCGTCGTTGCAATTCAAACTTGAATTCACCGATCACTACACAAAAACACCGCCGGGAGTATCCGGCGGCGTCTTAGTTTTCGCAAACCCTGGGCCGTATCAATTTTTCCGGCAACCTTAGGTGAGTTCGTTTAGCGTTTCTCTCAGGTGCCTAAAATAGGAATCGAAGGTAACGAAGCCCGTCGTTCCCTGGAAGAAGGCTTTCCCGCCAGTGTCATCGGCCAAACGATTTAGCGAATTTTGACCATAGCTCGCTGCCAGACGGCTGCGGCTAGTCAAACCAACTGAAGGCGCGTAGAACGCATAAACCGCTACGTTGCGCTGGTTGGCTTTCTTAATCGCTCGTTCGAGGTCGATTGTATGCGCCGAGCTCGAGATGTCGAATCCTCGCGAAGTGTCGAGTCCATCCGAGATAAGCAGCACCGCATTCTTACCCTTCCAACTCGAGTCGAAGCTACTTAGCGCTTCGATCACTTCCACATAGGGGTTATACGGCGAAGCAGCTGTGCTTGAAAGCGGTATCCGCAGTGAACGCGCAGCCTTGTCTAAATCAGTTGTGAAGGACTGCCGCACCTGCAGGGTCCCGGTCGTGATATAGCCCACCATTACCCTTGAACCGCTGGGAAGTGAGCGAATGAATTCGCGCGTCACGCCCAGCTCATTGCCCACCTGCGAAATGAGATCGTCCTGTACCAGTACGGCCAGGTTTATAGGTTCCGAAACCCGTGCGTTCCTTTGAGTTGTGTCCTTTTTGTCCGTGGGGATTACGTTGGTTGCGCCCGTCGCAAAAATCGCCGCGCTTAGCGCCAGCGCAATTGTTGCAATAGACGTAATAATTCTCCGATAAAACATTTTCCTTCTCCTGTCTATAGAGCCCAATGCTCGTAAACCTTCGATGCCAAATCAGGTAAAAAAGATGGCCTAATATGACAGTACAGGGATTCAATGTGGGCCACGCAAGATCCACCATTGTTGGGGCCTAACTTGCCATTCACCTTTCCGCTCAGATAAATTATCCCTCACCTAATATGCAGTTGTAGGACAGGCTTTTCCTGACCTGTTCCAGGGCAGCGCGAATGACAAGCACGGATGCCTGTCTCACCGTCTCGCCAAAATTAGCTCTCTGAAAGGATTTATCTATGAAAGCCTACGCCACGGAGTTTATTCGCAACCTTGCGGTCATCGGACACGGCGACGTAGGGAAGACGCAACTGATCAGTTCGCTTCTCTACGTCGCCGGAGCCACACCGCGCTGGGGTAAGGTCGAAGAAGGAACCACCGTTACCGATTACGAAGAAGATTCCATCGCCCGCCGGATCACCCTCAATACCGCACTCGCTCATTTGGAACATCGGGATAACAAAATTAATTTTATTGACACACCGGGATATGCAGCTTTCGTTGCTCACGCGCGCCCAGCTATTCGAACAGCTGATTGCGGCATCGTCGTTGTTGACGGTGTCAAGGGAGTCGAAGTGCAGACTGAGAAAGTCTGGGCCTACGCAAATGAGTTCATGCTGCCGCGCATGATGGTGGTTAGTAAGCTTGATAAAGAACACTCCGATATTGGTATCGCGCTCGATAGCGCTCACAACATTTTCAAACGCGCGATCGTTCCTTTCACGCTTCCTATCGGTAAAGAACACAACTTCAAGGGCGTCGTAGACGTAGTCCACTTGAAAGCTTACCAATTCGACGAGAACGGCAAGGCCAAAGAAATTGACATACCAGCGGAAGGCCGTGACGTGGTTGATAAAACCCGCGAGCGCCTGATTGAGCTGGTGGCAGAATCCGATGACGCTTTGATGGAGAAATATTTCGACCAGGGCACGCTGGAGGATTCAGATGTGCTGCCAAACATTGGTAAGGCGATCGCCAACAGCAAGCTCTGCCCGGTGTTCGCAGTTTCCACCACTACACTCGTCGGTCTCAGCACTTTGCTCGATCACATTGTAGAGTTTGCTCCAAACCCGGCTGCTCACGAAGCGGAACACGGCAAGAACGATAGGGGTGAACCGGAGTCGCGAAAATATTCCAGCGGCGAACCATTCTCAGCTTATTGCTTCCGCACCATCGCCGATCCATTCGCGGGCCGTATCAACGTAATAAAGGTTATCAGCGGCAAAGTTGCTACCGATGCAACTGTTTACAATTCTTCACGCGGAGCCTCGGAACGTTTGGGTGCGCTCCATTCGATACAAGGAAAACAACTCGACAAAGTTCCCGAAGCGAATGCCGGCGACATCGTTGCCTGCGTAAAGTTGAAGGAGACGCAAACGGGCGACACCCTTTGCGATAAGTCCCATGGAATCATTTACGATCCGGTCCAGTATCCCGAGGCGGCGATCGCTTTTGCGATTGAACCCAAATCACGCCAGGACGAGGAAAAGATCAGCGTCGCCATTCACAAGATTCTGGAGGAGGACCCGGCGCTGCATTTCACCCGTGATGCGCAAACCAAGGAGTTTCTACTTTCCGGCTCTGGTCAACTTCACGTTGAAACCATTGTCGACAAACTGAAGAAGCGCTACAGCGTGGAAGTAATGCTGCATCCACCTAAAGTTCCCTACAAAGAAACCATCACGGCGCGTGCCGAGGTGCAGGGCCGTCACAAGAAACAGACCGGCGGTCGTGGTCAGTTTGGCGACTGCAAGGTCATCTTCGAGCCGATGCCGCGCGGTGGCGGCTTTGTTTTCGAAGATAAGATCTTCGGCGGCGCGGTGCCGCAACAGTTCCGGCCGGCCATCGAGAAAGGCATTATCGAGGCTGCACAATCGGGCGCCATCGCCGGCTACCCGTTGGTGGACTTCAAAGTGCAATTGATCGACGGTTCATATCACAACGTCGATTCCGATGAACATTCGTTCCGCGCCGCTGGTCGCAAGGCGTTTCGCGCGGCGATGGAGAAGGTCAAGCCATCCATACTCGAGCCCATCATGGATGTTGAAATCAGTGCCCCACAGGAATACAGCGGCGACATCATGGGCGATCTGAATTCCCGGCGTGGCCGCGTGCAGGGCATGGAAACGAGCGGCAAGAACCAGTTGATCAAAGCGCAGGTGCCGATGTCTGAAATGCTTAACTACCAGTCAACACTGAACTCGATTACGGCCGCCCGCGGATCATTCCACATGCAGTTTTCGCATTACGATCCGGTCCCCGGAAATCTGGCGCAAAAGGTTATCGAACAATCAAGGGCTGAAGGAAGAATTCGCGGCGGCGACGACGACGAGTAAAATTATCTTCAACGCAGACAGCAATCGGGCCACGAGCTAGAACTCGTGGCCCTGTTTTTCTCCAGCAGCAACCGCTCAAGTGATTTGCTGGGACCGCGGGCGCCCTCGCCCGCACACGTACATTAGCTTAGTCGTTCGAAGGTACTTCTGAACTCTTTTCGCGCTTCGCGCTCATTGCGGGCGAGGGCGCCCGCGGTCCCAGCAAATCACTTGAGCGGTTTTCAGGCCGCAAATGCTTTTCCAGTTGTTATTGCGTGACAAAATTGTAAACCAATATTCCATTCACCTTCACCGCCTGGCCATTCACCTTGGTTGGTGTAAACCTTGCTTGCCTGGCCGCCGTAACCGCTGCCGACTGCAGCAGCGGATGCCCGGATACGCTACGGGCGGCGATAACGTTTCCGTATTCATCGATAGTGATTTCCACGGTCACGGTTCCCGAAGCCTTCCCGGCCTTCGCGACGGCCGGATATTCCGGAGGCGGAAGAGTAATGGCTTTTCCATTCAGGACTCCGCCGGAAATCCCCTCCACAGGGCCGTTCGTCCCAAAACCTGAGGGGCCGGAAGGGCCTGAAGTTCCAGGCGGACCCTGCACCGTGTAATCAGCGGGCACTTCAAACAGTTCACGCGCCGGCTCGGAGCGGTTGATGTTCGTCAGCCGGTAGGTGGTTTCACCAAAACGAGGATCGGAATGCTTCGTCATCACCACCACCTGCAGTTCCGGTGAGTACCAACGCTCAAAAACGATCTCAATCGGACGCTCGTTGCCGATCTCGCCCGCGGGAATCTCGATAGTCTTGCGCGTACCTTCCGCGTCGACACCCTCGATTGCCTGTTTCCCCAGGGACTCGTTTCGGGCATTGTCTTCTCGCGCGCCCTGCCACTGAAACACCATTCCGCCTTCGCCTCCTGGAGGCGGCGTAGCCGCACGTTCAAAGACCATCGCCGGACCTTCGCCTGGCAAACCGGGCGGTGGTGGTCCACCGACTCGCACTCCCGGCGGAGGAGCCGTGCGTTCGAACACCATCGGCGCGGACATTCCCGTTGGCGGCGGTGTGCTGGCGCGCACACCTACGCCCCCTCCAACGCCTGTGCCTATACCTGCGCTTGGGCCTTCTCCCTCCGGAAATCTCATCTTGAACTCAAACCGCATCGGCGGCAATTTGTGCGCTACCTTTGAACGCGTGTCCAGTGCGTAGTTCACACCGGCGACCGGATCGTTAATGAAGATTGTTTGCGGAGGTTCGCCGGCAGTTGCAAAAGGACCCATGACTCTTAATGTTTGCTCGCGTCGAGTCCGCCCTTCACTGTCCCGATAAATCGTGGCCGTAGACTTGTTGATTATGCGGTTGCCATCGCTTAGGGTTTGGGTTGTTTCAGTTACGGCCTGTGCAGAATAGGGAGCGCCTTTCACCACTTTGCCGTCAGAGTTCATTTCTGATGCTACAAAGATGAAGTTGTCGCCCGGCGGCGGCGTGCGCGGATCATCCGGTCCCGGCATACGCTCGCGTTGAATCATCTGGCTTTCCTGCCCCGGCTGTTTCTGCGCGTAGATCGAAATCGTGCTCGCCGGCACTAACGTGCTGAGCAGTAGGCTTGTAAGTATTCTCCATCGTCTGGTCATAATCTTTTCCTTTTCTGTAACGCAAACAGTTAAGTTTGCGGTTTAAGCAAGAATGCGAGAGACAAATGGTTCACTGCACAAAGCGGATTGCGCGAGCCATGCCGTCCGCGCTAAAAAACACGTCCGCCTTAACCTTCTCGTCGTACCGGTTGACGTTCATCGGCAGGCCGAAGGCGACGAGCGCGGAGCGCGGCAATTCAACGCGCACTAGCTGGCCTCCATCCTGAAGGGTCGTGGCGCTCGCGTAACCAACCGGCATGAAGTCAGTCGTGATTTCGGCTGCGGAGTCGGGAGTAACACTCGTGGGTGTATCTTTGGCTGTGACATCTTTACTCGAAACACCAGCAATAGACTGAACGGGCTCGACGATTGGGTTCAGGTTCCTGCGTCTGTTTTTTCCTGCAGCCCTTCGGCTCTCCCGCTCCGAATTCTTAATCGGCGCCGGAGCGGGAACGTCCGTCGGTTTTACGTTGGCGATCTCGGTGGGTGGCAAACTCTTAGGGCTTGTTGAATTCGGCTGACTTTGCGCAGTCGGGGTCACGGAACGTGAACGGATGACTGTCATGGCAATCACAATCAAGACCATGGCAGCCACTGCCATCGCACCTGCGACTACGCCTGCGACTTTCGCCCGAGAACGACCCTGCGCAACTCTCGCCGGCCGGGTTTTCAGAGCCTGCTGGCTGCGTAACGCGGTCAGCAACTCATTCCCCATGGGCGGCACCTTCGCGGAGTTCGCCTCTCTTGCCAGCGCGCGCAACTGAAAGCTCAACGAGCGCTGATCTTCCAGCTGACGAGCGCAAGCTTCGCATTCCTCACGATGAGCGAGGATCTGAGCGTGAACACTTGCTTCAATTATTTGTTCGCGAGCCAGCTCGTTTATGTTGCTTTCAAAATCTTCACAGTTCATGCAAAACACCTCGCCGATTTGACGTCGACGGCTTCTTCTTCCTGTGCCGGACGCATCTTTTCAATAAGCAGCGCGCGGGCCCGGTGCAACCGTGAGCGAACCGTTCCAACAGCACAGCCCAGAATCTCCGCCGCTTCCACATAACTCATTTCCTGCAAGTCGCAAAGCACGACCACTTCACGATATCGTTCAGGCAACGCCAACACTGCTTTTCTGACGGACTCGATCGTTTCCGTGCGTGATAGTTCATCGAGCGGACTCTCACTTGTTCGCGAAACGTGTGTTGCTGTATCGTTTTCCGAATCTTCTTCCATTGAAACGTAGAACCGTTCGCGCCTCAGGCGTCGCAGCACATGATTGCGGGCCACGCCCATAAGGAAGGCGTTTATCGAACCGCGTGCAGCGTCGAACGTGTGGCCCTCTCGAATCAGAACCATAAAAACCTCCTGAGTGACATCGTCAGCAAGTGCCCGCGAGCCGCACATCTGCAGGGCAAAGCGAAAGATGTCGCGCGCGCGCCTTTGATACAACGCCGCCAGTGCCGCTTCATCTCCAGCCATCATCGACTGGAGTAAGTCGCTGTCAGAAGGGTCTGTGTTTGCTGACATTGCGGTAACGGGCCTACCCGAACTGTCTTAACTAGTGGCTTCTCTCTCTGTTAATTCGCCCGAGCGGACAATAAGGTTCCAAAATGATCCTGGACTGCGCTGTATCTGAAGAGCGGGGGCAAGCCCGCCATCCCCACCACGAGCTGATTAGTGATCTGAGGGAATCCAACCGTTAAAGCCGTTCATTGCAAATAATAAGAGCGCATTCAAGTCAGCTCATGGTCGGGAAGGCGGGCTTGCCCCCGCTCCAGGCGTCTTTAATGATTTCCTAACCTACCTTGTCCTCCGGAAATTTCTTCTTGTACTCTGGCGAACGCCGGCGCAAATCGAGCCAGTCAGAAAAAAGTTCAGGAGCCTGCAGCCAAACGGTTAGCCACTCGGAAATCTCCTTCCGCTGCCCGCGCGCGTTACCATCTAAGATCTTACTGCGGGCCTGGAGCAACGAATCTTTGCGCGCGGCTGCCACGATGTCGCGCAATTCCCTGAGACCGGTTGCACCCGTCGCCTCATCGCCGCGCTGAAGTTGCAGTCGCTTCTCTTCGAGTTTTACAACTGACTCGAAGGCCGACGAGAAATCGGAGAAGTCCAGCCCCTCACGCAACTCCCATTTCTTCAGATTCTGTTCGCGCCATTTCACATCACATTGAAAGACTTCCGGATGTCGCAGAGCGGCACCTTCGTCAGCAACCGTGCGAGCGATCGACGCCGGGCTCGTCAATGCACCGGCGCCAAACTTCTGAGTCAGAGCTTGCTGTATTTGCTCGAGCTCGGGCGCGCCCACAGATTCACAGTCGAGATACTCCCAAACCTCGATAATCAGATCCCGCTTGTTACGTGCACTCCAACTTCTTGCCATCATTTGTGCTTTCCCGAATGCAGGGGGTTATAACTTGCGCTATCTTTGCTGTACACTCGATACTTCAAGGTCTGACCCGGTACATCAAGGAATAAACTCTGGAAATGGTTTTTCGCCGCGTAGTCCCAATATCCTCCGTATTCCTGACCATTATCGCCGTCACCCTCGCTCTTGCCCAACAGCCGGCCCGAAGAGTTGCAAAGATCGAAGTCGAGGGTCTCGAGCATTTGTCTGCTGACGAAGTTATCGGCACCAGCGGATTGAAAACCGGCGGACCCCTCTCTGTTGCGGAACTTGATGCTGCCGGGCAAAAGCTCGTTGATAGCGGACTCTTTACCAAGGTCGGTTACCGTACCACCAGCAAAGGCAACCAGGTAACTGTAATTTTCCAGGTCAAAGAACGCGGTGGCGGTCAGTCACCCGTGGTCTTCGACAATTTCGTCTGGTTTACAGATGAAGAGCTAACCGCGGCAATCAAGCGACAAGTGCCTTCGTTCGCCGGCACCGCATCAGACGCCGGAAACATGGCTGAAAACATCAAGCATGCGTTAGAGAGTCTTTTGAAGGAACATCATATCGATGGCACCGTTGATTATGGGGCGGAGCAAGCTGGATTGAACAGCGAGAAGCAGGAACACGTTTTTAGTGTTTCCGGGGTGCCCATTCCGATTTGCAGCTTGCGTTTTCCCGGAGCCAATAATGTTTCAGAAGCGAAATTGGTAATGAGTTCGAGACAGCTCACTGATGGCAACTACTCACTGAAAACGGCTATTGCCTTCTCGACTTTTGCTCTTCTCCCGATCTACCGCGAAGCGGGCCAGCTACGGGCAAAGTTCGCCAAGCCCGTAACCAAGTTGGACGCTTCAGCCAAGTGCCAGGGCGGAGTGGAACTAACGATTCCGGTCGAAGAAGGACCAGTTTACTTGTGGGAAAAGGCCGAGTGGACGGGTAACGCGGCCTTATCGGCGAACGATCTCAACGCAGCGTTGGGCATGAAAAACGGCGATGTTGCGAACGGTGTCAAGATCGACAAGGGGATGCTTGATGTAAGAAGAAGGTATGGTCATACGGGCCATCTGGATGCCAAAGTAGCTGCTGAGCCGGAGTTGAATGATTCAACTAATCGATTGAGTTACAAGATAGTCGTGAAAGAAGGGCCGCAGTACAAGATGGGAAAACTGACCATCAAAGGACTCGACGAAGCGGATGCAAACTCTCTCGAAGAAAGATGGAAACTCAGGAACGGCGAGGTCTTTGACACCAGTTATACAGATCGGTTTTTTAGAATAGACGCTCGTGAGCAAATGGCAAGAATCATGTCCGCCCGGCAAGCGCAACGCAAGGGTCCGCCCGAGATCAAGTTCACGCCCAACCAGCTTAATCTGAATGCCGACGTGATCATCGAGTTCAAGAACTGAATGTAAATACGATGAGAAAAGAAGCTGAGCCGGACGGCGCACCTCAGAAACTCGAAAAAGCTCGGGTTCTCCTGGCGCGGGTTCGCCAGGCTTTCGCCGGCAAATCGTTTGAGCCCCACTCCTTATTTCGCAATGGTCATGCGCAAACCATCGCGGCTTATGCCTGGCCAAGGCGATTTCGTTTCGCTTCCGAAACCGACGAGGAGCGTTTGTTTGAAGTGGCTCCTGGCGTCAGGGTGCTGGCTCATTGCCGCTGGCAGACTGCACGAGACAAGCATCCGACTATAGTCGTCTGGCATGGAATCGAAGGTTCGACTGGCTCCAACTACATGCAGGCAACCGCTGAGAAAGGCTTTCATGCCGGCTTCAACGTCATCAGAGTAAACTTTCGAAACTGTGGCGGCACTGAACATCTCACCAACACAATCTATCACGGCGGCTTAAGCGCGGATCTGGCTGCAGTGGTCAAGGAGCTACACGAAAAAGATCACATCTCAAGAATGTTTCTGGTGGGTTTTTCACTGGGCGGAAATCTAGTGCTTAAACTCTCGGGAGAGTATGGAGAGAACCCGCCGAGTGGAATTCTCGGCGTTTGCGCTGTGTCACCATCGGTGGATTTGAATGCCAGCGCTGCAATGATTCTGAAGCGCTCAAACTGGATCTATCATCGCGACTTCGTGCGCCGCTTGAAGCAGCGAATTCGTACTAACCACCGACTCTATCCCGAGCGTTACGACATTAGTGGGCTGGATGAGGTGCACACGCTAAGGGAATTTGACGATCGCTATACGGCAGTAGCCCACGGTTTCGCTGATGCTGCTGATTATTACAACCGTTCCAGCTCGCTAAGGATCGTTGATCGCATCCGTATTCCCACTCTGATAATCCACGCGGGAGACGATCCGTTTATTCCCTTTGCGCCGCTCCAAGACCCACTCGTAACTGAAAACCCTTACATACTTCTGCTCGGGCCGCAGCACGGTGGACACGTCGCGTTCATTTCCGCCAGACGTGAGGACGGTAACGACCGCTTCTGGGCCGAGAATCGTGTGGTTGAATTCTGCCGACTCGCAATTGAGTAGGCAGAATGCTATCAAGGTCCTTTGGCAGAGATAGGGGCCATCGCGTTACCGCCTGCCTGATTGAGCGAAACATCGATAGCGCAGCGAGGCTGGAATGCAGCAGAATCAAACAACCAATCCATGCCGCTATGCAAACGTCCAAATAATTACCGCCGACTAAGTATGCGAACTGTGGGATGTATCGCACCTCTGATTCTGAGATTTCTGCGAGCAAGAAGTATTCTCGCCACCAAAGAACGTAGATTGCTACCACCGCAGATAAACTAACTAAACCCAGGAAAAAACTCCTGAAGCCTTTTGACCGGATTGCTATTAAAGCAACGATCAATAGGACTTCGATAAAAAACCGCGCGCGTTCATCCATCGACGGTCCCCAATAGCACCAAACGAAACCCGTGCGCTCAAACATCTGCTGACGCTCTACGCTTTCTCTATACATTCGATAGGCTTGGCCGGCGAGATTCAAAGAAGCAGCCAATAGTATGGCAATTGTGAGAGCCTTGGCTGATAAACGGTTCAGCATGTTCGGGGCACCACCTTCATTGAAGATAGACCCCAGGGACGCTCAATTAGTTCCGACTATTCCGGTGTGACTCTACGGCGAACTCGCGGCTTCATACTCAAACTCACTCGAGTTCGAGGTCACTGGTTATTTATGACCGGCTAGTTCTCGAGCTTCTTGATCAAGCGCAGCGCGTGGTTGCGGGCGATAAGCGGCAAGTGTTCGTCAGTAGAGATGTCGTTGAGAAGCGGTACTAGTTGCTGCGGATCAGACAAGCCATTTCGCTTCATCTGCAGTTCAAATTCGTCCATGAGTTTGGGAGTAGCCAGCGGCTGCGTCTCGCGCGCGACGGAAATATCGAAGATGAGCACAGCCTGATCGGCAACGCGGCGATACTCGTTGGCCAACAAAGACACGTTCTTGTTGTTGGTCCAGTTGAATTCGGCAGTTCGGTTGAGCTTATCGCGCACCATCTTCAGGCGCATCGTGCCAAGGTGAGGAAACTGCTTGTCCGCTTGATAGTTCTCGGTAGACTCCAGGAATCGGAGTTCGGTCCAGCCGCCCAGCACACGTCCGAGCGCACCCATTGAGAGATTGATCGGCTCCTCGATCGGGGTCTCCTCGCCCTTGCGCTCGAAGGTAATCTTGCCGATGCCGTTGGCATCGTGCTCGATGATGATGTGGCGAATCGTGAATTCCGGCTGCGTGAATTCGTAGAAGTAACGTGTGGTGTCGGGTGGTTTCTTGTTCTCTTCCCGCCTTTGGGCGGAGGGCGTCGCGGCCGGGGCCGGCGCGGATTCTGGTTTTCGCTCGTTCGTCTTAGTTTGCGCCGAAAGCCTGGGTGCAGCGACGAGAAACACTGCGCCCAAAACAATCAACCCGGCGACGAGAACCTTTAGCTGTCTGAAAATTTGTCTTGCCATCTCTCGTGGCGGACATTCTAAGCGAAACTCCGATAGGAAGAAAACAGCACAGCCAAAGGAAGTCAGAACCGGGACTCCCGGTTCTGAATTATTCGACCCACAAGATAGTCAAAAGGCGAGCTATGACAGCTCGCCCTAAAAAACTCCGACTTCGCGTTTTAGTGCTTACTCAAACCTAACAGAAACCAACTTCGAAACGCCGACTTCCTGCATGGTCACGCCATAGAGAGCGCGGGCCATCTCCATCGTTCGCTTGTTATGAGTGATCACAATGAACTGCGTGCTAGCCGACATCTGCGCGACTTTATCCGTGAATCGTCCCACGTTTGCTTCATCAAGCGGCGCATCCACTTCGTCCAGCAAACAGAACGGCGAAGGCCGGTAATGGAAAATGCCCAACACTAACGCGAGCGCGGCCATTGCCTTTTCGCCACCTGAAAGTAGAAGCACATTTTGCAGTCTCTTGCCGGGCGGTTGGGCAATCACATCGATACCCGCTTCGAGCACATCATCGCCTTCGATCAAACTCATTTCGCCCTTGCCGCCGCCAAAGAGCTCCTGGAACAGTTCGCTGAAGTTCTTGTTAATCTGCTCGAACGCGTGACGGAATCTTTCGCGCGAGCGCCGTTTGATTTCGCGCAACGCTTCCTCAGTTGAAGAAATGCTATCGACGATATCCTGCCGCTGCGTAGACAGGAACAACAGGCGCGCTTCGTTTTCCGACAGCTCTTCAAGCGCCATCATGTTAACGCCACCAAAACTTTCAATTCGCGCGCGTAACTCTTCCACCCGCGCCTGGGCTGTTTCGAGGTCAAACTCGTCATCGACCGCCAGTTCTCGCGCCAAATCTTCAAGCGACTGATTCAACTCTGCAGCACAGTTTTCGCGAACGAAGGTTAGCCGGGCCTGCGCCTCGGCACGTTGCACTTCGATCCCGGCACGCGCGTCGCGCACTTCCGCCGCATGCTTATTCAGGTCAGAGAGTTGGGTGGCCAGGAGGTCGGCTCGTTGGCGTGCCTCTTCAAGCAAGCTGCTGATCGCGGCAATCTCCTGCTCTTCCTTCTCTTTCTCCTCGGCGACGGTACTTGCCTGATATTCGAGGTCTGCTATTGAGGCGCGCAACGTAGCCAGGCGGTCCGTCATTTCCACCAATTCTAAACGATGACGTTCAACGCGGCCGGCCAGATCAGCAAATTCCGCTTCCATGCGACGGAGTTCAGCAGCCGTGCCGCGTCTGCGTTCGGTTGCCGCGGCCGCGGCTGCGCGCTGTCCGCCCAATCCTTCGCTCTCGGCTTCCGCGGCCCGTCGCGCCTCGGCAAGCAAAGCGGTGGCGGCTGTTACCGTCTCGGTTGCGGCAAGACGAGCCGCTTCAGATTCCTGAGCATCAATGATAGCGCTCGCCCGACGTCTCTCAACTTCAGTACGTTCCTGCTCGACTCGCGCGATTTCGTCAGCAACCACTCGCATGTGACGTTCGGCACGCTCAATCTCGTGAGCCAGCCCCGTTGCTGTTAATTCTCGGGCCATTGCCTCTCGCTCTTCGCGGCCGATGGCTTCGTTCAAAATCAATACGGCGTCCTCGAGACCTACGAGACTCACTCGCGCATTCCGGGCCAACTCTTCAGCCGAGTTTGATTCAACCCGCAGAACTTCCGCCCGCGCCTCAAGCTCTCTCAATTCCCGTTTGAAAGTCAGCAAGCCGGCGCCTTCTTCGAGCGCTCGGGCGTCTCCGGCGCTCACGAATTGACCGCTCGCGACCCAATCGCCGTTCAGGGTTACAAAAACTTCGCCAGTCCGGAGCGACTTGGTCATCGCGTCATCGAGGTTGGCAGCGAGGCGGGCGTTCATCTTCTCCGGAAGGGTCCGATTGAGAACAGACAAAAGTTCCCGCGGTGCTCCCAGCAGATCGGCAATCTTCAGGTCCTCTGCTATGGCTTCGGTGGCGAAGGAAATCGAGAGAGCTGGTCGCTCCTCGACATCACACGTCAGCGCATTTACTTGAATATTCAACTCTTCGCTTCCGCCATGGAGTCCTGCGACCAGGAAACTGGCGCGGCCGCCGTTGTTTTCGCGCAACCACTGCGCAGCCCTTGCTGCATCATCGGGCGTAGGTACAACAATCGACTGCAATGAAGAACCAAACACTCCTTCCACGGCACGTTCCCATTTGGCGTCGACATTGAGTGCATCAGCGAGCGTCCCGATAAAATGGAAATCGCGAGGTGCACTATCCTCCGAAAACATCAACTGCACGGCCGAAGAATAGTAGGCACGTCGATCATCAAGCTCTTTCAAACTCTCGAGCCGGTGGCGCGTCCGCGAGTACTCATCACGCACGCGAGTCATTTCCGCTTCAGTGTCGCTGACTGCTTCGTGACCCTGGACAACGGCATCGACGGCTCGCTCACGCTCGGCGTTTAAAGTAGCAATGTGTTCTCGTGCGGCATCAATCTCGGCGGTGAAGGCATCGGCCTCGGCTTTGCGGTCGGTATATTGGGCGGCAGCACGTTCACCCTCGCGCGCCAAACCTTCTGCCTGAACACCCAGGCGCTCAAGCGTGCCCTCGAGCTGTCGTGCAATTTCGCGTAGTCGCTCGGCAATGGCGGTGTGCTTCAACAAATCCGCGCGCGCACTTTCGATTTCGGCTTCAGCTAGCGCTGCTGTGGAAAGCTTCTCAGCATACGACTCTTCCGCTGTTCTGAGAGTGGCTGCACTCTGATCGGCTTCAATTCGCAGCCTCGCCTCGTCTTCCTGAAGTCGTTTGCATTCAGCTTCCACCAGAATCAACCGCCCAGAGAGAGCTTCAATCTCCGAGCCTACCTCATTCTTTCGCTTTTCGAGGGAGACCACCTGCTCTTCCTGATAGGCACGTTCCCTCGTCTGGCGGTCGCGACGCAGGACCGCTTCGGCGGCAGCGGCGCGAGCTGCTGCAAGATCGTCTTCCGTCTTGCGGGCTTCCTGAGTTGCACCTCGAGCTGCCTCTTCCTGTCTCTCCAGATCCTCGGCGACGGCGCGCTCCATAACGCTGGCTTCCAGCAGTTTTGCCTGAGTCTCATCGAGAAGCCTGGTGAGCTTGCGATCCTCGGCGACGAAGACGTGGCGCAGCAGCTCGCGCAATTCTTCGCGAATGACGCCATAGCGTCGGGCCTTCGCGGCCTGTCGTCGCAAACTATTCACCTGGCGATCTATTTCAGAAATGATGTCGGAGATACGAGAAAGATTTGCGCGGGCCGATTCCAATCGCCCTTCCGCCGCCCGCTGGCGCACGCGAAACTTGGTGATGCCCGCTGCCTCTTCGATTATCGTGCGACGGTCCATTGGCTTGGCGGAGAGAATCTGGCCGATGCGACCTTGCTCGATGATGGCGTAGTGGCCGCCCGCCAAGCCGGTGCCGGAGAAGAGATCCTGAATGTCACGCAACCGACAAGGACGATTGTTTAGAAGGTATTCGCTCTCGCCCGAACGATACAAACGACGTGTAACCGACACAGCTTCACCAGGCGCAAACTCCAGCGCCAGATTTCGGCGACGCCAGTGTCTCTTATGCTGGGACTTTGCCGGGATAGCTGTCGTCGGCACTTCTGCTCCGGTTTCAAGTGCGGGCACTTCACCCGGCACAAGCTCTTCCCCAGGCGTTTCCCGAGCGTCTGCCTGGACCGTTTCTTCAGGCGAATCAGAAGGGATTACCGCGTCAATGTCTATGACCTGGTCGTCCAGGAGTTCGAGGGTGGAGTCGATATCTTCAATGTCAGGCTCGTGCTCAATAGCCTCGTCCCGCACCATATGCATGACGACTTCGGCCATGCCACTTGGGGGTCGGTTTCTCGAGCCCTGAAAGATGACGTCCTGCATGGCCCCACCGCGCAGATGCTTTACTCGTTGCTCGCCTAAAACCCACGCTATTGCATCCGCAACATTGCTCTTGCCGCAGCCGTTGGGCCCGACAATGGCGGTAATTCCGTCACCTGTGAAGAGTATTTCGGTGTAGTCCGCGAAGGATTTGAAACCGGTAATCTCGAGGCGTTTCAGTTTGAACATGCGAAAATCGTCTGTCTATTGCCCTGTTGTTGATCAGCAATCACGACCCAGAATACCGAATTCCAGAGGGCTATGCACGGGCGTGCCAATATAAGTGGGGTTTGCTTAGAATGTCAACTAAAACTTGAGGTTACAGAACTTTAATGATGCAGTCAGCAAAGTTAACCGTTAGCGCTTAAGTTCGATTTCGGAGCGGAAATTCCTGAGGGTGGCTTATTCCGCTTCCCTCTCAGGACGGCGAGGGCTTTTTGCGGCTCATAGTGAACTCAATTCCCTTGCGAATCCCGTCTGGGTTAGTCACTTCCGGACGCAGCTTGCGACCGTCGATGAGCAGGGTGGGGGTGCCGTCGATGCCAAGTTCCGCGGCAGCGGACTGATCGGCTTCAATCCGCAAGTTCACCTGCCTATCGGCCATATCGCTCATGAAGCGGCCCGTATCCAATCCAAGATCGGCCGCAAATTTCCAAAAGATGCTCTTGGGATTGAT
>Ga0070698_100003464_pt1 | contig 17367 bp, 14 predicted proteins | sample KBSK1502metaG_FD_65477 | JGI IMG/M metagenome (GOLD analysis project Ga0070698, IMG submission 65477) | Corn, switchgrass and miscanthus rhizosphere microbial communities from Kellogg Biological Station, Michigan, USA - KBS K1-50-2 metaG | ecosystem: Host-associated > Plants > Roots >...
GGCCGAGCCGCAGCCGCTCGATCACGCGGCCGAAGGCCGTCGGCCTCGGCGCCTGCAGGTCGTCGGCGGGCAGGTCGGGATAGAGCGCCCGCATCAGCGTGCCCAGGGCCAAGTCGCCGCGCCCGAGCGCGGCCTGGAGCTGTTCCGCCGTGCCCCCCGACAGTGTCACGGCGGCCCGCTCCAGCCGCTCTGCGTCGGGGGGGGCGAGCCGGCGACGCAGTACCTCGCGCGCCAGGATCTCCCGACCCAGCTCGAGACTCTTCTCGTGCTCCTCCTGGCGGATCCACTGGCGGATCTTGTGGCGCGCCCGCGCGGTCTGCACGTGCGCCAGCCAGTCGCGCGACGGCTTCGCCTGGGGGCTCGTCATCACCTCCACGGTGTCGCCGTTCTTGAGCGGCCGGTGCAGCGGCGCGATGCGGCCGTTGATGCGAGCACCCTGGCAGCGTTGGCCGACCTCGGTATGCACGGCGAACGCGAAGTCGATCGGGGTGGCGCCCTTGGGGAGTCGCTTCACGTCCCCGCGCGGCGTGAACACGAAAATTTCGTCCTGGTACAGGTCGACCTTGAGGAACTCGAGGAACTCCTCGGGCGTGTGCGCGTCCTGCTGCAGCTCGAGCAACTGGCGGAACCATGCGAGGTGACGGTCCAGCTCGTCGGGGCTCTTGCGCCCTTCCTTGAAGAGCCAGTGGGCCGCGATGCCGTATTCCGCCGTGTGGTGCATCTCACGCGTGCGGATCTGGATCTCGTAGAGCTGCCCCGCGGGGCCGAACACGGTGGTGTGGAGGGATTGGTACCCGTTGGACTTGGGACTCGCGATGTAATCCTTGATCCGCTCCTGGAGCGGGGTCCAGCTGTGATGGATCGCGCCGAGCACGTGGTAGCACTCGGGGATGTCGTTCACGAGCACGCGCACGGCGAGCAGATCGTAGATCTCCTCGAACGGCTTGTCCCGCTTGCGCATCTTCTTGTAGATCGACCACAGGTTCTTCGGCCGACCGGTGATCTCGATGTCGGCGAGGCCCGCCTCGCGCAGCGCGTCGCCCAGCGGCGCGCGCAGCCGCTCGATGGTGCGCTCGCGCTCGACTTTCTTCGCCTTGACCTTGCGCGCGAGCGTGCGGTAGTCCTCGGGCTCGAGGAACTTGAACGCCAGGTCCTCGAGCTCCGCTTTGACCCCGGCCATGCCGAAGCGGTGCGCGAGCGGGGCGTAAATTTCGCGCGTTTCGAGCGCGATGCGGTGCTGCTTGTCGGCGTCGAGGTGCTCCAGGGTCCGCATGTTGTGCAGCCGATCCGCGAGCTTGATGATGATGACGCGGGCGTCCTTGGCGACGGAGAGCAGCAGCTTGCGGTAGTTCTCCGCCTGCTCCTCCGCGGTCGAGCGGAACGTCAGGGTCGAAAGCTTGGTGAGGCCGTCGACCAGCTCGGCGACTTCGGGACCGAACGTGCGGCGGATGTCTTCGACCGAGACGTCCGAGTCTTCCACGACGTCGTGCAGCAGCGCCGCCGCGATCGTGACCGAGTCCATCTGCTGCTCGGCCAGAATGGTGGCGACGGCGACGCTGTGCGACACGTAGTCGTCGCCCGACTGACGCTTCTGGCCGCGATGCGCCTGGGCGCTCATGCCGTAGGCGCGCGCCAGGAGGTCCATGTCGAGGCGGTCGCGCTGCAACGCGACCGCTCGGGCGAGCTCCGGGGCGAGGAGGGGAGCCGTGCTGGTCACCTGTGGACGATGGCGAGGCGCGGTCACCTCGTCAACGCGGGCAGAGGAGACTCACGACGACTCCCATAATGGGCCGTCCTTCAATGGCTTAGCTACAGCAGCCCCGCCTCGGCGAAGCTCACGTAGCGATCGCCCCCGACGATCACGTGGTCGTAGACGGGGAGGTCGAGCAGGCGGCCGGCGTCGACCAGCTGCCGCGTCACGGCCCGGTCATCCGCCGAGGGCGTAGGGTCGCCGCTCGGGTGGTTGTGCACGACGATGATCCCGGCCGCCGCCTCGGCGATCGCGGCCCGGAACACCTCCCGTGGGTGCACCAGCGAGCTGTTCAAGATCCCTCGCGTGATCAACAGGTCGCCCAGGATCTGACTCTGGCTGCCCAGCGCCAGCACGTGGAACTCCTCTACCGCGAGGTCCCGCAGCCGCGTCCCGTAAAAACGCTGCACGTCCGCGGGTCCCCGCACGCGCTCCGGTAGCGGCTCCGACTCGGTCCCCACGCGCCGCCCCAGCTCGAGCGCCGCGGCGACGCGGGCGGCCTTGATCCGCCCCACCCCGGGGACGCTCGCCAGCTCCGCGGAGGGGCGGCCCGCCAGGCGCCGCAACGAGCCGTCCACGCGCCCCAGGACGTCGCCCGCAACCGCGAGCGCATCCCGTCCGCTGCAACCCGTCCCGAGGAGAATGGCCAGGAGCTCCTGCCCCGTCAACGCGGCGGGGCCCACGCTCCAGAGGCGCTCGCGCGGCCGGTCGCGCTGGGGATGCTCGGAGAGGCGTAGCGGCATGGGGGAAACGTAGGTGGCGACGGGAGGTATCTGGCACCCAAAGAATGCGGAATGGTGAATGCGGATTGCGGAATGTCAGTACCAGCGTCGTTGCGCGAGCGACCTCCCCGTACCATTCCGCATTCGACATTCCGCATTCCGCATTTAGACCGCCGCCCCGTGGCACTTCTTGAACTTCTTGCCGCTCCCGCACGGGCACGGGTCGTTGCGCCCGACGCCGGCGTAGGGGTTCGGGACCGGGACGCCCAGAGTCGGCGTCGGCAGCGCGGGCGTGTCGCCCCGGATCAGCCCGTCGGCCTCGGGCTTCGAGGCCACCATGGGCGTGGGTCGGCGCGGCCGACCCACGGGCCCGGGACGAGGGCCCCGCACGCCCGGCCCGCCGGTGTCGCCCGGGGGCGGCCCGACCTCGATCTGCAGCTTGAGCCAGCGCTCCGCGAACGTCGCGTGCACGTCCCGCATCAGCCCGACAAACATGTCGTAGCCTTCCTGCTTGTACTCGACCAGCGGGTCCTTCTGGCCCCAGGCCCGATACTGGATCGCCGCCTTGAGCTGGTCCAGATCGTACAGGTGATCCTTCCACTTCTCGTCGATCACCGTCAGCATGATGTGCGACAGCGCCTGGCCGCCCAGGTTCTGTGCGCCGACCTTCGACTCGATTTCCTTGAAGTAGTCGAGCTTGGCCTCGAACGCCGCCCGCCCCGCCTGCTGCGCGGCCCGCACCAGCTCGTCGCGGCTGCGGATCTTCGCGGGATCGGCGAGCCCCGGGATCGAAATCAAGAACTTGAGCAGGAACTCGGTCTCCATGAGCGCCCGGTCCCACTGGTAGGCGTCCTTGGCGTCGCCGATCAGCTCGTCCGCCAGGCGCTCGACCGCCTGCTCGATCATGCGCACCGCCTCGGCCCGCAGCTCTTCGCCCCCCTCGAGCGCGAACAACCGCAGGGAGTAGATCACCTCGCGTTGCTGGTTCATGACGTCGTCGTACTCGAGCAGCTTCTTCCGGGCCTGGAAGTTCTGCAGCTCGACCCGCTTCTGGGCCTGGCCGATGGCACTCGTCACCCACGGGTGCGTGATGACCTCGCCCTCCTCGGCCCCCGTGCGGTCCATCCAGCGCGCGATGCGGTCCGATCCGAACAGCCGCATCAGGTCGTCCTCGAGCGACAGGAAGAACACGCTCTGCCCGGGATCGCCCTGACGGCCGGAGCGGCCGCGCAGCTGGCGGTCGATGCGCCGCGCCTCGTGCCGCTCGGTGCCCACGATCACCAGGCCGCACGGCGGGTCCTCCTGGCATTGCAGCCGCTTGATCTCCTCGGGACTCAGGTCGGGCTTCTCGATCTGCTGTCCGAACGGCGCCTGGTGAGCGGTGATGCCGCACACCTGACATTTCTTGACGCCGGGTCCCAGTTTGATGTCGGTGCCGCGGCCCGCCATGTTGGTGGCGATCGTGATCGACGCCGGCTGGCCCGCCTGCGCGACGATCTCGGCCTCGCGCTCGTGGTACTTGGCGTTCAGCACTTCGTGGCGGAGACCGCGCCGCTTGAGCATGCGCGACAGCGTCTCCGAGACGTCGACGCTCACGGTCCCGACCAGCACCGGCAGCCCGCGTTTGTGCTGCCGCTCCACTTCGTCCATGATGGCGTTGTACTTCTCGCGCCGCGTCTTGTAGATGAGGTCGTGCTTGTCGATGCGCCGCACGGGTCGGTTGGTGGGGATGACCACCACCTCGAGCCCGTAGATCTGGAAGAACTCGGTCTCCTCGGTCTCGGCCGTGCCCGTCATACCGGCGAGCTTGTCGTACATCCGGAAGTAGTTCTGGATGGTGATGGTCGCGAGCGTCTGGCTCTCCTCCTGCACCGCGACGCTTTCCTTCGCCTCCACGGCCTGGTGCAGTCCTTCCGACCAGCGCCGCCCGTGCATCAGCCGCCCCGTGAACTCGTCGACGATGAGGACCTTGCCCTCCTGCACGACGTAATCCACCTCGCGCTCGTACAGCGCGTGTGCCTGCAACAGCTTGTGGATGATGTGCAGCGTCTCGCTCTTCTGGGCGTACTCGGACTCCACCTGTCGGCGCCGCTCGATCTTCTCCTTGGGGGAGAGGTGCTCGTCGTGCTCGATGTCGTGCACGGCGTGCGAGATGTCCGGCACGACGAACAGGTTGGGGTCCTGGGGCGACATCGTCTCGACGCCCTTCTCGGTGAGGTGGACCGAGTGGCCCCGCTCGTCGAGCACGAAATACAGCTCGTCTTCGATGTGGCGCAGCTTCTGCTCGCGCGCCGGCAGCTTGCGGTCCGCCAGCACGTCGAGCTCCACCCGCTGCACCAACGACTTCACCCCGGGCTCCTGCAGTAGCTTCAGCAGCTTCTTGTTCTTCGGCATGCCCAGCTGCGCCTGGTACAGGAGCGTCGCGCCCTCATAGGCCGTCTTGTCGTTGCCGACCAGAGGCTCGGCGCGAGCGATGAGGTCGTTCGCGACGGCGGTCTGCTTCCGGACGAGCTGCACCACCTGGGTGTTGAACAGCGCGTACTTTTCGTCCGATTCGCTGCCCACCGGTCCCGAGATGATCAGTGGCGTGCGGGCTTCGTCGATGAGGATCGAGTCGACCTCGTCGATGATCGCGTAGGCATGGGTCCGCTGGACGCGCTGCTCGAGCGCGAACACCATGTTGTCGCGCAGGTAATCGAACCCGAACTCGTTGTTCGTCCCGTACGTGATGTCGCACTGATACGCGGCGCGCCGCGCCGGCGTGGACGGCTCTGTGTCGTCGATGCAGCCCACGGTCAGGCCGAGCCAGGTGAACAGGTGACCCATCCACTGCGAATCGCGCCGCGCGAGGTAGTTGTTGACCGTGACGAGGTGGGCCCCCCGCCCCGCCAGGGCATTCAGGTACAGCGGCAGCGTGGCGACGAGCGTCTTGCCCTCGCCGGTGGCCATCTCGGCGATCTTGCCCTGGTGCAAGACGACGCCGCCGATCAGCTGCACGTCGTAGGGCACCATGTCCCACTTGAGCGCGTGCCCCGTGACCACGACCTCGCTGCCCACGAGGCGGCGGCACGCCTCCCGCACCGTGGCGAACGCCTCCGGCAGCACATCGTTGAGGACCGCCTGCAGCTCCTTCACGTAGGCCGATTCCGCGCGGGAGAGCTGCTCGCCCAGCACCGCCCGCTGCTCGGCCTCGGGGCACTCGTGCTTCTCGCGCTTGAGGCGCGCAACCTCCGCCGCCAGCGTGCCCGTGCGCTCCGCGACGAGCCCGCGCAGCTTGGGGGTCTGCGCCTGCAGCTCCGCGTCCGAGAGCGTCTTGAGGTGCTCCTCGTGGCGATGAATCGCGTCCACGATGGGGCGGATGCGCTTCATCTCGCGCTGGAAGCGGGTGCCGACGATCTTGGTGAACCAGCTCTTGTCCATCAATCCTCTATTTGGGCCTCTATTTCCGGTACAGCCCCCGCGCCGCGATGTAGTCGCGCACGGCGTCGGGCACGAGATAACGAATCGACCGGGCCTGCCGCACGCGCTCCCGGATCAGCGTCGCGGAGACGTCCAGCGCCGGCACTGCGACCGTCCGGCTGATCGCGGGATGTCGTGGCGGCGGCGAGCCGGGGCGCGCGAACACCACCACGTCCGCGAGCTGCGGCAGGGCGTCGATCTCGAACCAGGCCCCGAGCTCCGCCGCCGCATCGGCCCCAAGCAGTAACGTGAAACGGTTCCCCGGCTCCCGCTGGGCCAGGGCCCGGAGCGTCCGGACCGTGTACGACGGCGTCGGCAGCGTCAGCTCGATCCGCTCGACGGTGAGCCGCGGGTTGCCGGCCACGGCGAGCTCGAGCATCTCCACCCGCTGCTCGGGGCTGGCCCCATGAGCGGCGTGCACCCCGCGCTTGAGCGGCTGCTCCCGCGCCGGCAGAAACCGGATGACGGCGTCGAGCGCTTCGCCCACCGTCTCCGCCGCGACCAGGTGCCCGACATGCACGGGATCGAACGAGCCGCCGAACAGCGCCTCCACCGAGGTCAGGAGGGCGACGCAGTGGTCGAGTCGGCCGGGCAGGACGCGCCGAGCCCCGCGGTCCGCGGGTAGTACTTGCGCAAGGTCCCGCACGTCTCCTTCAGCTCGTCCGTGTACCCGATCGCGCGGTAGGAGTCCACCAGCCGCATCAGGGCGTCGGGGACGCGCGCGGTCCCCTGGTAGTTGGCGATGACGTCCTTGAAGTAGATGATGGCGGAATCGAAGGCGCGTCGTCGGAAGTAGAACATGCCGTTCTTGTAGTCCTTCTCGGCGAACCACTCGCGCAACTGCTGCACGTGCGCCTGGGCCCGGGCCGCGGCGTCCGTGCCGGGGTAGCGCCCCGCGAGCTCCTGGTAGATGGCGAGCGCACTCTCCCCGTACGACGGGTCGAGCTCGGGTTTGCGCCACAGCCGCAGGTTCGCATCGCCGGCGCGCAACAGCGCCAGGGGCGCGTACGGGCTCGCGGGAAACTGATCGGCGACCTGTCGGAAGTCGTGCGCGGCCTGCACCCGGTCGCCCGTCTGGAACGCGCACTCCGCGAGGCTGTACTTCACCTCGGCCAGCTCGGGCTCGGTGGGGCTGAGCTCGTAGCTCAAACGCCGGAGGGAGACCAGGGCCTTGCCGAAGTCGCCGCGCCGAAGCTGCGCCCGCGCGCGGGCCAGCTCGGCGACCGGATCCGGGGCCGGCTGTATCCGCGATCCATGGTGGCATGCTGCGACGGCGGCCCAGCCGATCAGCAGGACGTAACGCATGATCCTCATGGTTGTTTGGGCGGCGGCGACGGCGCGTCCGCCTTCCCCAGCGCATTGATCTTGTCCTGCGCGCGCTGCGTGAGCGTGTCCCCCGGTGTGCCGCCCGAGAGCGCCTGCTGATAGCTCTCGAGCGCGCCCGCGATGTCGCCCTGCGCGAGCTTCACGTCCCCGAGTCCGAGAAACGCCCCCCGCACCACGTCGGACGGCGCGCCCGGGGCCGTGGCCCGGCGGAACCAGTCCTCTGCGTCGGCCGCTTTGCCGGCAGCGACCAGCCGTTGCCCCTCGACCAGCGCGCACAAGCCCAGCCCCTCGCGCGCGCCATCGGCGACGGCCGGCTCGCGCTGGCGCCGGATGACGCCCTCGAACACCGGCACCGCCGTGCTGCAGGCCCGCGCGCGCACCGCCGCCATGCCGTACACGAACAGCAGAGAGTCGGTCATGCGCGGATCGCCCGCCGCGGCGGCGGCGCCCGGCAGGAGCGCCATGGCGCCGGCGGTGTCGCCGCGGTCGGCGGCGTCCAGCGCCGCGAGGCGGGCGTAGCGGCCCAGCGGCCGGGTCGGTGCCACGGCGTGCAGGCCCGCGAGCCCGCGGGCGGCGTCGCTCCGGTCGTTCGCCCCGAGCGCGGCCCGGGCGCTGCGCTCGAGCCCGTCCGCGGCCTCGCCGGCGCGCGAGCGGTCTGCCTCACCCAAGGCGATGTAGGCGTTCACCGCCGTCGCGTAGTCGCCCACATGCAGCGCGGCCGCCCCCAGCTTCGCCTCGAGGTCCGCATCTCCGGGGCGCGCCTTCAGGCCGAGCTGGTATTCGGCCAGCGCGTCCCGGTAGGCACCGCCCCCATACCAGCGGTCGCCGAGCTCCTCGTGGTCGGCGGCGCTGGGCTGACACGCCAGCGCCAGCGCGACGACGACAATCGCCCCGCGGCTCACCGTAACGTCGCCCGTCCGCCGTCTCCGGATCGCGCGGGCGGCGGATCGGTGTCGGGCGACGACCCGGCGCCGGCGGGAACCTGAGCCGCGCTGTCGTTGCGCGCCAGCATGGCGAGGTAGGCTTCCACACGGGGATCTTCGGGCCGACGCTCGCGACAGTCCTCCCACACGGCCTTGGCCGCGAGGCCGTCGCCCGCGAGATAACACGCGAGCCCCAGCATCGCGGCGGCGTCCAGGTAGTTGGGACGCGCCCGTACGATGATCTCGAACTGCTCCCGCGCGTCCAACGCGCGTCCCGCTTCGAGCAGCATGCGTCCCAGCTTATACCGCAGGTCGTGGAACGCAGGTCCCAGGGCGAGCGCCGCTTGGTACTGATCGATCGCGGTCGCCAGACCGCCCGACTCGAGGTACGCGTCCCCCAGGCGCGCGTGGTGGTTCGCGAGCTTGGCGGCGACGTGGGCCGGAAACCCCTGCCGCGGCACGCCGCCGATCTGCGCCGCGCGCCGGAACGCCGCATCGGCCTCCGCTTCGCGACCCAGCTCGTTCAAGACGAGCGCCCGGTGCACCAGCGCCTCGACGTAGTACGGGTTCAACGCGAGCGCGCGGTCCAACTGCGCCAGGGCGGAGTCCTGCTGGCCCACCAGCGAGTACGACAGCCCGAGCAGGTGGTGCGCGTCGGCAAACGCCCGGCCCGTGGCGATTACCTCTTCCAGGAGGTGAATCGCGCCGTAGTAGTCCTGGAGCTGAAATCGCTCCCGGGCCTGCGCCACCAGATGTTCAGGACTGACGTCCATGGGTCGCCTCGTGCCAGCGGACGAAGAGCCGAATCCCTTCCTCGATGCCGACTTTGGGCCGGAAGCCGAGCTCCCGGCCGGCGCGCCGCAGGTCGGCATCCGTGAGCCGCACGTCCCCCGGCTGGTCGCCGTGGCGCTCGATCCGCACCTCACGGCCGAGCGTGCGCGCGATCAGCTCGATCAGCCGATCGAGCCGCACCCGCGCGCCACCGCCGATGTTGATCGGCTCGGCGATTCCGCCGGAGCGGGCACGCTCGGTCCAGGCCACGGCCGCCAGGACCCCGTCGACGCAATCCGTAATATAGGTATAGTCCCGCTCGCTCGACCCGTCGCCGTGCATGCGCACCGGCTGTCCGCGGGCGATCAGGTCCGTGAACCGGTGGATGGCCAGGTCGGGCCGCTGGCGGGGGCCGTATACGGTGAAGAAGCGCAGGCAGGCGATCTGCAACCCGTACAGGTGCGCGAACGCCTGCGCCATCAGCTCGCCGGCGCGCTTGCTCGCGGCGTACGGGGAGATCGGCGCGGCGGCGGGGGCCTCTTCGCTGAACGGGGCGGGCGTCGAGTCGCCGTAGACGGACGACGACGAGCCGAACACCACTCGCCGGATGCCGGCGCGCCGGGCGGCCTCGAGCACGCGTACCGTCCCGGTCACGTTCGTCTCGCTGTACGACGCCGGGTCTTCGAGCGAGGGGCGCACGCCCGGGCGGGCCGCAAGGTGCACCACCACCGACACGCCGTCGAGCGGGAGCGGGTCGCGCACGATGTCGGCCTCCACGAAGCGGAATGCTTTGCCACGCCGCAGCGTTTCGAGGTTCCGTTCCTTCACCGCGCGGGCGTAGAACGGGTCGAAGTTGTCGAGGGCCACCACCTCGTCGCCCCGCGCCACCAGGGCTTCGGCCACGTGTGACCCGATGAACCCCGCCGCCCCCGTGAGGAGCACGCGCGGGCTCATCCCACGATTCCGCGGAAGTACTCGATCGTGCGCCGCAGTCCCTCTTCGAGCGACACGCGTGGCTCCCACTCCAGCGTCTCGCGGGCGTGGCGGATGTCCGGCTGGCGCACCTTGGGGTCGTCGGTGGGAAGCGGCTGCTCGATGATGCTGCTCCGGCTGCCCGTCAGTCGCAGCACCTGCTCCGCGAGCTGGCGCACGGTGAACTCGTGCGGGTTCCCAATGTTGGTCGGATCCGACCCGCCGCGCTCGAACAACCGCACTATCCCATCGATCAGATCGTCCACGTAGCAGAAGGAGCGGGTCTGCGACCCGTCGCCGTAGACGGTGAGCGGGTCGCCCTGGAGCGCCTGCACGATGAAGTTCGACACCACCCGACCGTCCTTGGGGCGCATGCGCGGCCCGTACGTGTTGAAGATGCGGACGATGCGCGTGTCGAGCTTGTGGTAGCGGTGATAGGCCATGGTCATCGCCTCGGCAAAGCGCTTGGCCTCGTCGTACACGCCGCGCGGGCCGACCGGGTTCACGTTCCCCCAGTAGCTCTCCGGTTGAGGATGCACCAGCGGATCGCCGTACACCTCGGAGGTGGACGCGAGCAGGAAGCGGGCGCCCTTGGCGCGCGACAGGCCGAGCGCCTTGTGGGTTCCGAGCGACCCGACTTTGAGCGTCTGAATGGGATAGTCGAGGTAGTCCACCGGGCTCGCCGGACTCGCAAAGTGGAGCACGCCGTCGAGCGGACCTTGGACCTCGACAAAGTTCGCGACGTCGTGCAGTACGAACTGAAAGCTGGGATGCGTACGGAGGTGGGCGATGTTGGCGGGGTTACCGGTGAGGAAATTGTCCATTCCGACGACGCGGTGACCCTCTGCCAGCAACCGGTCACACAGATGCGACCCGAGAAACCCCGCGGCCCCGGTTACGAGGACGCGCATGCGGTCGGGCGGCCGATGCTTTCGTAGACGAACCCGAGGCGGGCGAGACGCTGCGGGTCGTACAGGTTGCGTCCATCCACGATCAAGGGCCGCGACAACGACTGCTTGATCCGACCGAAATCGGGGTTGCGATACTCGAGCCACTCGGTCGCGATGACGAGCGCGGCCGCGCCCGCGAGCGCCTCATACGCGGTGCCCGCGTACGTGACCCGGTCGCCCAGCTGGCGGCGCGCGCTGTGCATCGCGGCCGGATCGTGCGCCCGGACGTGCGCGCCCGCCTCGAGCAGCTGCTCGGCCAACACGAGCGCCGGACTCTCGCGGACGTCGTCGGTCTCGGCCTTGAAGGCGAGCCCCCACACCGCCACTGTGACGTTGCGCAGCTTGCCGCCGAAGTGGCGAGCCAGCTTCTCGTACAGGACCCTTTTTTGGCGCTCGTTGGCCGCCTCCACCGACTCGAGCACGTCGAGCGGCACGCCGCAGTCGTGGCCGGTGCGGATCAGCGCCTTCACGTCCTTGGGAAAGCACGATCCACCGTACCCGGGACCCGGGAATAAGAACGCCGGCCCGATGCGCCGGTCGGACCCGATGCCCTTCCGCACCAGCGTGACGTCGGCCCCGACCGCGTCGCACAGGCGTGCGACCTGGTTCATGAACGAGATCCGCGTGGCGAGCATGGCATTGGCCGCGTACTTCGTCATCTCGGCCGAGGCGAGGTCCATGAAGATGATGGGGTTGCCGGTACGCACGAAGGGCGCGTACAACTCCCCGATCACCTGGGCGGCCTCTGGCGAATCCACACCGACGATGACGCGGTCCGGTTTCATGAAATCCTCGACCGCCGCGCCTTCCTTCAGGAACTCGGGGTTGGCGCACACCTGAAACGGCGTGGTCGTCTGCGCAGCGATCGCCGCGCGGACCTTTTGGGCGGTGCCGACGGGCACCGTGCTCTTGGTGACCACCAGCTTGGGCCGGTTCATGTGGCTCCCAATGGTGGCGGCGACGTCGAGCACGTGCGTCAGGTCGGCGGAGCCGTCCTCGTCGGGCGGCGTCCCGACGGCGATGAGGATCACGTCGGAGCTCTCGATGGCGCCCCCGACGTCGGTCGTGAACTGGAGACGCCCGTCGCGCTGGTTGCGCGTCACCAGCGGCTCGAGCCCCGGCTCGTAGATCGGCAGACGATTCTGGCGGAGCGCCTCGATTTTCGCGGCGTCCCGGTCCGCGCCCACCACGTCGTTCCCCGTCTCGGCCAGGCACGCCCCGGCCACCAGGCCCACGTACCCCGTGCCAACGACGGCGACTTTCACCGCTCCTGCCCCCGCCGCCGCTGCCGCGCCAGCGCGTTGCGCGTGTCCACGACAAGGCGCGCGCTGCGCGCCACCAGGGCGTAATCGACGTCCGAGTGGTCCGTGACGATCACCACGCAGTCCGCGGCGGCGAGCGTCTCCGCCGTGAGCGGCGTCGATGTCAGGTCGATGGCCTCGTCCCTGAGCTTGCGCACGTGCGGATCGTGATACCGGACCACTGCACCGCGCTGCTGCAACAAGCGGATCACGTCGAGCGCCGGGCTCTCACGGACGTCGTCGATGTCTTTCTTGTACGCGACGCCGAGCACCAGCACCGTGCTGCCCCGCGCCGCGCGGCCTTGCTCGTTGAGGCGATCCACGATCCGCCCCACCCAGTGCTCCGGCATGGCCGCGTTGATCTCCCCCGCCAGCTCGATGAAGCGGGTGCGGTAGTTCAGGGTGCGCATCTTCCAGGCGAGGTAATGGGGATCGAGCGGGATGCAGTGCCCGCCGACGCCGGGCCCAGGCGTGAATTTCATGAATCCGAAGGGCTTCGTCGCTGCCGCTTCGATCACCTCCCACACGTCCACCCCGAGCTTCTCGCACACGATCGCCATCTCGTTGACGAGCCCGATGTTCACGCTGCGGAACGTGTTCTCGAGGATCTTCACCAGCTCGGCCGCCTCCGTCGACGAAACCGCGATGAGCGTCTCGATGGCCGGCTCATACACGGCCATTGCCACGCGCCGGCAGGTCTCGGTGATCCCGCCCACCACTTTCGGCGTGTTGTGCGTGTTCCACTTGCCGTTGCCCGGGTCCACCCGCTCCGGCGAAAACGCCAGGAAGAAATCCTCCCCGACCTTGAGACCCGTCTGCTCGAGCGCCGGGAGCATGAGCTCGCGCGTGGTGCCGGGGTACGTCGTCGATTCGAGCACGATGAGCTGACCGCGCCGCAGCGCCTGCTTGATGGAGTTGGTCGCCGCGAGCACGTAGCTCACGTCGGGGTCCTTCGTCTTGGACAGGGGCGTCGGCACGCAGACGGACACGACGTCGGGCTCACCCAGCCGCGCCAGGTCCGCCGTCGCGGCAAACTTCCCCACCTGGGCGAAGCGGGCCACGTCGGCGCTCGCCACGTCCTGCACGTGCGACCGCCCCTGGTTCAGGCCCTCGACCACCCCCCGGCTCACGTCGAAACCGAGGACGCGGAACCCGGCCCGCGCGAACTCCATGGCGAGCGGCAGCCCGACGTACCCCAGCCCGACGATGCCGATCAGCGCCGAGCGGTCCTGCGTCTTGGCGACCAGCAGGTCGGCGGCGGAAGATGCCGTGGCGGTCACAGGTCCACCGGCGCTCCGGCCGTGGCCAGCGAGCGGGACGCCGCCTCCAGCACGCGCACGACGCGGACGCCGTCGTCGGCACCGGCGCGCGGGGGCTCCGCCCCGCGCGCCACACGCACGAAGTGACTCAGCTCCGCGGCGAGGGGCTCCACGTTGGGAATCTTGGGGATGAAAATGTCGCCCTCCCGGATCGAGAGCGCTTCGCCGTACGACCGGTACTCCGGCGGCCGCTCCACACCCTTGTCGTAAATGCGGAGCTTCTCACGCGGCTCCATATCGTCGAACACCACCATCTTTTTCGCTCCGACGACCGTCAGTTTTCGCTCCTTGTGCGGGTCCAGCCACGAGAGCTGCACGTGCGCGAGCACACCGGTGGCAAACTCCATCGTGAGGAACACCACGTCTTCAACCCGCGGTTGGAGATAGCTCTTGCCGTGCGCGGCGACGCGCACCGGCGCTTCACCGAGCAAGTACAGTGCCACGGATACGTCGTGCGGGCCGAAGCTCCACAGCGCGTTCTCGTCCGCGCGAATCTGCCCCAGGTTCACCCGGAGGCCGTAAAGATAGTAGATCCGACCCAGCTCCCCTCCCTGCACCAGGGCCCGCAGCCGCTCGACCGCGGGGTGGAACAGGAGCAGGTGGCCGGCGAGGACTGGTACGCGGTGCTCCCCCGCGGCGCGCGCCACCGCCTCGGCATCGCGCGTGCTCAAGGCGAACGGTTTCTCCACGAGGCACGGCTTCCCCGCCGCGACGCATTGCAGCGCCAGCGGCGCGTGCGTGGCGGCGGGCGCGGCGATGACGACCGCCTCCACCCGGCCGAGCAGGTCGGTCGCGTCGGCGGTGACGTGCACACCGGGGTATTGGCGGCACAGCTGCTCCCGCCGCCTGGCATCCGTGTCGCACACGGCAGCGAGCTCGCCCTCGGCGAGGCCCGCGGCGGTGCGCACGTGGTTCCTGCCCCAGGCGCCGGCCCCGATCACGCCGAGTTTGAGCCGGCTCACCGGTAGAATCCACGAATCGTCTCGATCACGTAGTCCAGCTGCGGATGGGTCAGCTCGGGGAACACCGGAAGCGAGAGCACCTCCGTGCACGCCCGCTCCGCTTGAGGCAGCCGGCCGCCCTTGTAGCCGAGATGCGCGAAGCAGTTCTGGAGGTGGAGCGGCACCGGGTAGTAGACCGCGCTGCCGATGCCCTTGGCCTTGAGGTGCGCCTGCAGTTCGTCGCGGCGCTCGACGCGCACGGTGTACTGATGATAGATGTGCTCGTTCGCCGGCTCCACCATCGGTGTCCGGACGTCCGGAACGTCGTTCAGGCCCTGGTCGTAGTATCTCGCGTGCTCCCGACGCCGGGCCGACCAGGACGCGAGGTGCGGCAGCTTGGCGAGCAGCACCGCGGCCTGCAGCGAATCGAGCCGCGAGTTGGTGCCCACCTCGTCGTGGTGGTACTGTTTGGCCCCGCCGTGCAGCCGGAGCCTGCGCAGCCGCTCCGCCAGCGCGTCGTCGGACGTGACCATCATACCGCCGTCGCCCCAGGCGCCCAGGTTCTTGCTGGGGAAGAAGGAATACCCCGTCGCCCAGCCCAGCTCCCCCGCCATCCGCCACTGCCCGTCGATCCGGCGCCGCGCCCCGATCGCTTGTGCGGCATCCTCGATGACGCAGAGCCCCCCCCCGCGTACCAGCGGCAACAACCGCTCCAGAGCCGCCATCTGCCCGTATAAATGGACTGGCATGACGGCTCGGGTCCGAGGCGTGATGGCCGCCTCCACCGCGGCGGGATCGATGTTGAACGTCCCCGGCTCAATGTCCACGAACACGGGAGTCCCGCCGGCATTGTGAATGGTCCCGGCGGTGGCGAAGAACGAGAACGGGGTGGTGATCACCTCGTCCCCGGGTTTCAGGTCGAGCGCCTTCAGGGGCAGGAGCAGCGCGTCGGTGCCGCTGGCGCACGCGATGCCGTGCTTGGCGTGGGCCAGCCCGGCGATGGCGGTCTCGAGCCGCGGCACGCTCGGGCCCATCACGAATTGTTGGGACTCGATCACCGTCTGGAGCGCGGGCAGGACATCGTCCTTGATCGCGCGGTACTGCGCCACCAGATCGAGGAGCGGCACGTTCACGATGTCGGTGTCCGAAAGTAGGGCCACGAAGCTATCCGACGCGGCTGGGTTGGGCAATCGCGCGCAGGGTGCCGTTCGTCTCCTGGTAGCGGGAGCCACAGACGGGGCAGGCCGCCTGGCCCGACGTCAGGGAGAGGCGTTCGCCGCATTGGCACATCCAGCCGACGCGGCGCGCCGGCACGCCTACCATGAGCGCGTACGCCGGAACGTCGGAAGTCACGACGGCGCCCGCACCAATGAACGCGTACTCGCCGAGGGTGACGCCGCACACGATCGTCGCGTTCGCGCCGATGGACGAGCCCCGCTTCACGAGCGTGGGGCGATACTCGTGCTTGCGCGACACGTGGCTGCGGGGGTTCATCACGTTGGTGAAGACGCACGACGGCCCGCAGAACACGTCGTCCTCGAGGGTGACGCCCTCGTAAATCGACACGTTGTTCTGGAGCTTCACGTTGTTGCCGATGCGCGTGCCGGGCATCACCACGACGTTCTGCCCGAGGCTGCAGTGCTCGCCGATGACGGCGCCGGGCATGATGTGGCAAAAATGCCAGATCTTGGTGTCTTTGCCGATCCGGGCGCCGGCGTCGACGTAGCTCGACTCGTGGACGAAGAAGTCCGCCATCTAGCCGATCACCTTGACCTCGAGCTCGAGCTCGACGCCGGTCTTCTTGGCGACGGTCTTGCGCACGTGCTCGATGGCCTTGAGCACGTCGCTGGCGGTGGCGTTCCCCGTATTGACGATGTAGTTCGCGTGCAGAGGCGACACCTGGGCGCCACCGATCGTGAACCCCTTCAGCCCCGCCTCGTCGATCAGCATCCCCGCCGTGCGGGGTCCGCCCGGGTTCCTGAACACGGAGCCGCAGCACGGCTGGTCGAACGGCGTGCCGGCCTTACGCCAACGGAACAGGCGCGCCTGCACCTCCTTGAGCTTCGCCGGCGGCTCCTCGATCAGCGCGAGCTTCGCCTCCAGCACGACGACGGCGCCGAGGTTGGACGAGCGGTACTTGAACGAGATCTGCTTGCGCGGCACTTGCTTGATCTTCCCCTTCGCATCCATCACGGTCGCTTCGGTCAACACTTCGGCGAACTCCGCTCCGTGCGCGCCGGCGTTCATGTACACGCCGCCGCCCACGGTACCCGGGATGCCGATGAAGCGCTCCACCCCCGCGAATCCGGCCTCCGCCGTGCGGCGCGCGAGCAGCGGCGTGGCGAGCCCGGCCCCGACGATTGCCGTGGCCCCCTTCATCTCGAAGCGGTCGAGCCCTTTCCCGAGGCGGATGACGACGCCCGGGAAGCCGGCGTCTTTCACGAGCAGGTTCGAACCCAGCCCCAGCGCCAGCCACGGGAGCCCGCGGTCCTGCGCCAGATCGAGCGCCTTGGCGACGTCGTCCGCGTCGGCGGGCATGACGAAATAGCGCGCCGGGCCGCCGAGCCGGTACGTGGTGTAGCGCGCCAGGGGCTCGTTCTCGAGCACCCGGCCGCGGAACTTGACCTTGGCCGGAGGGGGCGTGGTGGCGGCGGCCGGCTTGGTGCCGACCTTGGCGCCCTTCGCCGCCGGCTTCGCCGCCGCCTTGGACGCCGCGACGGCCGGCCGTTGGCCTACGCCCGCACGGCCGGCGTGGGGCTTGGCTGCGGCGCCTTTGCGCCCGCTAGCGGCTGTCTTTCGGCCGTCGTTCTTTCGTGCCATTCTTGGAGACTCCTCACGCTGCCCGTTCGGCTCCGCAGAGCAATGATCGCGTCGCAGGCGGCACTCGCCGCCGACATCGTCGTGGTATACGGCACGCGGTGCATCAGCGCCGC
>Ga0070698_100003465_pt1 | contig 17366 bp, 16 predicted proteins | sample KBSK1502metaG_FD_65477 | JGI IMG/M metagenome (GOLD analysis project Ga0070698, IMG submission 65477) | Corn, switchgrass and miscanthus rhizosphere microbial communities from Kellogg Biological Station, Michigan, USA - KBS K1-50-2 metaG | ecosystem: Host-associated > Plants > Roots >...
AACTTGCGGCTGGCGTTTCCGGATTGGGACGACGGACGACGCAGGGCAGTGATCCGCGCGATGGTTCGCAATCTGGGTTGGATGGCGGCGGAGTTTGCGCGATTTCCGCGATATTCGAAGGTGAACATCGAGTCCGTCATGATTCTCGATGGACATCAAAACTTTTTACAAGGGCAGCGTCGAGGAAAAGGCGTCTTGTATCTGACTGGGCATATTGGAGCGTGGGAGTTGTCCTCTTTCGCACATGCGTTATATGGGTTTCCGCTGCACTACATGGCGCGGCCGCTAGACAACGCTCGCGTCGATGAGCTGGTTAATCGCTATCGCGGTTTGTCGGGCAATCAACCGATCTTCAAGAACGAATCGGCGCGCATTTTGCTGAAAGTGCTCAAGGATGCTGGAACGGTCGGCATTTTGGCTGACCAAAACACGATGCCGGAGGAAGGCGTGTTCGTGGATTTCTTCGGCAAGGCGGCGTGTACCACGACAGGGATTGCGCGACTGGCGCTGCACACCGATGCTGCCGTGGTCCCCGGGTACGCTTATTGGGATCATGATATTCGTAAGTATCGACTGCGGTTCGAGCCATCCGTCGAACTGATTCGAACGGGTGATCTCGAACGGGATGTGTTTGTGAATACGCAGAGATTTGCGAAGGTGATCGAGCAGATCATCCGTGAACACCCAGAGCAATGGGTCTGGGTACATGCGCGGTGGAAGACGCGCCCGAAAGGCGAGCCCCCACTGTATGATTTCTTGCGTTAGAGAGTGAAATGATGCGCAGTGAACGAGCGAGGGTCGCTATGACACGTACGGCACGGGAGCTCGGCGACGCGATCGGAGCGAAGATCGAGGGCGACGCTGCCGTGGAGCTGCGCGGCGTGGCGGCGCCGGAGCGCGCTGGGCCGGCCGATTTGATTTATCTCGAGACCGTGAAGCATGTGCCACGCGCCACGGCATCTGCGTCTCTATGCGTGATTGCGCCTGAGAACGTCACGGTCCGCGACAAAACGATCTTGCGCCATGCTCAGCCCAAGGTTGCTTTTGCGAAGGCGGCTGCGCTTCTGCTGGAGCCGAGGCCAATCAGCGCCGGTATTCATCCCACGGCGATCGTGGCATCGCTCGCGCGTATTGCTGCGGGCGTAAGCATCGGGCCGTATGCGGTGATTGGAGAAGACGTGCACATAGGTGAGGGCACGCAGATTGGCGCCCACACAACGATCGCGGCGGGTTGCTGGATCGGCCAGGGGTGCCGGATTCATCCGCGGGTAACCCTCTATGCTGACGTGCGCATCGGGGACCGCGTGGAGATTCATGCCGGTGCGGTGATTGGGGCAGACGGCTTTGGATATGCGTACGGCGAAGACCGGTATTGGAAATTTCCGCAGGTCGGCATCGTCGAGATTGGCGATGATGTGGAGATTGGTGCGAATAGCACGATCGATCGCGGCTCGCTGGACGATACGCGCATCGCTGAGGGAGTGAAGCTGGATAATTTGGTACATGTCGGGCACAACTGCCAGATTGGCGCGCACACGGTAATTGCAGCGCTAACGGGCATTTCCGGATCCTGTGTATTCGGGCAACGGGTAGTGATCGGAGGTCAGGCAGGCTTTGGCGAACATTGCCACCTGGAGGACGGGGCTGTGATTGGCGGGCAGTCGGGAGTGCTGGGTGGGAAGCTCATCCGCAGTGGGCAAACGGTATGGGGAACGCCGGCACGCTCTTTGGACAAGTTTAAGGAGCAATATGTGTGGTACACACGACTCCCGGAGCTTGCCGCGCGCATCAAAGTTTTAGAGGCAAAAGTTGGCAGTAAGTGAGAGAGTGGTAGGGGGATTTGGAGAGAGTTCCAAGCCCTTTCGGAAGATCCAAGAGTGCAGCGAGCCGCATGATGTCTGACGAAGATAGTTGGCGAGTAATTGTGATTGGCGGACACACCCGGACCATCGGGAAGACACAACTGGTGTGCGATTTGATCGCCGCACTTCCGGAAGCGAACTGGGTCGCGGGAAAAATCACGCAATATGGACACGGTGTCTGCACACGAAATGGCAAGCAATGCGATTGCGCACCGGACGAGCACATTTGCGCCATAACTTGGGAAGCGCGAGGTGACACCGGAACCGACAGCGCGCGCTTTCTGGCCGCAGGTGCTGCGCGCTCGTTTTGGTTGAGAACAAAGCAGGGGTTTCTCCCAGAAGGTTTTCCTCTCTTGCGCGCAGCACTACGCGAGGCCGCCGCAACGGCCGGCAATGGGGGGCCGGGAAACCTGATTCTGGAGAGCAACACGCTCCTACAATTTCTGACACCGTCGCTGTATCTGATGGTGGTCGACCCCGGGAAATCCGATTTCAAGCACTCCGCACGGCTACAAATCGAGCGAGCGTCAGCGGTGGTGTGGCGCCGGACTCTGGCCGAGGCATGCTCTGGGCCCGAGGGAGCTGAACACTGGTCAGGGCTGCCGCTAGAGGGATTGCGGCTGAAGCCGCAGTTTTTGCAACGAGAGGGTGAGGGCTTGCCAAGCGGCCTGACGCATGCCGTGCGCGCCGTGTTAGAGCCTGACAGCGCCAATCTCGGCGCCAATCGGGGCATCACCATTTGAAACTCCCGGCATCTTAGGAATTGACCTAAACTCTTAAGATTAGCGATAATTTCAGTAGTATTCGTGCTAACTCGGTTTTGCATTTCTCGCTGAGCCGTCTGGAAGTTGCTAGGAACACGGCATTTAATTGGTCAGGGTTCGATCGCGGTTCCTGGGGGATTCCGTTGGCAACTGGCACACGCATCGGATTGGAGAGCGCTGCTGCTTTAGCTCCGGCGGTTTGGACGGACCGGGAATCGGGGGCGCGGCTCGCCCAAGCGATAGAACGAGGCGCCGATCACTTGCTTTCCCTTCAAGCCAATGAGGGCTATTGGGTTGGGGAACTAGAAGCTGATAGCACCCTGGAATCCGACTACATTTATTACCTCCACGTTCTGGGCAAGGCTGATGCTGAGCGGATTGCCAAACTGGCGAATTACGTCCGGCAGCGGCAGTTGCCGGATGGCGGCTGGAGCATCTACCCCGGCGGTCCTTCCGAGCTCAATGCCACCTGCAAGGCTTACTTCGCGCTGAAGCTGGCCGGCGACTCCCCCGACGCGACGCACATGGCCGAAGCCCGAGCGACCGTTCATAGGCTAGGCGGCGTGGAACGCAGCAACTCCTATGTGCGGTTTTATCTGGCGCTGGCTGGCGCATTGGGCTGGGAGCTGGTTCCCGCGATCCTGCCGGAGATGATGCTTCTGCCGAACTGGTTTTATCTGAACATTTACGAGATGTCTTCGTGGACGCGCGGCATCGTTATCCCAATGGCGATCTTGTCCGCAATCCGGCCCGAGTGGCGGCTGCCGGAGCGAGCGCGTATTGACGAATTATTCCGCGACCCTTCGCGCAAGGCCGCTGCGTTTGACTGGAGCGATCAGCTCATTTCTTGGCGGAATTTCTTTCTGGCGCTGGACCGCGCGCTGAAGCTTTACGAAAAGCTTCCTTGGAAGCCGCTGCGTCAACGCGCTCTGCGCGAAGCCAAATCCTGGCTGCTGGAGCATATCGAACGCACGGGAGGGCTCGCGGCCATCTATCCCGCGATGATGAACTCGATTTTTGCATTGATGGCGCTGGGCCACGGGCCGGACGATCCGCTGACCTCGCGCGAGATTCGGGAGTTTGCGCGATTCGAGATCGAAGAAGCGGACACGATTCGGTTGCAACCATGCGTTTCGCCGGTGTGGGACACGTGCATCGCGATGGTGGCATTGGAAGAGGCAGGAGTAGCTCCCGATCATCCGGCGCTGGTGAAGGCGGCAGAGTGGATTCTGTCCAAGCAGGTGTTGGGCCCGGGCGATTGGCAGGTGAAGAACAAAGATGCCGAGCCGGGCGGCTGGGTTTTCGAGTTTCGCAACGATTTCTATCCGGACGTGGACGATACCGCCTTCGTACTGATGGCCCTGCAGCGCGTCCAGTATCCAGAGCCAGCGCGAATGGAAGCAGCGGTGCGGCGTGGTATTCAGTGGCTGCTGAGCATGCAAAATCTGGACGGCGGATGGGGCGCGTTCGATCGCGACAACAATAAGGCGTTCCTGTGCAACATCCCGTTTGCCGATCACAACGCCATGATCGATCCGTCTACGGCCGATGTGACCGCGCGGGTGGTCGAGTGCTTGGGCCGCTTCGGCTGGCCTGCCGAGCATCCTGCCATTCAGCGCGCGCTGAAGTTCTTGCTGCAGGATCAATGTGAAGATGGCTCGTGGTTCGGCCGCTGGGGAGTGAACTATATTTATGGCACGAGCGGTGTGCTACGCGCGTTGGAAACGGTTTCGCTGACTGCCAAGGAGTACTGCAAGCGCGCGGTCAAATGGCTGCGCACAGTGCAGAAAGTGGACGGCAGCTTCGGTGAATCGCTGCGCAGTTACGACGATCCGCGAACCAAGGGGCAGGGCAACAGCACGGCATCGCAGACCGCATGGGGCTTGATTGGATTGCTCGCTGGCGCGGAAGCGGACGATCCGGCGATTCAGAAAGCGGTCTCCTATCTGGTGGAGCAGCAAAATGCGGATGGCTCCTGGAGCGAAAATGAGTTTACCGGGACCGGCTTTCCGTGCGTGTTCTACCTGAAATATCACTTGTACCGCAATTCGTTTCCGCTGTACGCGCTCGCCAGGTTTCGCAACCAGTCGCAAGATGTTCAGCAATACAGCGCCATGCGGTTCCGGCCAGCCGATTTTCGGCTGCGCGGCGGATTCTAGAGAGCCTGATGGCGTTTCCTCTTCGGCTCACCGCAGACCTCGCGCACGGACTTGCCGCGCGCGCACTCGGCGCGAGACGCAGCAACCCTTTAATCTTCAACTTTGTACCGAACGGAAATTCACGTGCCATGGCAGCGTCGATCGGCTCGCCCATTGTGTGGATCGGAGGAGCCGAGCCGTTGGAGCAACCCGAAATCCCATCGGTCGCGAACGCCATCGCGGCTGCGGGACGTTACGTGTTTCTGCAAACGAATGGCCTGCTTTTGAGGCGGCGCATTCATGAGCTTCGGCCTCTGCCGCGCCTTTTTCTAACGATTCGCTTCGACGGTTGTGAGACTGCTCATGACGCGCGAGCGGATCAAGAGGGCACTTTCCGATCGGCTCTGGAGGGCATCCGCACAGCCAGACTTTCCGGCTTTTTAATTTGCGCGCAGATGATTCTGCATGCGGAGCGCGGCGTTGCCGAACTCAGGGAGCTTCACCGTGAGCTGCAGAAGCTCGATCTTGACGGCTTTTTGATTTCACCCGCGACGTCCGCCACAGACCTGCAAGGTGCCGTAGCGGCTGCGCGCGGACAATTTCTGGGCTACCGCTGGGCCCTGCTTTCACGGTTGCTGGATTCCGCGATATTGCCCGCGCCGGCTACGCTGCGGGAACCCTCGGGCACATTGGACAGTCCGCTGCTGGAGGTTCCTTCGCCAGCCGGAGAGAGTGTTCAGATCCAATGACGACATTGGTCACAGGTGCGGCAGGTTTCCTGGGCAGCCATGTCACCCGGCAACTAGTGGCGCGGGGAGAAAACGTGCGCGTGCTGCTGCGCCCGTCTAGCCAGAACCGCGCGATCGCCGACCTGCCGCTCGAATACGTAACCGGGGACTTGCGAGACCCCGCTTCGCTCGATCGGGCCATGAAAGGCGTACAGCGCGTGTTCCACGTCGCCGCAGACTACCGCTTATGGGCCAAGCGCTCGAAGGAAATCTACGATTCCAATGTCGGCGGCACGAAGAACATGCTGGCTGCCGCCAAGCGAGCGCGGGTCGAGCAATTCATCTATACAAGCACGGTCGCTACCATTGCCGTGGACGGGCCGGCGCAGCCGAATGAAACCACCGAAGCCAAACTCGAGGAGATGGTCGGTCATTACAAACGCTCGAAGTGGATGGCCGAACGCGAAGCGCTGAACGCCGCGAAAGAAGGCTTGCCGGTGATCGTCGCCATGCCCACGACGCCTGTGGGTCCTTGGGATTGGAAACCCACGCCGACCGGGAAACTCATCGTCGATTTTCTGAACGGAGCGATGCCTGGGTACGTGGAGACCGGGTTGAATTTTGTCGGCGTGGAGGAATGCGCCGCCGGCCATTTACTCGTTGCGGAGAAGGGCAAAGTCGGCGAGCGCTATCTGCTAGGTGGGGAGAATCTCACGCTGAAGCAGGTTCTGGACACGCTCGCGAAAATTACCGGTCTGCCCGCGCCAAGGCTGAGGATTCCGCACAGCCTGGCGCTCGGGGTAGCCTATGCGAATACGGCATTTTCTCGGCTGATCGCGAGGGAGCCGGGCATTCCGGTCGAAGGCGTGAAGATCGCGCAGCACATGATGTTCGTGGATTGTTCGCGGGCGCGGAAGGAGCTCGGCTTCAGGCCCGGTGCGGTTGCTGCTGCTTTCCAGCGCGCGGTTCGTTGGTATGAAACGAACGGCTACGTGACGGCGCGCCGTGCCAGGCGAATTGTCCACGCCACCGCGTAGGCGTGATGGTTTTCATTGGATAACCTGGCGGGTCGCTGCATTGGATCTTAGGCCTCCGAATTCATGCGCGTTCTGGTCACATTCGCTGTAGAAGCTGAGTTCGCCCCATGGCGAAAACTGCGCGATCTGTGCGAAACCAAGATCGCGGACATCTCCGTCTATCAAGCGCAGATAGGCCGAGCCCTCGTGGACTTCGTGATAACCGGAATGGCCGTCGAAAATGCCAGCCGCGTCGCGGGAGCGGTGATGAAATCGCCGCATCAGTTTTGCATTTCCGCGGGTTTTGCCGGCGCTCTCAGTGACAGATTCGCGGTCGGCGATATTCTTGTAGCCGATGCCGTTCAACTCCTCGGCAAGCCGAAACAGCTCCAATGTAGTCGAAACTTGGTGTATGCGGCTCGCGACGATGGGGCAAAACAGGTGAAACTGTTTTTAACCAGCGATCACGTTGTCCGCACGGTGGAAGAAAAAACTCAGCTTGCACCGTTTGCCGGTGCTGTGGAAATGGAAAGCTTTGCCATCGCCTCGGAGGCTCAGACGCACCGATTGCCCATGGTTGCAATCCGAGTGATCTCGGACACTACCGAGCGCGACATGCCCATTCGGGTAGATACTATGGTGGATGAGGAAGGACGTCTCTGCATCGGCGGCGTAGTGCGGCAGGTCGTTGCCCATCCGCTGCAACTACCTGCCCTGATCCGACTAGGACGCGAGAGCCGAACGGCCGCAGAGGCGCTCGCGAATTTTTTGGAGGCTTTCATCAAGAAATTGTCGTTCAGCTCCCACGGATGGCCACCGCCCGAACTGCAAGAAGTGGCGGCGCGATGAGCGGAACTCGAACGGTGGCAGAAGCGCTGACGGGGCTTGGCCCGATCCCCAAAACCATGCGCGCCGGTGTCTACCGCGAAAAAGGCGTCGTCCGCGTCGAGGAAGTTCCCGTTCCCGAAGTCTCCGACGGCGAAGTCCTTATCAAAGTCGCTGCATGTGGGATCTGCGGCACAGACATCAAGAAGATTTTCCAGCGTTATGTCGAGCCGCCGCAAATCTTGGGCCATGAGCTCGCGGGTACGGTTGTCGCCGTGGGGCGCGGGGTTACGAAATGGAAGCCGGGCGATCGCGTGATGAGTTTTCATCACATTCCCTGCGGCGCTTGTTTTTATTGCCAGAACCGATTGTTTTCTCAGTGCCAGCAGTACAAGACCACAGGCCTCACCGGTGGGTTCACACCCAATGGCGGCGGCTTTGCTCAATATGTCAAAGCTATGCCGTGGGTTGCCGAGCGCGGCATTATCGCGCTTCCCGATAGTGTCAGCTTTGAAGAAGCCACATTTATCGAGCCCATCAACACGATCGTAAAGGCGGTGCAAAAGGCGCGCGTGACCGCTGGTGAGAGTGTGTTGATCCTCGGCTGTGGACCGATTGGCCTGCAACTGCTTATGATCAGCAAGCTCCAAGGAGCGAACGTCTACACCTCTGATCCAATCGCGCAGCGACGGGCCAAGAGTCTCACCTTAGGTGCCATAGAGTCTTTTGGCCCATGCAATGGTAAACTTATTGATGAGATTCAAGCCCGGACGGCTGGCCGGGGAGCGGACGCAGTGCTGGTAGCTGTGGCGCACCCGGCAGTGGTGGGGGACGCACTGGGGGCAGCGCGACCGGGGGGCCGAATCCTCCTTTTTGCTGCAAACGACCCCGTAACCAAGATCGAGTTTCCGGCGGCTGCTGTTGGGATCGACGAGAAAGAAATTCTGGGCAGCTATAGCGCCGCTGTTGACATCCAACAAGCTGCCGCAGAACTAGTGCTATTGCGGAAACTGCCAGTTATGGAAATTGTTACACATCGGTTTCCTCTGGATAGAATCCAAGAGGCGCTGGAACTTGCGGCGCAGCCCACAGCAGAGTCGTTGAAGATTCTGATCACGCACAACTGATCACGTGCAAATGAAAACCTCCGCCACTAAGAAAGTCGAAGCTGCTGCCAGAGCCGCCGCCGCCGAACTCATGGCCGTAGCGCGCGCTGTCCTTCCGGCGCGCATGACCGCCGCGGTGTTGTACGGTAGCGAGGATCTTCGCATTGAAAAAGTCGATGTGCCCTCACTCGCCGTGGACGAGGTGCTGCTTCGAGTCCGACTTGCGCTCACAGATGGAACCGATCTAAAAGTTTGGAGGCGCGGCTACCACGCCAAAATGATTCAGCCTCCCGCCGTTTTCGGCCACGAGGTTGTCGGAGAGATTGTCGCCGTCGGAAAACGTGTCGATCATCGTTGGCGTATCGGTATGCGCGTGATTGCCGCGAACTCGGCGCCTTGTCTGCGCTGCTATCACTGCCGGCGCGGCCAGGAAAATCTTTGCGAAGATTTGCTGTTCAATAATGGCGCCTATGCGGAGTACATGCGCATCCCGGCCCGCATCGTCATGGAAAATATGCTGGAAGTGCCGCACTCCGTCGACGACCAAAGCGCCGCGCTCGTTGAGCCACTCGCTTGCGTGCTCCGTGGAATTCATGAGATGGAAGTGCGCACCGGCGACACCGCTGTGGTGATCGGTTGCGGACCCATTGGACTAAAATTTGTGCGCATGCTTTCGCGGCGCGGTGTGCGCGTTATTGCGCTAGCTCGCAGACCGGCCCCGCTCGAGATTGCTCGTCATCTGGGAGCAGCGGCTGTTATTGACGTGAACCAGGTCCCCGATCCGATTACTGCGGTGAAGGAGCTGACCGAAAACCGCCGGGGCGCGGACTCCGTTGTCGAAGCTGCTGGCAATCCCGCCGCCTGGAAGCAGGCGCTTGCTATGGTGCGTCGCGGTGGCGTGGTGAATTTCTTCAGCGGACTGCCCTCCGGAATGCACGTCGAGATCGAACCCGCGGCCATTCACTATTCCGAGATCAAGATTATTTCGCCTTTTCACCACACGCCGCGGTTCATTCGCGAAGCTTTGGAAGCCATTCGTCGTGGCGATATCGTCGCGCACGACTTTGTCACAGAAGAGATTCCGCTCACCGAGCTGCCGCAAGCCTTTGAGCGCATGAAATCCCGCAGCGGCGAGATCAAGCTAGCTGTCCGCCCGTGACCTCCGATTTGAGCGGATTTTGTAGAGGCGCACTTTAGCGCGTCCTAGTCCGAGTGTTCTTGCGCACGAATGATGCTCCGCACCGACGAACTCGAAATCGCCAGACACGCGCCGTCCTCCGGCTGTTCCCCCGAGGTCGCGCAGCAGTACACGCGTTGGTTAGCCACGCACCATTACGAAAATTTTAATGTTGTGTCCTGGCTCCTGCCAAAGGAACTCCATCAGCACTTTTACAACGTCTATGCATATTGCCGTTGGGCAGACGATCTTGGCGATGAAATTCCCGAAACGGCTCGCGCTTTGGAACTACTCGATTGGTGGGAGCAGGAGCTGGATCTGTGCTATGAGGGCAAACCATCGCACCCGGTTTTCATCGCGTTGCGCCAGACCATCCTCGCCAAAGACATTCCCAGGCATCCATTTGGCGATTTGCTGAAGGCGTTCCGCCAAGATCAAACGATAAAGCGCTATCCCACGTGGCATGCGGTGCTTGGTTATTGCGTTTATTCCGCCAACCCAGTCGGCCATCTGGTGCTGTACTTGTGTGGTTATCGCGATGCGGAACGCCAGCGCTTGTCCAATGCCACCTGCACCGCTCTCCAGCTTGCCAATTTCTGGCAAGACGTTTCGCGTGATCTCGACAAAGGGCGCATCTACATTCCCCTGGACGCTGCTGCGGCACAAGGGCTCACCGAGAACGATATCGTGAGCCGTCGCTTCGATGATCGCTACGTTCGCCTGATGAAAGACCTTATCGCGCGAACCCGCACTCTGTTTGCAGAAGGAAGACCGCTCGCGAAGATGGTTTACGGCCGTCTGAGTGTGGACCTGGACATGTTCAGCCGCGGCGGCTTGGCCGTGCTTGACGCCATCGAGTCGGTGGGCTATGACACCCTCCACCACCGCCCGGCGATCAGCAAGACAAAACAAGCCGGCTTATTGGGACGAGCATTGTTCGGACATCTGATCGGCGAAGAACCTTCGCCACTAAGCCAGTCCGTCCCGTCAGGGCAGGAGACTCCGCCCCAAGCGCAGACCAGCATCAAGGACTCATACGAAGAATGTCACAGCATCGCGAAAGCTGCTCATAGCAACTTCTATTATGCTTTTTATCTTCTGCCTAAACCCAGACGCGATGGCCTGGCGGCGCTGTATGCTTTTATGCGCCTCATCGATGACGTCGCTGACGAAGGGGCTGACATCGCCGCCAAGCAGCGCGCTCTGGCGAAATGGCGGGGCGAGTTGGATGAAGCCGTTACCGGGCTGGATCACTGTTTCGATGGCACCGCTGCTCTCCCTTTGACTGACTCATCGTCAAGCGGCGCGGCGCGAGTGTTGGCTGCTCTGGCCGACACCCTGCAGCGCTACAAAATACCCACACGCTACCTGCACGATTTGATTTCCGGCGCGGAGATGGACCTCACTGTGCGTCGTTACCCCACATTTGAGCGTCTCAAGGAATATTGCTATCGCGTCGCCGGCACTGTCGGGCTCACGTGCACTCACGTATTTGGCTTCCGTGACCCCCGCGCCCTCGATCTTGCGGAGAAACTGGGCCTGGCATTTCAGTTGACCAACATCATTCGCGATGTGCACGACGACTACGAATTAGGCCGCGTCTATCTGCCCGATGAAGACTTGCAGCGATACGCAGTTTCGGAAAAGGATTTCGGACGAAATGAAGCTACCCTCGGTCTGCGCGAGCTTCTTCGCTTCGAGGCCGATCGCGCCTGGGCCTATTATGAAGAGGGAGCAGCGTTGCTCGCGCTGATCCCTCCGGAAAGCCGCTCAGCGCTGTGGCTTCTTGTGCATACTTATAGCGCGCTGCTGGCGCGCATTGAAGCATTGGATTTCGCCGTATTTGGCCAACGCGTGCGGCTCTCGCGAGCGGAAAAGATGCTGTTCATCGCGCAAGCGAAGTTCGGGCGCGTAACGAAAGAGAACATTCTTGAAAAGCGTGATCGTGATCGGCGGCGGGCTGGCGGGATTGGCGGCCGGCGTCGCGCTGGCTGAAGCCGGCTGGCGTGTACGGCTGTTTGAGCAACGTCCTTTTCTCGGCGGTCGCGCAACCTCTTATGTGTTGCCAGACGGCGAACACGTCGACAATTGCCAGCACGTAACCTTCGGTTGCTGCACAAATCTCGAAGACTTCTACGCTCGTGTCGGCGCCGCCAATAAGATCAAATTCTTCGACCGCTTGCTCCTCCTTGATCCTCAAGGCCGGCGTGGTGAAATGCACGCCGGGATCCTTCCTGCGCCGTTCCACATGATCGGTTCGTTTCTGACTTTTGCTCCTCTCGCACTCGCAGACAAGCTTTCCATCGCCCGCGCTTTTTATTCGATTCTCCATAGCGGAGGGCATCCCCGCGACGTGGACGAGCCCGGCGGCATCTCCATGCTCGAATGGCTTCATCGCCGGAAACAGACTCCGGCCGCGATCAGCCGCTTCTGGCGCGCCGTCCTCGTCAGCGCGCTTTCGGAAGAACTCGATCGCATCGACGCCCGCTATGGAGTCGACGTCTTCTGGAAGGCGGTTCTCTCCAATCGCACCGGCTATCGCATGGGCGTTCCCTCGGTGGCTCTTGCCGATCTCTACGAAGGCTGCCGCACCGCGATCGAACGCAAAGGCGGAGAAGTTGTTCTCCGGTCGCCCGCCCGCAGCATTGACCTGGAAAATGGCGCTGCGGCCGGAGTGCGTTTCGACGGGGAACGCCAAGAACGAGCTGACGCCTGCATCTTCGCCGTGCCTCACGGCGTTTTGGCCGAATTGCTGCCCGAGAGCATCAAGCAAATGGACACATCATTGGCAAGCCTCGACAAACTCAAGGATGCGCCCATTACCGGCGTGCATTTCTGGTTTGACCGCCAGGTCATGCAGGAGCCGATGATCGCTCTGCTCGAAACCACCACGCAGTGGATCTTCAACAAAACCACCCTCTCTGGCACGTCCAACGGAAATAGCAACAATGTGACAAATGGACAGTACCTTCAGTTGGTCATCAGTGCATCTTATGATCTGCTGCAGAAGCCGCGCCAGGAAGTCATCGAGTTGTGTCTCCAGGAAGCTCGCCAGGCACTGCCTGCGGCGCGGAAGGCAAATCTTCTTAAGGCCACCGTCATCAAAGAGGCGGCGGCAACCTTTTCGCCGGAACCCGGGGTTGACCGCTGGAGGCCCAAGCAGCAGACGGCTGTTCGTGGCCTTTTTTTGGCAGGCGATTGGACCGACACCGGCTGGCCAGCCACTATGGAGGGCGCCGTTCGCAGCGGATACTTGGCGGCGGAAGCCGTGTTGCGCGTGGAAGGAACTCCGCGGAGATTCCTGCAGCCGGACCTGGCGGTCGATGGCTTGGTCTCTTTGTGGGCTCGACCGCGAGCTACGCGTGAGAGTTTGTAAGCGCGCCTTCAGACTTGGCCTAAGGACCCTCAGGCTTGGTCTAAGAAACCGGCACATTTTAATATGCTGGCGAAATTTTCGGCCTCTGAGAAAGAATTTTCTCTTACAGGCCGACGCATGCGGCTCCAATTGCTTCGTACGAACCAATGTGTCGCTCGCTTGTAGTAAGTTCTTCGCATGCTGCGTCTAAAGATTCGTATTCCGTTTTCCGGCTCTTGTGGAAGTCTTCGTAAGATTTTCGCGAGCGCCAGGAATCTGCTGTCAGGTACACGCCAGGTTTGGTTGCATCGCGGTACAGGCATGTTGACGTATGGTTGGGATCGCGTCGAAACAGGGCTTCCCAGTCTCCGCCCGGGCCATAGACTCTTTCAAAGCGTTGCTCGTGCCCGGGCTTGACTTCGAACTCCCAGAGGACTAAAAACATAGATGTCCCATCTCCTGCTCGAACGTCGGCAATCCTGATTTCTAAGCTCTGGGGAAGATTGCGCTAGCGGTCGAGTGTAGCAATCCAAGTGGATACAAGCCACGCTGGAGTGCGGGTCATCGCACAAAGATAGTGTGTTTTGTGGCGGTCCGTCAGGACTGACGGACGGAGGCGTTTGTGGATCGCAAGTATAGTCACCGCGGCTATCGGGACGCGGAAAAGAACGAAAAGAAGGAAAAGTCACACGATCGAAAACCGCCGCAGGGCGGGCCGAGGGCCGATCAGTTCGGCCCGCGCACGCCGCGCATGGTGGGCACCGTAACCCGCGCGCGCTGCGCCAATTGCGGCGCCGTGCTCACGCCGGGCTTTGATCCCAACGGCAAATGCCCGAAATGCCAGTTCGAGCTCCACTCCTGTAAACAGTGCCGCTTTTTCGATAGCAGCGCGCAATTCGAGTGCACCCAGCCGATTCCGGAGCGCATTACGCCCAAAGACGCAAAGAACAACTGCACCTTCTACGAATTCCGCACCACCGTCGAGAAAGACACTGCCCCGACCTCTTACGCGCAGAAAAATTCTGCCGCGCCGCCAGCTCCGCCCCGGCACAACGACGCGCGCCAAGCTTTCGAAGATCTCTTTAAAAAGTAGCCTTCACCAGAGTCGCCACCTTCTTCAAACTGAGCCTGAACTTTATGTATTTTTCCCTGCGCGTCTCCCTCTCTGCCTTCGCGTTCGCATATCGCACATCTCTATTGCCAAAATAAGCACATACCGCTAGAGTGCACCAGCGCGCCCCCGTTTGCCGCCCCGGAGGACCACCCATGCGCCCATCCAACGATCGTTGGCTTACCGCGCAAGAAACCGCCGTTTTGCTGGACACCACCAGCGCCGATGTCTGCCGGCTGCTCAGTCTCGGTCGCCTTTCCGGCTCAAAACAGAAGCAGCCTGGCCGGCCCGGCAACGGTCACTGGCTGATCGACCCGAAATCCATCGCCAAAGAGAAGCGTCGCACGGCGAAGCGCACTCCTCATATCGCCCGCCGCCGAAAGCCTGCAGTGAACGGCGACGCTTCCTCGCCCGAAAAAACTCTCGCCGCTTCAAAGAGTGAATGAGAATCGGGTGGATGCGGTTCGGAACTCCTATTGTGGGTCGACTCGGCGGCTAGCCTGTGGTCGGATCGCTCGTGCAATCAGCCCCAAGCCTCCCACCAGCAGGATCAGCATGACTAGCGTGTTGAACAAACTTGTCGGCTGAAAATAAATGTGCAGATTGGCGATTACACCGGCCAGAATAAATAGCGCGCCCGCTACGGTTAACAGCCATCCCACCACGCTCCGGCCGTTCCAGAACAATAAGCCCACGCCAATGAGCATCGGCACGAGCGTGATGCCAAAACTGCTCGCGCCGTAGAAGTTCCAGTAAGAGCCGACCACGCTGACTTGGTGCGCCAAGAAATATCCGCCGACACAGGCCATGACGAAGCCCATCACGAAATAACCCATTCCGCCTGGTGTGCCGCCCGCATCGCTCAATGACCGGTTTTCCATGCTGCGAGGATATCACCCTGCAGTACGCGCCTCGGAGAAAACACACTGATCCGCGGCCAGCCTTGCAGGATCGTTTCCGCGGCCGTCCTTCACACTTTACGCTCCGTCTGCGGTGTAGTAGCCTGCGCTGGCAAAATTCAACTCCCACTTACGCCAATCCTGTGACTCCCACCATTGCCTCTCAAGCAGAGAACCAAGAGCGCGCTCATCCGCCCGCTCCCCAGCGCCTTGCAAGCCCGGCCGCCAATCAGCAGGACAATCTGCTCCTCGCCTTCGATATGGCTGGAACGTTGCTCTTCGCCATCCAGGGCGCCAGCGCCGCTGTCCACGCCAATCTCGATCTGCTTGGTTTGATTGTGTTGGCATTTTCCACGGCTGTCGGCGGAGGAATCATTCGCGATCTGCTGATCGGTGCCGCGCCGCCCGCCGCGTTACGCGATTGGCGTTACCCTGCGCTGGCTTTCACTGGCGCGGCCATCCTGTTTTTCTTGCATCCCTTTGTTCATGACATTCCCGGTCCGATCATGACGGTTCTGGATGCTGCGGCGTTGTCGTTGTTCGCCATCGCTGGAACGCGCAAAGCGCTCCTCTACCGGATGCATCCCTTCGTTGCCATTTTGTTAGGCGCCATTACCGGAGCCGGCGGAGGCACCGTGCGCGACATTTTGCTCGCGCAAATTCCCAGGGTCCTGCGTGTCGACGTCTACGCCACCGCCGCACTTTTCGGCGCTGCTGTGATGGTCGCCGCTCTCAAGCTGCGGCTCTCGCCCACGCTCGCCGCCATCGTGGGCGGCGCGTCCTGTTTTTTTCTTCGTGTGATCAGCGTCTGGCAGCACTGGAATCTGCCTAAAGTCTTCCCTCCGTTGCAGCCGTAAACGGCCAACATTTCGTATCCGGCGTTCGTCAACATGGATGTGGTGCTGGACTCGCGGCCGCGCTTCGCGCATCCTCTCGCATTCTTCAGTTCAACGAGGACTCCGCGCTCTGCGTAACGGAAAATCCCTGGTTACACACTACGTCGATGAACTTCGCCATCCGGAAACACAACGGGTTGTCATTTTTCAATCGCTGGGCAATGTACACGGTTGCGGTCAAAATTCCTTCGTGCTCTTCAGGCTTGGCATTCTTTAGCGCATCTTGCAGTGCCGCAACGATCAGCGCGTAATCATCCGCGGTCATGGCCACCTCCGCACCGTCGGGGCCCGAGGCTGTTCATTATGCACGCCACCCGCTGCTTTGCCAAAGAAACAGCGCCGTGGCATTCCTTCGTTCGGTATGTCTTCGTCCGGCGCGAAGAGCGCGTGCAGCCGACGCTGCCTCGCCTACTCAGCGCGACCCAAGTTCCGCGACAGTCGCGTGGCAATACACACAGCTACGGTTGGGCACACTCAACGGCGGAGCACTCTTGGGGTCCGCATCCGGCGCATACAGCGCCGCCCGCGCGTTGAGGTCCGATGCGGCTATCGTTTCCAAAACGTCGCGATACGGCCAGGTTGCATAGTTGTCGGCGTACCTCGCGTTTGCGTACATTACTTTCGCGGCATCCACTTGCCCTGCCTTCACCAAGCCGTTCGCCAAATTCAAGATCAGTCCTTCAAATCCGTACGGGGCAATGTCGCCTCTCCACCAGCAAACCTTCTTCCGGCCAACGGCAGTGACAAGCTGCAGATACGGCTTCATATCTGGATTTGTGCGGTCAATCGGTGTTCCGATGCACGCATCGATGGCTTGCCACAGCGAGTCGAGCCCCCTCTGGTAAGTGGCGCTGTCTCTTGGCTCCGTGTTGTACGCCGCCCAACGATTGAAGTTGTTGAACTCCGGAAACTCGTAGACCGCAAAATCCAGCAACTGGTCGCCTTTCGCAATCAGGCTCTGGTCTCCGTACTGCTGTCCCGTGTGGACCGTCGCGATTCCCAGATATCCGGGCAGGTGATCGTCATTGATATACCCAATCGCCTGTGGACTGTAGTAGTCGAGGTCCAAAGCTTTTTGGAAAAGCCCCGCGGCGGTCGGCATGTCTTGCGCCAACACGCTTTGATCGGGCTTCGAGTCGCGCGTAGACTCGCCGACGTGCCAGAAATGAGTCGCGCCGAGCAACGCGTAAAGCGTTGGGTTGTCTGGATCGCGCCGGATGGCATTTTCCAACTGTTCCTGCGTTTCTGGGATCGCGACGTAGTCATTACCGTGGTAGATCGCCCAGAATTTCTCGATCGCCGCATTGGAAATGCCTTCACTGCGCTCACCTCGATCGAAGTTGGCTCGTCCGCGGGCGTGGCCGGAGCTGTAAGTCACACCAACGAAGCACGCCAGCAATACCGCTATCATCCCGGACAAAAACTGGAGCTTCGCCTTACCGAACTTGGCCCTCCCCCATTTGAGGGTCCTCTTCAGTCTTTGACTAGA
>Ga0070698_100003466_pt1 | contig 17364 bp, 17 predicted proteins | sample KBSK1502metaG_FD_65477 | JGI IMG/M metagenome (GOLD analysis project Ga0070698, IMG submission 65477) | Corn, switchgrass and miscanthus rhizosphere microbial communities from Kellogg Biological Station, Michigan, USA - KBS K1-50-2 metaG | ecosystem: Host-associated > Plants > Roots >...
GGGAGCAGGAAGAGCGGGCAGGCCACAGCCTGCCCCCGCCGGGCGCGGGCGCGACAAGGCCAGCCCGCCCCGGCCATGATCACCACAACCGAAGTCTCCACGGTTTGAGGGGAACCCCGGTGGGCTGTCTTGTGGGCTGTCTTGTGGGCGGTTATGCGTGGTCAAAACCTCCGTCGCCCACGACAGTGAAGCCCAGCCGCGATCCCAGCCCCGCTGAGCTCAGCAGCTTCCGACATCAAGCAGGCAGCCAGCCAAAGCCCGGCCAAGCCACCGAGGAGAACACAATGCCCCGGAATCATCCGACACTAGATCATGAAACACCCAGGCCTCCTGCCCGCACCGGGTACGGCAGCCACGGCGAGCCCCGCCCCCGGCTCTGCTGATCTCGTCCGGCGACGGCAGTTGGAGAGGGCGGTGATCGGTAGAGGAGAGAGTGGGGGGATGTCATGATCCGAACATCTGGATTTCGTGGGCTGGCCGTTGGCCTGTTCGCGGCCTGCGCAGCCATGATCGCAGCGCCCGCGGCGCAAGCCGGTCCGACCGGTGCCATGAGTGCCCTGACTGCCGTGACGGGGCAGGGTACGGGCCTGGTCATCGTTTCCCCGGCAAGTGAGGGGCAGGGCGATTTCGACGCCCAGGTCAAGGTCAACATCCACGATGCTGCCCCGAACACCACCTTCACCATTACGCGGGCCGTCGATGCGGCTGATGGTGTCTGTACGAGCACCGATTTCGTTCCGGTCGCGACGCTGACCACGTCGGCTGGCGGTGCGGGCGCGGTGGAGTTCGAGCGCGGCGGCCGCGGCAGTGGGCCGACTGTCCCCTTCGACCTGCGCCTCCGGGTGCTGGGCTCTGATGGAACGGTGCTGCAAAGCGGGTGCATGACCATTATCGGGAAGTGACCGTGGGTGTGGTGCTCTGCGCGCCCTCGGGCGAGAGGGGGGATCGTCATGAGGCGATTGAGAGTGATTGTGGCGCTTGGCGCGCTACTGGGCATGTTCGGAGGCGTGGCGATGGCCGTTCCTGCCTTCGCCGTAGGGGGCCGGGGGGACGGATGGGTGTACCAGGACTTCGGCCCAGGCTTCACCACTACGAACTGCGGGTTCTTGATCGAGGCAACGCAGGACGTCGACAACGTATTCGGCAAGGCACTCAAGGCCCCGGACGGGTCCATGATCATGCTGTTCACCGGCGCCGCGAAGATTACGTTCACGAACCCGGCAAACGGAAAGAGCGTCTCCACGAACGTGTCCGGGGCCGCGAAGATCACCGTGAGTCCTGACGGTTCCACCACCACCTTTGAGCAGATGGGACCCGGGCCAGTCGACCTCACGCCAGAAGATGCAGCGCGCTTGGGGCTGCCTCCCCTGTTCGTCTTTGCGGGCAATGGGACCGCAACGATCGATGCGGCCGGGAACATCACCTCGGCGTCCCTGGACGGCCACATCCTTGTGAACGTGTGCGCCGCGCTGAGCTAGGGGTAGTCCGTTTCCTGGTGGCCGTGCGCGACTCCAAAGACCCCGAAGGGCCGGAGCTGATATTCGACTTGGAGGAGTGGCGCACATTCACCGGCAGCCTCAAGGCCGGCAAGGCGTAAATCTCGTGCACGGCCGTCACGGCGCAGGTGACACTGTGCCAATGGCGCGTTTGTGCTCGCGGGAGGCCAGATCGAGGCCCAGGTGCCCAATGGGATGGCGGAAGAGGTTTACGCTGCCATCACCGGCGGCACGGCAAGTATGAGGGGGTCACCGGACAGATCCGCAACGTCGTATCGGGACCGGGCGTCATCGACCGGACCTTCCACCTCATCTGGCCAGACCAAGATTGACGCAAAGCCGCCATCTTCGTCGTTGCGCCCGCTGGCTGAGGCTGGCGGGGCGCTTTCGGACCAGGCCGGCCTGGCCAGCGTGCGTGGCCTCCCCGGCCTGGGCCTTGTCGGGCCGCGGCATGACGACAGGGAGCCCGCCATAGCGCCAAGAGTCAAGCGCCTTAGACCCTGGCACAAGCAGGGCGCAGGAGCTGCGCATAATGCGGTGTTCTGCGTCCAAGTTGTAGTGAGCTTGGCGTAACGCTCATACGCTCGTATTCGGCGTTATGCATGGCCCTTGCGGGGTGCCCGGGCGACGATCTTGATCACATTGGTGAGCGGGATCATCGATGGGGGACGCACTGAGCGGCCGGCTGGATCCCCGCGCGGGCAGATGGAGATGGGCAGGAGAAGGCCGCTGCGAGCGGCCTCCCTTTGCGAAGAGGCTGACGCCGTCGCCGCAACGAGGGCATGTTCTGGCCCGCCGGGCAAAGTTGCCAGGTGTGCGCAGCTCAGGTTGCAGCCGCCGGAGGCGCGGGGCCCCGGGTGCATGTGAAGGTCCCTCCTGGCTGCTGGGTCCTGGGATTTGCCGCATCGGCGGCCGTTGCACCGCGCTGCCCGTGCCGTTCCCGGTTAGCTGGATCCAGGGTCACGGTTTCCTTCGGCCTGCTGGGAAGTGGAGGACGGCGATGAGTTCCTGGGGGAGCGTATATGCCTGGTGCGGGTGCCATGAGCCAGGAAGCGGGCGGCGGCTAGGCGCCCGGTGCCCTCGGCGCGGCCGGGCCGGGCATGATAGCTGGTATCTGTCGCTGGAACTGCCCGCTGAGCCCGGCGGGCGGCGCCGCCGGATCCGCCGTGGCGGGTTTCCGGCGCGGGCCGCCGCTGAGCAGGCGCTGGCGCGTTTGCGGATGCCGGTTCCCGGCGCGGCCGACGGCGTGCCGGTGACCGTGGGGCACTGGCTGGAGCACTGGCTGGCTGCCCGGTCGGCTCCGAGGCCGTCGACGCTGCGGGGTTATGCCGCGCACGTGCGCCTGTACCTGGCACCGTACCTGGGGCAGATCCTGCTGGCTGACTTGTCGGCCGCGCAAGTGCAGGCGATGTTCACCGCGATCTCCCGGCAGCATGCGGCGGCGGGCACACCGGTTTCACCGGCCACGCTGGCACGAGTGAGGGCGACGCTGCGGACGGCGCTGAACGCGGCTATCCGCGCGGGTCACATTACGGTCAACCCCGCGTCCCTTTGCGAGCTTCCTCCGGCCCGGCGCCCCCGGGCCGTGGTGTGGACCGGAGCGCGGATCGAGGAATGGCAGCGCAGCGGGATCCGCCCGCCGGTTGCGGTATGGACCCCCGCGCAGACCGCGGCGTTCCTGAATTCGATCCGCGGCCACCGGCTGTATGCCGGCTACCATCTCATCGCGCTGCGGGGCCTGCGCCGCGGCGAGGCCTGCGGCCTGCGCTGGTGCGACATTGATCTCGGTGCTGCCACCGCGGTCATCGCCTGGCAGTTGCAGCAATACGGCGGCCATGTCACGCTGTGCCCGCCTAAGACGGCCCGCAGCGAGCGGGTCATCGCCCTGGATTACACCACCGTGGCGGCCCTGCGGGCGCACCGGGCCGGCCAGCAGGCCGAGCAGGCCCGGCTGGGCGGCAGCTACCGTGACAGCGGATATGTGGTTACCGGCCTGAACGGTGACCCAATGGCCCCGGACCGGCTGTCCCGCCATTTCCGGCGGCTGGGCGATGCCGCGGGCCTGCCGCCGATCCGCCTGCATGATCTGCGGCATGGCGCGGCCAGCCTCGCACTCGCCGCGGGCGCGGACCTGAAGGTCGTCCAGGACATGCTCGGGCACTCCAGCATCGTGCTCACCGCCGACACCGTTATCCGTGCTGCCCGAGGTGGCACGCAAGGCCGCCGAGGACATCGCCGCCCTTATCATCACGGCGGGCTGCCAGGTCCCGGGCACTCAGCGCCGCCGCCAGATGCGGAGCTCCCTGCGGCGGGCCCGCGCCGTCCTGATCAGCGGCCTCAGCCTCGCCCACCCGGCCCGGCAGATCGGCCGCCAGCGCCACCGGGAGACCGCCGGCCAGCACCATGGCACAACCACCTGATGGCCGTGCCGGGACGGCTTGCCTGGTTGCGGTCATCGTGCCCTGCTAGCGGGTCACCTTGGCGAGACAGCACCCAATGTTCAAGACAACGCACATCAAGACAGCGCCCATACCCTGGCCAACCTCCGCCCATACCAGAAGCCCAGCACGCGGTTCCGGAGCGGCGAAAAGCCAGGTCAGAGCGAGTGGGGCGCCAGGGGCTCGAACCCTGAACCCACGGATTAAAAGCTCGCTGGTCTACGGTTCATGCAGGTCCGGGGAGGTCCGTGACCTGGGGCGCGTACTTGCCCGGCTTCGCCTGGACCGTGGTGAACTGCAACCAGAATTGCAACCACTGGCCGACGGCGGCGGATGGCGCGGCATCGGCGTGATCGCCGGGCCAGGAGCACCGTTGTGGCCACGTCGCCGGGTGGACGGTTGGTCTTGCTTGTGACTGACGACCGCCCGCGGCAGGCCGCCGGGCGGCGCGCAGTGCACGCCGACGGGAGTGTGCCGCACACCTGCCGCACACCCCTGGACCCGTGCGGCAGTGTGCATATGGCGGCTCGGCGCACCGGAGTGCGGGGGCTCTGCCGCCGAGGCGGCCGGTGAGCGCTGGCGCGGCTGAGCGCGCCATAGGCCGACGACGATAGCGCCTATGCCGAGCAGCGAGCTGGGGCCCCCGGTCGGCATGTCCGGCGTGCCGGTCGAGGTTCCGCCGGTCCTTGGACAGCGGGTTGCCGATGGCACAATGATGTGATGCCCGACTACGGAGCGTTCGCCCAGTTCTATGACTCCGTGATGGGTGTCCGGACGGGAAGCGCATGGGTCCGTGAGCGCATCGAGCGGTACATGCCTTGTCCCTGCTTGAACTCGGGTGCGGCACGGGCTCGATCCTGGCCGGCCTATCCTGGCTGCCCTCTTTGACTGGCCGGGATCTTTCGCCGGACATGCTCGCCATCGCCCGGGCGAAGGTGCCCGCCGCGAGGTCATCGAGGCAGACATGGCCTCGTTTGAGCTGGGTGAGCAATTCGACGTCGTCATCTGTGTCTTCGACACGCTGAACCACCTGCCTGCCTTCGATGACTGGAGGTCGCTCTTCGGTCGCGTGCATGAGCATCTTGCCGAGGGCGGGCTGTTCATTTTTGATGTGAACACCGTGGGCGGGCTTCGCCGTCACGGCGACGGGCCGCCGCTCGTCTATGACTTCGACGGCAACACGATGATCATGAATGTCGAGATGCCGGGCGATGGCATGTGGGTGTGGGACGTCAGGGTGTTCGAGCGCCTTGACGGCGATCGATTCGCTCTGCGCCATGAGCGGATCAGCGAACTCGGGGTACATCTCGGCCAGATCGTGGACGCTCTGTCACCGCATTTTGAACTTATCGAGCAGACGGACACGGCTGGCTGCGAGCCAGACGATGAGTCCGACCGGGCATACTTCGTGTTCCGGAAGCAATAAATCGGCAGCCTGGCGTCCGGTCACGGCAACGAGGGACTGTACGGGGACATGGATGCCGCTGCGGCTGGAGACCCGCCGCTGGATCGTGAGCCTGCCAAGTGGCCATCCAATGCGCCTGACCTGCATGAACTACCCTTTGTCGGCGAAGATCTGGGCGCATACTCGGCAATGCCACGCACGGGAATCTGATGACCGTCCACCCGGGAGCTAACTGGCCGAGCCCTGTCGGCGAAAGCTCAGCAGAGCATTCAGAGCAGCCGTCTTGTAAACGGCCGGCCTAACTGGCGCTGACCTGGCTGTTTATCAATTGCATTGTCAATTTCGGCACGCATTCGGCATTATCGGGGTGCGTCCGCCGTCACGGGACAGGCTGACATGGCTTGCGACGTCGTACGCCACCGCTCACGTGCAGTCCGTAACATGCGCCGTCGCCATCGGCGTACTTGCCACGAAGAGCGAAGCTGCGGCCCTCAAATTCCTGGGGACTCGCCCGAGGGGTTAGCTCTCCCACAGCGTGTCGGGCCCCCGGAAGCCGCCGCTTAGGAGATCGTGGTAGATAATCTGAGCCTCTGCGCTATCGATGAGTTCGAGTGCGACGACCGCTGTTCGCAACAAGATCTGGCAGGTTACGATCTGCGTTTCTCCGCTCAGCTCGCGCAGGACGCCGCGCGCAGTGCCGTCGTCGATGACGGCGGTCCAGTTTCGGCTGATGGCGATTGCCATGACTGCGGCCTCGCCGGGGCCCAGCCGCCCAGCTAGGCCAAGTCGGCGCTGAGTGATCGTACTGGATAGCTCAGCGGAGAACGCCAGCTCACCGTCTGTTAGATCAATGACGCTGATTGCCTTGTCGACACGAAGTGCGTACAACCGGCTGGCATGAGCGTCTCGGTCAGGATCCGCGTACCTGCGGCCTGTCACGTAGCGGATCGTGCGGCCAAGTTCGCTGAGAAGCGACTCTGGCGAGTTGAGGTCCTCGTCCGGGTCGAATACCTCCCGCGGCACGTTGACCGTTCCGCCGAGGGTCTGGATGAGCAGGGGTGCCTGTCCGATCAGGGTGAAGTGTCGTAGCGCCGTCGTGTCGACGATGTACTCAGGCGGAGGCGCTGAGGGCGGCGAAGTCATCGTTGTCCGTCCGAGTTGCCGGTGTGTCCCTCAGCGACTGTTCGAGGTCAAGATCGGAGAGGCCAGTTATTGCCGAGGCGCTCGACAAGGTGATGCGACCTTCGTCGAAGGCCCGTCTCAGGAGGCGCAGAAACCGCTTCGGGAAGCGCGCCAATCCCCACGCGTCCGGGTCCTGGCTCCACTCATCCCGGGCGACTGAGTAGCCAAGTCGCTCGGCGACGTGCACGGGATGTATCTGGCGCATCGCCTCGACATCTTCATCGTCAGCGAGTCTTGCCGCGCGGAGTCGGACGAGCAGCATGGCGTACGAGACGCGGAAGTAGCGCTGGAGATGGACCGCGACCTCCGGATCTCGAACCTTCGTGAGCCCGATGGCTTCAACAGCAGCTCGAAGGCTGGCCGTGGGGACGAGGAACTCGGCCGCGAATTGGTCGGCAAAGCGCTCGACGGCCTCAGGTCGACCGAGCCAACCCACGTATAGCCGTCTTCCATGGAAGAGAGCGTGAGCGAGCTCGTGAGCCAGTGTGAACTGTCGCCGTCCGGGCGTGGTCTGAGCGTTCACGAGTACTGCAAAGCCCACGCGGTCGTGCGGCAGAAAGGCGCCGGAGATCGTTGCGTCCAGGTTTCCGCCGAGAGGGGCGTGGTAGACGCTGATGCCGGCCAAGTCGGCAACCGCGCCCAGATCGCCTATCGGGCCGGGCCCGAGACGCAGGAAGGTGCGTGCATCTTCTGCCCTGCGGCGGACGTCTTCCTTGGATGCGAATCCGTCTCGGATCGAAAACGGCGCACGCTGGAGCCCTGGCGGCTCGCCGAGTGAGGTCAGTAGCTCGGCGTAGTCGTCGAGGAATTGCAGGAAGCGCTCAATCTCATAGCGCGCCGCGCCTGCCAGTCGATCGCCGGCTGTCCGGAACAGCATCGCATCGAAGGCCGGCCGGTCTGCTGAGGAGGGGGTACCGAGCAACTCCTCGACCGGGGTGCGGTAGATCAAGGAGAGCTTAGTCAATGCTGCGCTGTTCGGTCGCCGGTCGCCAGTCTCCCAGTTGGAGATCACGGTTCGCGGCTGGCCCGCAAGCAGCCCGACGTCTTCCTGGGACAGCCCAACCCGCTCTCGGGCGGCGAGAAGGCGAGCGCCGAGATCAGACAAGCACGCTGTCATCGTGGGCACTCCTGCATGCTACACTTTCGAGAGAAGGAGCGCGAAATCGTAGCGATCATGTGTTTGGAGGTGCTGCATGATGACAACCACCACGACGGCAATCCCCGTGACGATCGAGGGCCAGCCGTACCAGCTTGAGGACCGCCCATACACCGGGGCTGAGCTGCGTTCCCTTGCGGGCCTGGCTGACAAGGACAAGCTGGTCCGAGAGGGCGCGGACGGCACCGAGACGCCAGTTCCCCCGGGGCGGCAGGTGCATCCCATGTCCGGCGACAGCTACTTCGTTTCCGTGCGGTTCCGCCGGGGCTGACCGTGCACCCGCGCGTTGCCGAGGAATGGCCTGACATCCTCGACCTCCATCCCAAGGCGCGTTACCTCATGTCACCGGACCGGATCGAGGCCGTCATCGAGCTGCCCGCCGGTCTTTACAGCATGCCCCGTACTGACGCTGCCGTCCTCATCCCCCCCGGGTATCGGAGTACTGGCCTTGATGGCTTCCTGATCCCGGCGCGTCTCGCGCTAGCCAGCGGGGCGGGACTGCCGGCCAGCGACGCAGCCGCACTCGGGATGCCTGGCTGGCTGGTGGTCTCGTTTCATTACTTCGACGCGGCCGGGCAGAGCACATGGCGGCCGAGCGCCGACCCCCGCCGTGGTGACAACATTGTCAACTACCTGGCGTCCGTCGAGGCTTTCCTGGCGGGTGGCTGCGTGTGACCGAGCTACGCATAGCTGCCCGGCAGCTTGCAGAATTGCATCAGCGGATGCTCGCGGTAGCCCCCGCAGAGGCGGCCGCCTTCCTTTGGACAGAGCGGTCGGGTAGTTCGCTGGTCGTCCACGACGTTCGCGTGTTCGATCAACTGGAGATGGATCGAAGGGCTGACGCTCTGCAGCTCGATGATGACGTGCAGGCGGCTGCCCTGGCGGAGGTGAAGCGCGAAGGGCACACGCTCGTGGAAGTTCATACGCATCCTGGTAGCGGTTCATCAGTCCGGTTTTCGTCCTTCGATCTGCAGGAGCTCCCGTCGTTCGCGCGCTATGTGCGGCTGAAGATGCCAGGCCGCGGATTCGGTGCCTTGGTCCTCGGAGAAAGTGGCTACCAGGGCCTGCTGTGGTCTGATGAAGAGCCGCGGCCACTGACTCTGCGGGCTGTTGGCGAGTACCTCGCGCAGCCTTCCTGGTTGCCGGGCCACGAGGGATCGAAGGCCATCGAAGCGCGGTATGACCGGCAGCTCCGCGCATTGGGGCCGGCTGGGCAGCGAAGACTTAGCTATCTTCGCGTAGGAGTCGTTGGCCTCGGAGGTACCGGGAGCCAGGTAGTCCAGCAACTCGCGCACCTTGGCGTCCGCGACTTCTGTCTTGTGGACGACGACCGCGTCGACCGCACGAACCTCCCGCGGCTGGCTGGCGCTGCCTGGTGGGACACATATCTGCGGACGCGCAAGTCTCGGGTGGCGAGACGTCTGATTCGGCGGCTGGGCGGCCGACCGCGAGTCGACCGCTACGGGGAACTCCGATCGGCGGGAGTTCTGTCAGCATTGCGCCAGGTTGATCTCATTATTGGCTGTGTCGACAACGACGGCGCACGTCTGGTTGTCAGCGAGCTGGCAGCCGCGCACCTAGTGCCGTATCTGGATGTTGGCGTAGGGGTGGAAACCGGCAGCCAGCCTCCGCAGATCGGCGGTCGCGTGTCGTTCTACCTGCCGGGTGGCCCGTGTCTCGCCTGCGCCGATGAGATCGACTTCGGCGAGGCTGCGGAAGATCTGGAGCCAGAGCCGCTTCGTCGGATCCGGCTCGCTCGCGGCTATGCCCGCGACCGGGAGATCGAACCTGCGCTGATGCCGTTGAACACGGTCTGCGTTGGTCTCGCAATGATCGAGACGCTTGCCTACGTGACGGGCGTCAGGCCGGTTCAGCCGTTCGCCCGGTATGACGCGCTCAGGGACCGTGTCACGCACATCAATGTAGACCTGAACCCCGAGTGCCCGGTGTGCCGTCCTGCGTACGGAATGGGCGATCGCCATGCCGTCGATCGCTACGCCAAGTGATCGCGCTAAATGGATCCCTTTCCAGACCATGATCTCAAGGCGACGATTCAGCCGCCAACGCCCTTACCCCCGCGGCCCGGAAATGCGCTGCATCGTTGCTACCCCGCCCGCCGCGTCCGGAAGTACTGTAGTGCTGGCCTGGACCGGTCGGCTTCACTCTCCGGCGCTAGCCAAGGGCATGCTCGGTCGGCGCGTGTTCGGCATGATCAACGGCGACAAGCCGCTGGTGGTCACCCTCAGCCGGACACCATGGCGTTCGGCAAACAGGGACTGCGAGGCCCCTGATGGCTGCCAAGACCTCGGGACTTAGCTCACCAGGCAGAGCGGCCGTCTCGTATACGGCCCGCCGAACCAGCGCTCACCAGGCCAACCGCGCCGGGCCCCAACGAGAATGGCACGCATTCGGCATGCTTGGTCCCGAACTGAGCGCTCAGGCCAACAGAAAACCTGGTCCAGGACGTTCTCGCACGTCAGAGGTATTGAGAGGGCCACGATCGCTGCGTCTGACTGCGTCTGACCGCAGCTGGCGGCGGATCGCCGCTCCCATTCTGCTCCCAGAATCGGACACGGCTCACCGGGTAGTGGCGGCCATCGGAGTATGACAGGAAGGCCGCGAGCGGCGCCTCGGAGAGACGACCACCTTCGCCACGGGACGTGACCTGAGTCCTCAGCGTTGGCACGCGATATGCGCCGTTCGATACCCCGCGACCGAGACGGCTTAGCGGCCAGGACGGTCCATAAAGAAACATTCGCGCATTTGGTCGGCGACATGTTCGTCGTTGACTGACGCGAAAGCCCAGCTGTCCGTTGATCCAGACTGAGCTTCGGCAAGGTGCGGCGCTCGCTAAGCACCCCTCGAGCCGCCACACTTGGTCTATGCCCAGACGAAAGAGCCTGCGAAGCCAGTTGTACCGGGCCGCCCAAGACCTCGGCAACGTGGGAGGCGGTCGAGAAGGGCCCGGACGCCCTCGCCAAACGGGTAGTGTGCTGGCGGGTCTATCAGCGACCAACCGGTGGACGGGCGTTTCCTCTGTGGCTTCGGTCTCCTGAGTGTCAACCACCCCAGCGATGACGGCGACGCTTGCGTGGCTCGACTATTCGGAACGAGACCGGCGGCGTGCCCTTGACGTCGTCGACCTGCTCCGCGAGCCGTCGACAGTCGACGAACTTGGTATCGGAGCCGTCCGGGATGCCTTCGCCGACCTGCTGTTCCCCGGCACGAGCACGATTCAGACTCGGGCCCGCTACTTCCTCTTCGTGCCGTGGCAAAACCTGGAACTTGAACGGCTCAGGGTTCCGTCGCGCCAGGTGGTGGCACGGGGGCGGCGGGCAGAGATTGAGTTGATCGACGCCCTGGTCGATTCCAAGGAGCGGGAGGGGGTGATTGGGATCCAGGCCCGGAAAACCCTCAAGCGCCTCCCGAGCAACGTCTACTGGACCGGTCTTCTCGCGTGGGGTATCCGTCGATTTCGAGGCTCGCAGCCGCAATACTACCAGTCACTTGACGGGTTCTATGCCTCTCGCCGAGCGTTGGTCGACGATGACCGCAACCCGGTGGGCGGCGTTCCGTCCACAAACTGGGATCCCAACCTGCCGGGGGTGCCACGCGGCTTTCCGAAGGGCGCCACGTTCCATCTCACCGCCGCCGAGGCGGGATACCTGCGCGAGCGCATCATCTTCAGCCATCGGGATTCTCTGCTGGCCTTTCTCGTCGAAGGGTGCGAACCGACAGAGACGGCCTTCGCCTGGGAACACCCGCAGCAGGGCCGATTCCGGGAGCCGTTTCGGGAGCAACTTCTTCATGCCCGGCTGTTCTCGGAAGGGATGCACGGGGCGCAACTTCTGTACAACCGCCTGCTCGCCGAGGCGGTCGCGAACGACGAGTGGAGTGACTCTTTCGGCGCGGCGATGGCCGACTGGGCTGCCCTCGTGTCGCGTCGGTCCGCAGCCTTCGCCGGCTGGGACCGGCGCCGCTTTTGGGCCATCGCCGTCGAAGGCGGTGCCCGGGTGACACGCCGCACACGCGAATTCATCGACGGCTGGCTCGACCTCGTTCTGGACGCCGGCCCCGCCGCGATCGCTGGTGGCCTGAAAGACGCACGTCAGCTAATTGTCCAGCGCGAGTACGAGCTCAAGGTCCAGCGGGCCCGTCTCCAGAACCGCCAAGCGCTGCTTTTGTGGCGCGGAGACGCCGGGTCACGGCAGATGGACTACCGCTGGGCAGTGGCTCAGACCATCGTCAACGACATTCTCGATGGGCTCGGCAGCGATGCTTGACCCACAGGACCGGGTTCTCTTCACTGAAGCGCTGCGTCCTCCCGAGGGCCACGAGCTCAGCTGGGCGATCGGGACCACCTACACCCTGGACCTGGTTGCCGCGGTGGCGGCCCCGCTCGCCTTCGCCCTCTTCGACTGGCAGCAAGACGACACCCGCCACGGCGGCGCGGACCCCATCCCATTGCTTGAGGCGCTCCGCCGGTACGCCGACCGACTGAGCGTCTTCGTCCAGGCAGGCCGGATCGCCGTGCCGAAGCCGCAGCAGTTCCTGCTCTCCTATCTGGAGGACTCGATCATCGAGGCGGCAGCGCCGACCAGAGGAGGGCTGTTTCATCCAAAGATATGGCTCCTTCGGTTCGAGGCCGATGACGCGCCAATCCGATATCGGTTCGTGTGCCTGACCCGAAACCTCGCCTTCGACCGGGCCTGGGATACGGCCGTGATCGTGGAGGGCCCCGTCGCCGACCGCCAGCGGGCCTTCAGCGCCAACCATCCGCTCGCGGACTTCGTTGCCGCGCTCCCAAGTCTTGCCTTGCGGACGGTGTCCCCCGAGGTTCGCCAGCGTGTCCGCGAAACGCATCACGAGGTGCTCCGTGTGAGATGGGAACTCCCGGCCGGCTTTGAGGGATTGACGTTTTGGCCTATGGGGATCAAAGGTCACCGCCGCTGGCCGCTGTCCGGGCGTGTGGATCGACTGCTGGTCGTCTCCCCCTTCCTCGGCCAATCCTCACTCGCACGCCTGACACGGCGCGGGCAAAGCCACCTCCTGATTTCCAGGCTGGAGTCACTGCAAGGGCTCGAAGACCTCGACGGTTTCCAGAGCGCCTACGTCCTGGATGACTCCGCCGACATCGACGGCAAGCGCGACGATGAAGCAGACCCGGCAGATCATGTGCTCCAGGGACTCCACGCCAAGCTGTACGTGGCTGACGCTGGCTGGAAGGCGAGCGTATGGACCGGCTCGGCCAACGCCACCGATGCCGCCTTCGGCGCCAACGTGGAGTTCCTCGTCGAGCTCCAAGGCCCTAAGTCGAAATTCGGGATTGACGCCCTCCTCGTCAAGAGTTCGGGAGAGGCTCGGTTCAGCGATCTTCTGAAGCCGTATGTCGAGCACGAATATCGACCCCACGATGAGCTTGAAGAGGGTCTGCGAGCCCGGATCGACAAGGCCCGCCAGGCCTTGGCCCGCGCCGCCATGGTCGCGAGAGTGGAAGCCGAGAACGATGAGGGCCTATTCACGGTTGCCGTCGTCCCCAGCCGCGAGGTCCCCAAAGTGCCGGAAGATGTCAACATCAGATGCTGGCCCGTCATGCTCGGCGAGGGCGCATCGGTTCCCCTCGGGGCCAGCGGTTCTGAGCTTGCTCGATTTGTTGTGACCGGAGAAGAGCTGAGTTCGCTGTTCGCCTTCTCCATCGAGGCCACCGAGGGCTCCCGCAAGAAGGAGGAGCGGTTCACGCTCAACCTTCTTCTCGAAGGGGCGCCCGAGGATCGGCGTGACCGGATACTCCGCTCCGTGCTCCGAGATCGGGATCGCGTGTTGCGCTTCCTGCTGTTTCTCCTCGCCGACGGCGACCCGCGGCAGGCAGCCAGCCTGCTGGCATCCGGCGACCAGACGGGCGGCGGCGGAGGCGAGGACTCATTCGTCATAGACCTTCCCCTCTTTGAGTCTCTGCTGCGCGCTCTGGAGCGACAGCCTGCCAAACTCGACCACGTCGCCGGGCTGATCAAAGATCTCCGGAAGACCCCGCAGGGCGAGGCGCTGATCCCGGACGGGTTCACAGAGGTCTGGGACCCGGTCTGGGCAGCCCGAGAGGCGCAGCGATGAGCGCAGACCGGCGGCCCGACCTTGAGCAGGTTCTCGACCGCCTCAAGGATTTCCAGCGTGACTCCGCCGCCTACGCGTTCCGGCGCCTGTACCGCGATCCCGACCCCACCCATCGGTTCCTCATCGCCGACGAGGTCGGCCTCGGCAAGACGCTCGTCGCCAGCGGGATTGTCGCCATGACCATCGATCACCTCTGGGAGACTACCGAGCGTATTGATGTTCTCTACATCTGCTCGAACCGCGACATCGCACGGCAAAACCTTCGCCGGCTCAATGTCGTGGGCCAAGAAATCGCTCCACCCGATCGGGTCACGCTGCTCCCACGCCACGTCAGACTGCTGCAAGGAAACAAGGTCAACCTGATCCCTCTCACCCCCGGAACTTCCTTCCTGCTGCGGTCGAACGAGGGCCGGTGGGAGGAGCGGGTCCTGCTCTACTGGATGATCAGAGAGGCCTGGTCGCTGGGAAACCGTGCCGCAGCCAAGAACCTGTTCCAGGGCTGGGTCACCGACGCAGCCTGGTTCCGGGAGCGTCTCAGAGCGGCCCCCAGCGAGTACCAGATCGACGATGCCCTCCTGGCCAAGTTCGCCCGCAGCCTGGAGCTTCGCGTCAAGAGCGATCAGGCTGAGGAGCGACCCGACCTGCGGACTCGCTTCGACGAGGTGGCGGACAGGTTCCGCCGGACGAGGAAGCAGGTACCCACCCAGGACCGAGCCCTCCGAGCCAAGATGCTCGGTGAGCTGCGCAGCATCCTCGCAGCATCCTGCCTCGAAGCCCTTGAGCCCGACCTCATCATCCTCGATGAGTTCCAGCGATTCAAAGACCTCCTCGATCCCGATACGGAGTCGGGCGCGCTCGCCCGCGGGCTGTTTGAGTATCAGCACGAGGCATCCCGCGCCCGAGTGCTTCTCCTGTCCGCGACGCCGTACAAGATGTACACGTTGGCTCACGAGGAAGGTGAGGACCACTACCGGGACTTCGTCGACACTCTCCGCTTCCTTACAGATGGGGACACCGCGCGCGTGGAGGGGCTGCTGAGGGACTACCGCGACGACCTGTTGCGGCTGACTGCCGACAGTGGGTCAGTGGCGAAGACCCGGGATGCGCTTGAGGTCGAGCTGCGCCGTGTGATGACCCGCACCGAGCGCCTGGCGGCGAGTGAAGACCGTGACGGCATGCTCCTGGAGGTTCCATCTCACGGCCATCTGCGCCCCTCCGACCTCCGTGCGTACCTGAGCATCCAGCGCCTGGCCCGGTGGCTGGAGCACCCCGAAGCCACCGAATACTGGAAGTCCTCGCCCTACCTGATGAGCTTCATGGAGAGCTACCAGCTCAAGGCTCAGACGAGGCGATGGCTCACAGATCCGAAGTGGACCGCAGAGGCCCAGCAGCTCCTGGAGGGTGAGGGCCTGGGCCTTCCGTGGCAGCGGGTCGAGTCGTACGACGGCGTCGACCCGGCCAATCCTCGGCTGCGGACGCTGTTTGCGGACATGATCGAGAACGGAGCCTGGCGGCTGCTGTGGATCCCGCCGGCGCTGCCTTACTACGAGCCTGCCGGCGCTTACGCGGACCCGGTGCTGCGCGGGCTGACCAAGCGCCTCGTGTTCGGCTCCTGGATTGTCGTGCCGAAGATGCTCACGTGCCTCCTGTCCTACGAGGCGGAGCGACGGATGATCCGGATGCTGGAGACATCCCCCGTCAACACACCAGATGCGCGGCGGGCTCGCCGCCCACTTCTCACGTTCACTTTCTCGCAGGGACGCCTCACCGGAATGCCCGTGCTGGGCATGCTGTATCCGAGCCCAGCGCTCGCCAGACTCACCGATCCGCGGGAACTCGGCGGGTTCGGCGACGTCCCGGCGTCACGGGAAGAGATCGTGGCACGCGCAAAGGCAGCCATCATCGAGGAACTCCGACAGATAACGGCGGACGCCCCGATATCTGGGCCTGACGACGAGGCCTGGTACTGGGCGGCTCCCATCCTCCTCGACCTCCGGCTGGACCGCGCCGGCACAGAACAGTGGCTCACCCAGCGATCGCTCCCGACGCTGTGGACCGGGGGTGAGCAGGACGAGGAAGTAGGGTCCCGCTGGGCCGACCACGTGGCAGTGGCGCAGCAGTTGGCCGCCTCACCACCGGCTCTGGGGCGTCCCCCTGCGGACCTGGCCCAGGTGCTGGCGGAGATGGCAATCGGCGGACCGGGAACGTGTGCCCTTCGCGCCCTAGCCCGAGTCGCCGGCAGCCCAGCCGTCGGTGGAGAAACGTGGGCGAGGCAGGCTGCCGCGACTGTTGCTTGGGCGTTTCGGAGCCTGTTCAACCTCCCGGAGGTCACGGCTCTCATCCGGGGCGCAAATCGCGCCGAGCCGTACTGGCGCCGAGTGGTAGAGCACTGCGCCGACGGGAACCTCCAAGCCGTCCTGGACGAGTACGCCCACGTGCTGCGTGAGGCTCTGGGCCTGCAGACTCAGCCTCCCCAACAGATCGCCGAAGGCATAGCGACAGCCATCGTCCGCGCCTTGTCGATCCGCACCCCAACCCTCCGCGTAGACGAGGTCCGCCACGCACCCGGGCAGGTCGACTTCCAGCAACAAGGGATGCGCGGACGCTTCGCCCTGCGGTTCCAGTCAGAGGAGAGCGATGCGGGCCGCACAACTCGCCCCGAACAGGTACGCGAGGCCTTCAACTCCCCCTTCTGGCCTTTCGTTCTCGCGACCACATCGGTCGGTCAGGAAGGCCTCGACTTCCACCAGTACTGCCACGCGGTCGTCCACTGGAACTTGCCATCTAACCCCGTGGACCTCGAACAACGTGAGGGCAGAGTCCACCGCTACAAAGGACACGCGGTCCGAAAGAACGTGGCCCAGACATTCCGCGACACAGACCTCTCAGGTACCGAGGACCCGTGGGAGGGGCTATTCCAGGCAGCCGAGGCCGTCAGGCCGGGTGGCGTTAGCGAGGTATTCCCGTTCTGGGTCTACGCGCCGCCCGACGGCGCCAGGATCGAGCGCCACGTGCCCTACCTACCGCTGAGCCGGGACCGGCTCCGCCTGGAAGCACTCAGGCGCTCACTCGCGGTGTATCGAATGGTCTTCGGTCAGCCCCGACAGGAGGATCTGTTGATCTATCTCCTCAGGCGCCTCCCGGTGGGACAAGTCAAGGCGCTCATGCGAGAGGCTCGCATCGACCTGAGTCCCCCACGACCCCGGGAGCCCGATCACAGACCGTCCGGCAGCCGACGAGTCCAGTCAACAAATCAAGATGTTAGGGCTGGCAAACAGCTATGAGCGACTCATCCCTCGCGCCTGCAGGAACACGATGATGGCGTTGTCGATCACCTTCGCCTTACCCAAGGCCATGAAGTCACGCTGGCCGATCAGCTGCTGCTCTGGCCTCGAGCGCTCTTTGCAGGTTGATTTTCGCCTCACGGCACGAAGGCACCTGCTGCGTCTCGTCAAGTGATCTGGATCTGACCCACATTTCGTGATGGTCTCGACCCCTCCGGTCAGGTTGCCAGGAGCACGCGCTTACGGAGCAGGACGAAGCCGGCGCGGCCGTACATCTGCCGTTTGATCATCTTGA
>Ga0070698_100003468_pt1 | contig 17358 bp, 11 predicted proteins | sample KBSK1502metaG_FD_65477 | JGI IMG/M metagenome (GOLD analysis project Ga0070698, IMG submission 65477) | Corn, switchgrass and miscanthus rhizosphere microbial communities from Kellogg Biological Station, Michigan, USA - KBS K1-50-2 metaG | ecosystem: Host-associated > Plants > Roots >...
CGGATGCGAGCAGCGGTCTAATCCGCCGTGAAATTGCAGCACCGCCGGCGAGCCACTCGCGTCTCGCCATACGACGATCGTTGCCATCGTGCCCGCGCACGTACCTTTCTGGCAGATCTGTGCGAGTTGCTCGGTGCCCGTGCACGAGCCGCGCTTGACGAGGCGCACCGCGCACCGGCCGCGGTCGCAGTACGGTTCGTTGCTGTCCCAGCAATCGGGCTTGTCGCAGCTTATGTCGGGGCAGCGCCCGTCGCGGCAGATCGTCGCGCGCGCCGCGTCGTCTTTTGCTGCTCGCTTCGTGTTCATCGCAACGCTCGCCATATCGTCGCAACCGCTGCAGCACGATCGACCTCGCGTCGTGCAATCGGCGTCGGAGCCGCACGCGAGGTCCTCGTTTGTGATCGTCGGCCACCTGCGATCGGAATCGGCTTTCTTGCCGCACGCGACGATGAACACGACGAGCGCGAGCGTCTTCAACGCGCGACCTGCCTTTTTACCGCGTCCAACTCGCGGTGCAGCGTCGTCACGATCGGCGGCAGCGACTCCTCGACCTCTGTCGGCCACTCGAACTTGAACGAGCCGGCATTCGCCGTCACGTCGAGCGAAAGGCTATCGCAGTCGCCGCACTCCCAATCTTTCGGCGCACGCACGACGGTTGCGAGCTCCTGCGACGCGAGCATGCGTTTGAGCGGCTCGAGCTCGGCAGCATCGAGTGTGCGACGTTTTTTTTCGACGCCGTCTCTCGATATCACCGCCACGCCCGCGGCATCGATGGTCAGGACCTCGGCCGATCTAGACACCGGCGGCGTAGCCGAGAACCGAAGCGCGAAGCCCGGATCGATCGTGCGTGTCGCCGATCCTGAACCCGTGGACGGCGACGACCCCGGCGTGCACGCCGCGAGCACGAGCCACTTCATCCAGCTCACGCCGCGATAGTAGCTCAGTCGCGGCGATACATCGGTTACGCCGACGTGTCTGAAACATCGTCGGCGCGCACGGGTTGCGGGATCGAAGCGATACATCGCAATGGCGTCGATGATCAACGGATCGCCGGCGACGAGAACGCCCGGCCAGCCATCGGGGTAGCCTGGAAACGCCCGCGCCGATGATTGCCGAACGAACCGCGAGACCATAATCGACACGGCACACGAGCCAACGCTTCTGTGCGTTCGCTATTGGAGATCAGGCGGGAGCGGGTCGCACGCTTCATGATGGCAGGTGACGGTCACACACGGTCCGCCCTCGTTGTCGCTACCTTCGAAGGCGGTGCCGCAGTTGGGCTCGGTCGCGGTCACCCAATGATCGTCCCCGTCGCCACAGTCCGAGATGCCCGTCCGCGAGTCGGTGCCGTCACAACAAACCCCGTACCCGCTGGCGGTGAAGCCCGTCGAGCTCGAATAGTCGTTTACGGTGCAACAACCGCTACCCCCCATCTGACAGATCCCGCCGCACGTCGGAATGACTGTGCCGCAGGCCTGACCGCGGCAGGCGGGGTTGTAGTCGGTGGCCAAGCGGCAGGCTCCGGTCGTCGGGTCGCATCCGTATTCACAGGCCGCGCTCGTCATCGAGTACTGGCAGTCGCCGTCGACACAGGTTCCAACCGGCATGTAGACGATGCTGTTGCAACCGTCGACGCATGTCGGCGCGGGAGGGGTGTTACACATCGAGCACGTACTGCCGTCTCGATCGTTGCCGCTGTTCCCGCCGGCGCAGGCAGCGAACTGAAGGAAGAGAACAAGTCTTACGATCGTGGTGCTCATGCCTGCTTGCCAAAGAGCAACGAACGTTCCAGACCACTCGACCTGCAAGACCCGAGAATCACCTGACAGCGACGCCGACGATGTCAGTCTGGCTTTACAGGTCGGCTGGCGACTGGAGTCGACGGTGCGAGCACGATCTGGAGGCCAGGCGTTTGATCATCTCAGTTGATGGTCGCGCCGCGAATCACGAGATCGAGCTTGGTAAGCTCGAGGAGCTCGGCCCAGCTCCACAGCGTCCCTTCGCCATGAAGAGCCAGGCTCGCATCGACCGTCGCGCCGTCACCCACGAGCGTGAGGTGCGCCGCGATCGGAGGTAGCTTTTGCTCGCCCAGCGGGAAGAGCTGGCCATCGTGCTCGATCGACCATGATAGGACCAACTCGAGATCGAGGGTGCACGCAGCCTCGTCGTTGCCCGTCCAGGTGATGTCGGCGGGCGGGGAGCTGGTTTCGAGCCCGACGCGGACATCGCGCAGCGTCAGCGGCGTACCGATGATCGTGGCCGGCAGCTCGATCGGATCGACCGCGAGCTGGAGCTCGGACGCGACGAGGTGCCCTGCGGAGTCGAGCTTCGCGACGAGCGCGCCGCCTGCGAGCGATACGGTCGCGGTGCCGTCGACCCAGCCTGTCGAAGACCATCGCCGAGCGGCGAGCTCGCCGACATTCGAGGCGGCTGGGAGCTCGAGCCGCGTTGGTTCTGCGAGTCGGTCGCGCAGCGAGTCGTAGGTGACAGGCTCGGTCGCCTCAGCCGCACACGCGACGAGCAAGAAGGCAGGGAGGACGAAGATCGTACGCATGGTCCCGCCCTGTTCACGATCCTTGCCACGTCACGACCGCTCAAATATCTGGTCCTTGCGTGAAGAACGACGCAAATGGGTTCTCACGAGCCCGGCAAGTCGCGCGGTACGTGTCAAGCACGCTTGACACGTAGGTACACTGCAGTGATGAGCGAGCCCGACGTGTCGACCGAAAAGGTGCCCGACGTCGAGGCACACGCTCCGCTGTTGCCCGGCAGCAAGCTCGTCGTCGTTACCGGCCCGGACAAGGGCCGTGAGCTCTTGCTCGGCGATGCGGTGTATCGCGTCGGAAAGCTCGAGAGCTGCGACTTGCCGCTGACGGATGCCACGGTTTCGCGACAGCATCTAGAGCTCGAGGTCGTGGCGGAGGGTCTGCGCGTTCGCGATCTCGGCTCGAAGAACGGTAGCTATTACCAGGGTGCACGATTCGCGACCATCGTCATCGGAACCGGCGCGGGTGTGAAACTCGGCGTGACCGAGCTGTTGGTCGTCGGGCCGGACGAGAAGCTACCGCTCGAGGTCTGGGAGGGCGAACAGTTTGGCGGGTTACTCGGAGCGAGCCTCGCAATGCGACGCTTGTTCGCGGTGATCGCGAAGGTTGCGCCTTCGGGTGCGCCCGTGCTGATCCGGGGCGAGACGGGCACCGGTAAGGAGCTGGTCGCCTCCGCGATTCATGCCAACTCGCCGCGCGCGAGCAAGCCCTTCGTGGTCGGGGATCTCGCGTCGATCACCGGCACGTTGATCGACAGCGAGCTGTTCGGGCACGTCCGCGGTGCTTTCACCGGTGCCGATCGCGATCGCTCCGGTCTATTCGCAGAAGCGAAGGACGGGACGTTATTCCTCGACGAGATCGGAGAGCTCGAGCTCGCCGGCCAACCTCGGTTGCTGCGCGCGCTCGACCAGAAAGCATATCGACCGGTTGGCGGCTCGACGTATCGCCCGATCGAGGCGCGCCTCGTCGCCGCGACGAACCGCGATCTTCAGGCCGAAGTTGCTGCGGGCCGCTTCCGCGAGGATCTCTATCATCGCCTCGCAGTGCTCTGCGTCGAGATTCCACCGCTGCGTATGCGCCGCGACGACATCCGGCTGCTCGCTCGTCACTTCGTCGAAAAGGCCGCGACCGAGCTCGGCATCCCGGTGCCGGAGCTTCCCCCGGCCGTGCTCGCCGTCATCGCGCAGCACGATTGGCCAGGCAACGTCCGCCAGCTCCGCAACGTGCTCGAACGTGCGGTGACGCTGACGCCGGAGGGTCAACCGCTCGACGGCGCAACGCTCGGTTTGGTGCAGGGCGCGACCGATGCACGAGGTGCGGCCGACATCGACGTGTCCGTCCCGTTTCACGATGCGAAGCATCGTTTGATCGATGCATGGGAGCGCGATTACGTGACGGCGCTCATCGCGAAGGCGAACGGAAACGTATCGCTCGCGGCCCGCAACGCCGGGATGAGTCGGATGTCGCTCTATCACCTGATCAAGAAGCATCGCGTGCCATCCACAGACTGACAGGCGAGCCTTACAGCGGCTAGTTGCACGTCCGGCGACAGCCGGACCCGACACGCCACATCCGCGCGGAACAACAGCGTACGGTCGGGGCACGACCATTGCTGGATGGTCGCGAGCATGACCTCCAATGCTTGTTTGTTGATCGCGGTCGCGACCGCGGCCTGCGCTGACCATCCATACGAGCCCGGCGAGGACGTCTGTGTCAACGCCGCCGAGGTCTTGGCCTCGTGCGGTCGCACGCTCGAGCAAAGTCCGTTCGGTACGTGTCAACCGGCACAGAGCGAGCAGGCGCAACAGCTGCTCGATGTCTATGCAGCGGATGGCTGCGCGGGCCTCGTCGACGCGAAAGCCGACGGTGCAACGTGTACGGCGCTGCCGTTCCTCTGCGTGCAGCACACGGTCGACGAGCTCGTGCCGTTCGTCAGCGATGGCTGCAGCATGTTCCCCGACGGAACACTCGCCGACGCGACGCGCTGGCAGCAGTGCTGCATCGTCCACGACTTCGCCTATTACGCGGGTGGCCCGGCACAACTTCGCGAGGCCGCGGATCTCGGATTACAGCAATGCATCGGCGCCATCACGAACCAAGCACTCGCCGACCTCATCTACGTCGGCGTTCGAGTTGGCGGTACACCGACGCTGCCCACGCCGTGGCGATGGGGCTATGGATGGAAATACGACCCGATCGACGGCTATCGCGCGCTGCCGCCGGAGCAAGCAGCGGCCGCGGCTGCGAACATCGCCGCGTATCGAGCTCATCCAGTACCGCCCGACGCGATCGAGCAGCGCCTGCGTTCATTCGCCGACAGCATCGCGATCGTCCCCGGACTACAGAGCTTGATCGACAAGGTCAGCGCGGTGATTCGCCAGCTGTAGCTCGGTTCGCCGCAAGCCATTCGTCGACCTCCGCGAGATCGTGCTTCAGCGTCGAGCTCGCGTACCACACGCGCGCATCGGTCGCGAGCGCGAGTGCGCGCGCATGGTCGGTCTTCACAACCGCGCGTGCGAGCTCGAAGTCGACGCGAGCGCGCCACTTCCCTCCGATGTCGTGGCGTTCGCAGATCGCCAGTGCACGCTCGAGGACCTTTGCGGCCGCGGTCGGCCGGCGCTTGGCCAACTCGACCTTGCCCATCCCGAGCAGGAGCTCGAGCAGCTTCGGATGGTCGGCCGCAAGAACCTTCTCGTTGATCGCGTTCGCTTCGTGAAACGCCGCGAGCGCTGCATCGAGCTTGCCCGCTGCTGCAAGCGCGCGTCCTTTGCTCTCGAGCGCAAACGCAACATCGTCATCCAGTTTGCCCGAGATCCGACGTGTCATCTCGACGGCTTGCTCGGCCTGGGCCACAGCCACGTCGGGGTGCCCGGTCGGGATCAATACGAGCACAGCGTGATTCGACAACGCACGCGCCATTCGCGCGCTCTTAGGAAACCGAGCGCGCAACGTCAAGAACAGCTCGTCATACGCGGCGTTGGCTTCCGCGAAACGATCGAGCTCGGCGAGTATGGCGGCCTCGTTAGCGAGCGCGATGAGGATGATCTCGTGCGCTGCGGGCAGCGAGCGCTTCGCGGTGGTCAATGCGGTCGCGGTGTAGCTCAGCGCTTGGTCGAGGTCTCCGAGGTTGTAATACTGGTTGCCAATGTTGATGGCGCTCATCGCCGAATCGGGATGGTCTACGCCGAGCAGCTTCGTGCGGATCGCAAACGCCTTACGGTGCGTGTCGAGCGCTTCGCGATAACGGCCGAGCTGCGTGAGTGCGACCGCGACGTTGTTGTAGGCGTTCGCGATATGCGGATCATCGTCGTCGAACAGCTTGCGGCGGATGTTCAACGCGTTCTGGTGATGCTCGAGCATTTTCGCGTATTCACTCGTGCGGTTGTACGTGCGACCGAGACTGCTCTCGAGGATCGATTCGATGTAACGATCGCCGCCGAGTCGTTCGATCGCCGCCCTGGCATCCTCCGCAATAACGAGCGCCTCGGCTGGCCGGCCGAGATCGTCGCCCAGCACGCCAACCATCCACGCGAGGGCGCGCGCACGGATCTCGTCGTTGTGACTGGCTTCGGCAGCCCGCGCTGCCGCGCGCAGTGTGTCGACGGCGACCTGCCCCGCCTGCAGCCGCACGTCATTCTCGGCGAGCCGGATCAGCGCTTCGGCTTCGAGTGGTCGGTACGCGATCGCGTGCGCAGCAGCGACGATCGGCCTCGCGACCTCAGCTGCTTCGGCGAGCTTGCCAGTGTCGAACAGTGCCTTCGATCGCGCGAGCTGTTTGCGCAAGCCATCGACCGTCGCGCGGATTGCAAGATCCGCTGGTGCCGTACCTGCCGCCAGCAGTGCCTTGGTATTGGTACAGGCATCGAGTCCCGACAGCGCGCTCGCCGCCCCAATCGAGCGCTCGACCACGCCGGCATCGGCGGCAACGAAGATGTCGACAAGCTGGTCGAGCTCGCGCAGGCGCTGATCGAGACAAGCCATCCGCAGCGTCATCACCGACGCCGGTTGCTCGCCACGAAGTCGCGTCGCCTCGCAGCTCTCTTTGTGCATCGCAGTCCACGCCCGCGCTTGGTTGTCGAGTCGCTCGATGACACCGGCCAGTGCCGTGCGCGCGTACGGACGATCCGAAGCGAGGAAGGTCTTGGTCAGCGCAGCGCGACGTGCGTCGTCCCATACACCCGCGAGCTTGCGTTCGGCTCCGGTGCAGAGTGGCTGATCATTGCGGAGCGAGCTCACGGTTGCAACCGCCGCAAGGACGAGCGCGACGATCGCGAGCCCGCCGACCAACCATCGGCGCCGGCGGATCGCAGGATCTGTAGACAAGGCGTCGAGCAGTGCATCCATCGTCGCGAATCGAGCGCCTGGATCGAGAGCGAGACCGCGTTCGATCGCGCGTCGGACCCATGCCGGAACGTCGCTCGTCGCCGGCGGATCGGGCAACCCCGCGTCGAGGCGCTTGCGGTATTCGGCGAACGTTCGTGCGTCCCACGGACGCCTACCGTACACGCCTGCATACAAGGATACGGCGAAGCTGAATTGATCGGAACGCGCGTCTCCGGTGATCCCATCGAGATGTTCGGGTGCAGTATAGCCCGGCGTGCCGAGGACCTCTCCGATCTCGGTGAGCGTGGCAAGGCGCGGCTGCGCGCCGCGCGTGACCGGTTGCGTGACAACCGCCTCGCCACGCTCGGCGCGCGCGAGGCCAAAGTCCATCACGAGCACGCGGCCGTCCTTCGCGATCATCACGTTGTCGGGTTTGAAATCGCGATGAATCAGACCTGCCGCATGCGCTGCAGCCAGACCGCGGCCCGCCGCGACGAACACGCTAACGACGTCGCGCCACGATCGCCGCTCGCGCTTGAGCCAGCGACTGAGCGGCTCGCCATCGATGAATTCGAGCGCGAGGAATACGTGGTCCTCGAACGTGCCGACGTCGTAGACGTCGAGAACGTTGCGGTGCGACACCTGCGCCATCGCCTGCGCCTCGCGGAGTAACCGCATTCGACCTGCAGTACTTCCTGACTTGTCGAGGTCGGGCAGCAGCAGCTTGAGCGCGACGCGACGGTGTAGCTCCGGATCGCGTGCTGCATAGACTACGCCCATTCCACCTTTGCCAACTCGTTCTTCGACGACGTAGCGACCGAGCGTCGTGCCGCGGACGAGGCGCTGCTCGAGATCGTGCTGCGCTGCGAGCGTGTCATCGATGACGGTATCGGCCTCGGGGGCGGGGCGTAACGTCTGGGTGGCGTCGTCCGAGTCGTCGCTGCCCGCCATGCCGTCCAATCATACGCTCGCGCATCAGCGTTGCCTCCGCAGCTCGAGACGTAGAACCGCGCGGAACCGACGATCCATCGGGTGCCGACCCCGTTTGCTCGACAACCGCGTGTCAAGAAGCTGCCGCGCGACAGAAGCAATCCTCCTTACGTGGCAGCGAGCGCCGATGACGGCACGATCAGCTAACTTCCGTTTGCGCCACAACGAAGCATCACGCGCCAGCGTGCACCGTGACTGCGACCGCGCGGCGCTCGCCGTTACGCATGATCGTGAGCTGTGCGGTCGCGCCGGTGGGACGCTGCGTGATCACCAGCATCGTCTCGTTGCTGCCTAGCTCGACGACCGACCGCCCGTCTACGGCAATCACCTCATCGCCGAGCGTGAGACCAGCGCGATCCGCGGCGCCACCTCGTGTCAGCTCGCGAATGCGCCGACTCATGAATTCGAACCGCGCGTCGATCGTGCCGGGTGCCCGATTATCTGCGACCGTGATCACGTCTACGACAGTTGGTACGTCGCGCTTGGCGGTCGTGATCCGCGATCCGGTGCGACCGGCGGCGTGGCAGCCGATCACGATCTCGCCGGCGGATGACGTGATCCGGAATGCTCCCTGCGCGTCCGTTGGCACGCCCTCATCCGGCCCAGCGTAGATCGAGCCTATCGCGTCGCCATCGCGCGCGAGTCCGGCGCAGAGCACGCCGGGCACGGGCGCGCGCGTGAAGAAATCACGCGCGACGCCGGTAATCGTCGTCGTACCGCGGCTGGTTAGCGTCACATGCGTCGTCTCGCCAGCGCGTACTACAACCTGCTTGGTGTCGGCCTCGTTCGCGTCGGTGACGGCCATCAGCACGTACGTGCCTGGCGATAGGCCGCTCGCGCGAAAGCGCTGACCGTCGACCTCGGCGTCGAATAGCGCGCGGGCGCCGCTCGTGATCACCCCGGTGATCGTCGGCGGGCTCGCGAAGCCGACGAGCTGGCCATCGATGCGCCCCGCGGCGGCGAGCGTGATCGCGACATCGCGTGATCCCGCTGCGACGGGCGACTTCATGATTTCGCTGCCGTCGCGCGCGGTCACGACGAGTGTGTAGTCGCCTGGAGCGAGCTTGTTCAGCGCGAAGCGGCCATCTTCGTCGGTGATGGTGAGTGAGCTCGGCACCGACGCGCTGAGCACAGGAGTGCCAAGTCTCTCGGCGGCGACGACACGGACGATTGCGTCGGCGACCGGCGCGCCGCGTGGATCGCTGACCGTGCCGCTGATTGTCAGCGTCGGTGCCGTCACGGCGATGGTCACTTGCTTGGTCTCTCGCGGACCGAGCGTTACGTCCCCGATCGGTGTCAGCGGCGCGATTGCACGCGCACCCGCGAAGACTTCAATCGTGTAGGTCCCGCCGGTGAGTAAGCGCGCGCAAAACGTCCCGTCGGTAGAACTGGTGTCCGTGCCGAAATCATGAGTTGTTCGCTCGGCGACGAAGACGTTGATGCCGGCGAGCGGCGTAGCGTTGTTATCGACGACGCGACCGCAGATGGCAGCCTCAAATGTCAGCGGGATATCGAGATATGCAGTCTCGCCGCGCTTGACCGTGACAGTTGCGTGCCCCCATTCGCCTCCCGCGGCATCGGCGTAGAGGTCCTGCGGACCATCGTTCAAGCCATCACACACGTAGTTGCCGCCCGAATCGGTGAACACCATGCCCGACCAAGGACACCCGACCTGCGCGTCGGCAACCGGCTCGCTGCCGCGGAGTACGCGGCCGCGCACGCGTCCCAGACGCTGCACTTGAATCTGCACGCGCACGGGCTGATCGGCGATGTGCACGCTGCGCGGTGCGATCACGCTGTGGCCCACGACGTAGACCGCGACGTCGCCGCGTGGCGCGCGATCGATCACGAACGAGCCGTCCGTTTGCGTCACTGCGAGCACGCCCGTCTCGTCGCGGTTGCCGACTTTCATGCCGACGCCAACGCCGACCACCGGCGCGCCACCCTCGACAACGGTGCCGGTGATCGTAGCGTTGCGGCCTAGGCGAATGACGATGCCTGACACGACCTGGCCCGCGCCGGCGACGATCTCCTGCTTGTGAGTTGACCGCAGGCCGGGCGCGAAACCGGCGATCAGGTTGCGCCCGGGCGACACGCCGGTGATTCGAAACGTACCGTCGGGCGCCGAGAAGCCGGCCGCTCGCGCGTTGCGCTCCACGCCTTTGTCACTCGGATCGATGACAACCCATGCGCCCCCGACCGGCTTGTCGTCGTCGCTGACGACCGTACCTTCCACGATCGCTTCAGGTACCAACACGACGTCGCGCCAGCCGATCACGGCCTGGAGCTCGATCAGCATGCTGTGATATCCGGCTGCCGAATAACGGATCCTCGCGTTACCGTAGTTCTTGCACAGGTCATAACGGCCGCTGGCATCGGTCTCGGCGAAGATCGTCGGCGCGTCGTCGCGCGCGACGCGAGCGTGGTTGATCGGCGCGCCTGAGCCGTCGACGACGGTGCCGCGCAGGTGCGTGCAACCGATCAGGCGCAACTCGATCGGCGCGGTAGTCGGCATGCGCAGATCGATCCGCAGCGGCAGCGCAGTACGACCAGGAGCGGTCGCGGTGACGACATAGCTGTCGGCCGGCCGGTCGCCGAGGTCAAACGTACCGTCGGTTGCGCTTCGCACCTCCGCGACCACGACTTGAGTCTCGCCGTGCGTGAGTTGGACGAGCGCACCGCGGTAAGGCATGCCGTCGCTCGTCACGCGCCCGCGCACCCGACGCGCCGCGACACCGGCCTGCACGAACATGGCGGGCCGCGTGATCAGCTCGCGTGCCGCGTAGTTCGGAGCAGACGATGCGTGGCTCCCGCGATTGTCTCGCTGTGTGAGAGACGACCGCTTCCAGACGAGCATCGCGCCGCCGAATAGCAGCAGCGCGAGCGCGACGACGATCGCTACCTTCGATGTCAATTTCGCCATCACGATTCTCCACATGGTGGGCGCAGGTGTAGCGGCCTTGTGCGCAGCGCTCGCCAGCGGCGCGGCGAACAGCGCGCGCATCTGATTGTGCTCGCGCTCGTCGAGGTCGCTCCGCAACCGATCGAGCGCTCTCTTGAGCCGGTTGCGCACGGTACCCGCGGGGATGTGTTGCTGCTTCGCGATCTGCTCCGCACTAAAGCCCTCGCGATAACGCAACAGCACCGTCGAGCGAAACGGCTCGTCGAGCTCGAGCACCAGCTCGGCGAGTCGTCGCTCCAGCTGCGCTCGCTCGACGAGTTCCTCCGGCGTGGGCACCGGGTCGGTCTGCGCCTCGACGATCAACTCGTTCGCGGCGCGGCGGCTGCTTCCGCGATGGCGCATGCGCGTGAGGTTGGTAGCGACACGGCGCAGCCACGGTCGGATCGGTCGGTCGGTTTCGGGCGGCGAGCGCAGCGCCGCCGCGTACGTCTCCTGGACTAGGTCATCTGCTTCCGTGATATCGCCCGTCAGGCTGCGCGCCAGGCGCGCGAGCCATGGGGCTTCGGCAAGCAGAGTCGCAATATCGGCGGGCATTCACTTCGATCATGCCGCCGGACGAAAAACGTACCCGAGAAATTTGGCGGCGGGTCGCGAAAGCAACGCGAGCTCCAGCACGTCTTGCCAACGCATTCCCTCAATACCCGTCTATGACCGGCGTGCGCCGAGCTCGGCGGTCATTGCTTCAGCGCGCGACAAGAACGTCATGCCGGTCTTGCGGATCACGCCGAGCTGGAGCTGCTCACCGCCGCAGCTGCAACAGGTGGCGACTTCACGCTCAGTATCGTCCAGGCACAGCTCGCCGAGCACATGCGCGATCGCGAGCGCGAAACAGCCGCCGTAGAAGAACCATGACCACGGATCGTCGTGAAGCTCCCATTTGAAGGCGCCGAGCTTCGGAAGCGCGACAAGCTCGATCGCCACGTCGAGACCCGAGCTGTAGCGACCAGCGATGAAGTACTGCAGCTCAAGCTCGCCCTCGCTTGGCAGATGGAACATCAACTGCGCCACGCGCGGAGATGGCGGGCTGTCGCGCAGCATGGCGCGCAGCGCTTCGCGCAGCGTCACGGCATCGTGATCGAGGTCGTCATCCGTGACCACCTTCATAATCTTCGCAGCACGCGGGTTCGGGCTGTACTCCCACACCGCCTCGTGCAAGCGCGCGACGCTCGCTGCATAGCCTGCGGTCCGCGTGCGCGCGACGCTCCGCATCAGCCCCTGCAAATACGCCGATTCGCGGCGGGGCTCGCGTAGCATGCCGGTCGCGGTTTGCACCACGACATCGACCGCGTCAGCGTGCAGCGGCCTCAGCCTAGGGGCCTTCGCACCGTTTGGATGAAGCTCGACATATGATGCCGCCGCGGCCCGCCGCAACGACGAATCCTGCGATGCGAGCAGTGGCTCGAGTGCCGCGAGCAGTTCCGGCGACGACGGCAGCACCTTGTATGCCTGTACCGCGGCCATGCGCTGACTTGTCATATCGGCATCGCCGAGCGCGCGGATTACGCTCGCCTTAAGATCCTCGTCAGCCACGCGGCGAAGCTACTACGAGCCGGCGGGATCGATTGGCTGAAATTTGGCCGCCCACGCAGAGGCCCGCGGTGAGAGGACCGGCTTCGGCCGACCCGATCATTCGTGGTACACCGCGCGCCATGGGCCTGGCGGAGAGCGTCCTACAGGAAATCCAGTTGCTCGTGGCATGCGGATTCGAGAACCGCGAGTCGCTGTACTTCCGCATCTTCCAGACCATGGGAGAAGAGCTGGGGCTCGCGGATGAGGTGACCACGATCGAGAACCTGGATGCACCGACGAGGTCTCTGCTCCGAGACGCGATCGAACAAGCCTTCACGCGGAACGAGGAGCAGAGTCTGTCCTGGCCCGCTACAACCGACTGTGACCGCTTGCATCGAGCATTCGACGTGCTGAACAACCAAGGCATCGTCGCGCTCGAAAACTGTGGCTCCACCCAAGACGACGGCATTCATCGTGCTGCGCTGCTTTCGGTAGCCCGGGATGAACTGGGAAACAGCGTCATCGCGAACGACGGGTACTGCTTCTTTCACGAGCAGGATGCAATGCACGCCGTTGAAGGCGATGGCCTGTGGCTAGCGTTTGGAACATTCAAAGATGAATCCCAGGACACCGCGCCAGGCCCGAATCGCTTGGCCACGCCTGCGGCAAAGCCCCCATCGGGACACGCTCAGCAAGTCGGAGAATCGGTGGTCAAAGCCTGCCGCGATGCTGGCCTGAACGTCGTCTGGAACGGGTCACCCGCTACCCGGATCCATCTGCCCGCATTTCGCTGGCAGCGCCGAATGTCTCAGGCGTCAGACTCGGAGATCGACGAGTTTATCGCGAGCTGGGAGCTTGAAATTCGTGCCGGGTATACAGCGGCCGACGAGGTTCTCCCGCAATTGGAGGAGCGGGCCGGCGACTGGTTCGCTGAGTTCGCCAATTTCGGTCCCAAGTTGCTCGAACGCTTACGAGCACACACGAAGAGATTCCTCGAAGAGGAGCGAGCCCGCGAAACCACCTGGGCCGAGGCGACACTCAACGACCGGATGACCGCAGCCTTCGTGGACCTGCGTGAGCGCCAAATATTCGCGGCAGAGTGCTTGGGGCTGACGATTCAGGACGGCTGGGGCTACGTTGGACTCGACGCCTCTGCGAAACACCGCGGCGCTGTGTTCTTCCACCACGAAGACGTCATCGATGCCGTGAACGGGCAAGGTCTCTTCCTCGCATACGGAGCTTTGCCGGTGAACAGTTCAGGCACTGAGAGGGCGAGCCTCGCGCTCGCGCAGGAGATCGTGTCCGTGCTCGACGAACACGGCATCCCATCTAGTTGGGGGAGGTCGATCCGAGAACGGATCCGCATAGCGCCGTTTGAGTGGCGACGACGACGCTGGACGAAGCCACCTTCCCATGACCGACGCCCGACAACGGCGCCCAAGTCTCCATCATTGTGGTCGCGCATGTTTGGGGGATCCTCTGGCGCCCGACCGGCCCCTCCGAGCGCAGCGACGTCGGCAGGCCAGTTTGCAGAGGTCGTCCGTGCCGTACGGAACGAAAACGGCTTCGACCTGCGGAGGGCAAAGCGAATGCGGGCGGCGTGGAAAAACCTCGCAGCCAGCGGTGAGGGGCAAGTGGGTCATTTGGGCCTGCCGCACATCTTCGTTCCCACCGGAGAATTCACGACGATGAAGCCCGTGCCGGCCCTCGAGAACCTCTGCGAGGACAAGAACGAGATCTTCCTTCGTGCGGCAAAAGCCAAGAGCTCCGGCTCGAGCAACGCCGAGGTATGAGGGCTCGCCGCTCGCGCTGTTCAACATCGGGTCGAGAGAGAAGTCGCGCTGACGCTCGTCCGGCATCGGCACGCGAATGTGGAACGCTAGGCGTGTAAGAAATTTGTCGCTGCGCTTTGGTTTCGACGCTGGTCTCGGGGCGTAGTCGTGGATACTGCGCGGGTGAGCGCGGCGGTTGGGAGCCCATCTACGCGGGATGCCGGCACCAAGTTTTCGACGAGTGGCGAGCGATTCCGCAGCCCGCCGTCGCGCTTGTGGACGTGAAAGCACGCCCGTTGGTGAGCGTCCGCGCTTACGGCACGACGAGCCGAACGTCGTGTGAGCCACCAGTCACCTTCAGATCATCTTCATCTTCGTAGTCGTCGTCTTCGTAGCGCCTGACGCTGAGGACGAAGTCGCCGCGAGGTGAGTCGAACGAAAACCTACCGCTAGCGTCGGTAGTGAAGCGCTTGCCAGGGACGATACCTGGGCTTGCTTCGCAGCATTGGTTCAGCCACACCTCAGCGCCCGCAACGGGCACGCCATCGTGATCGACGGCAATGCCGGCGATCCCGCTCGGTCCGATCTGAAGTAGGACCTCCGCGCGTTCGCCAGGTTTGATCTCTGCGTGGTGGATGGTGGAAGCGTCCGAGCCGCGATTCGCGATGACATCGAGCCCGCCGACGACGTTTTCGATCACGAAACGGCCGTCCGCGTCGGTGACGACGGGGCGAATCGTGCCGTCTGCGAGGCTTACCCGCGCACCGGCAACAGCTTTGTTGCGGAGGTCAACGACGGTGCCGCGGATTTCGCCGCGCGGCACGACGCGCGCGACAAGGTTCGTGCGGCCCTCAAGGGGGATCTGGACCGCAACCGCGCCATCATTCGTCCGATCGCGGCGCTCGGCAGATAACGCATAGCGGCCTACCGTCGGAACCTTCGTCTCGAAATTTCCGCGCGCGTCGGTCTTCGCGGTCACATCGATGAAGTTGGCAGCACCAGCAGGACCTGAGAGCACCACGCTGGCATCCGCGACCGCATTGCCGTCGGGACCGACGACGCTTCCACGTACTGCGATACCTCGGTGCAGCCGTACGTCGAGGCTGACTTGCGCCGGAACGAAGGAAACTGGACCACCCGAGAGCGTGATTACCGCGCGGTTCTTGGCTCCGGTCGGGAGTCCCACGTGTTTCGGGTTCTGGAGAACCTCACGAGCGTTGGCGTAGTCGTCGGCGTCGACCGTGATATTGGACGGTAGCTGTACGTTCATGCGCACGACGCCATCAGCATCTGTGATTGCTGACACGCCGTCATCGAAAACCCATCCGCTCGAAATCTTGGCGTTCGCGATCGGCGCGCCGGTCTCAGCATCCACGACGCGGATCACGGCCATCGACAAACGCCGCAGCTGGACTGTCGTTCGGAACCGTTCGATATCGGGCGTGCCGCCCGCCGCCTGATCGTGCTCGGCTTTGGTGCCGGGCCCAAACGTGAGTGATGTTGGGCCGAACCAGGTCTGCTCTCCTCGCGCATCGCCCTTGGTCGCGGTCAAGACGTAGCGGCAGTGCGGATCGGTATCGAATGCAAACGCGCCGCCGACGCCGGAACGCTGCTTCTGCGTGACCTCGTCATCGTAGCCACACGTAAGCTCGACATCGGCGCCCTCAACGGCTTGCCCGTTACCGTCGATCACCCTGCCCTTGATTCGGCGTTGGTCGGCGCCAAAGACGGGGGCGGAACCGAGCGCCTCGCTCGCGCGCCCCGACGAAGAAGTGTCGCCCAGAATTCGCAACCCCGGCGGCCGTGGCGCATGCGCGGCTTGGCGCATCGGTCTCTCACGCTCTGGCTTGCCGAGTTGCGCGCGTAACGCAAGACCAACGATCGCGAGCACGACAAACGCCGCGAGCAACATTTTCGGCAGCAGCGCCGCTTTCACCGGCCGCGTGGTCCGTGCGAACGCAGCGACCGGTGGCAGCCACGCCCGATTCGGCGAGTGCTGCTCGAGGCGCTCGCGAAGCTCGACGATCGCTTGCTTGAGCCGCCAGCGCACGGTGCCAGCCGAAACTCCTAACCGCACCCCGATCTCCTTCGACGTTAGACCCTCGAAGTAATGGAGCAGCACCACGTCGCGTTGTGGCGCGGCAAGGTCGAGCACCAGCCCAGCAAGCGTTCGCTGAAGCTCGATGCGAGCTACGATCTCATCGGGGCGCGCCGGTGACGCAGCGAGTTCGGCGAACACCTGCTCGCGCTCGCGTCGCCGGCGTGCACTACGCCTTGACGTTCGTACACGGTTCGACAATACACGTGCGAGCCACGGGCGAAGCGGCCGCCCGTCTGTGGGCGCTTGCGTTGCGGCGATGCTGTACGTGTCCTGAACCAGATCGTCGGCCGTGGCCTCGTCCTTGACGAGTGCGAGCGCGAGTCTGTGTAACCAACTGGAATCGGCAACCAGCTGTTCTGATCGGCACATCAACGGAGTTATCAACACGAAGCTAACGATTCGCAACGAACCGCGGATCGGCATGATGTTGACCGTTAACGTTTTCGACACGCATGGAAAGCTAGGCGAATCGCATGAGTTCCTCGCGTGCGTGAGGGCGACGTTCGAATCAAAGATTTTTCCGCCAATCGAAACGCGGGGAAGCGTGGATGTCACGTATCCAAGCACGTTTGCACCTGTAGCACCGGACAACAGAGACAAAGCGATCGTCGACAAAGCCGCACGCGCTGCGAACGCGGGTCGGTGGAGCGAAGCGCTTACGCAAGCGGAGCACGGCCTGGAGCTGACGTCGCTCGATGGTCCGTTTCGGCGACGCCTCATCGAGGTAGCCGGACTCTCGGCCTGTCACCTGAAAGATCAAGCTAAGGCGCGCCACTACTTCTCACTCGCTTCGCCGGAGTTCGAGAACAGAGTGCAGGAAACTTGTCTCGAGTTCGCTTCGATCGATCTGCTGCATTGATGGTGTCGTTTTGCACTCGAAGCAGTGCGGCACGTCATCCCGCCAGAGTGAAGCTCGTATGTCAGCGGGGCAATCTGTTAAATCGCGAAGCGTCGAGCTAACGATCAAGCGGCATATGGTGAGCGCCCGCTACGCAACCGGCACGTGTTGATGCCACACGCACGATAGAGCGGACAGTAGCCGAACGCGGCCGTCGCGAGCGGAATGAGACCGAGCCACCCCCACGCCGTCTTCGGGCCGACGAACACGAGCGATAGCAACACGACACCGATCACGAGGCGGATCATGCGATCGAT
>Ga0070698_100003469_pt1 | contig 17357 bp, 12 predicted proteins | sample KBSK1502metaG_FD_65477 | JGI IMG/M metagenome (GOLD analysis project Ga0070698, IMG submission 65477) | Corn, switchgrass and miscanthus rhizosphere microbial communities from Kellogg Biological Station, Michigan, USA - KBS K1-50-2 metaG | ecosystem: Host-associated > Plants > Roots >...
CCCAGATGTGGGATGCAAACGCGGGCTTGGCAAGCGCTTGGCTTGGCGTTCAGTCGAAGATACCGCGCTCGCGCAGGGCGTCGATGATGAGGTTAACCTCCCGCTCGACCGTCATCTCGGCGGTCCGGATATGGATGTCCGGAGCCCGCGGCGGCTCATAGGCCGAATCGATGCCGGTGAAGTTCTTCAGCCCACCGCTCCGCGCCTTGCGGTAGAGGCCCTTTGGATCGCGCCGTTCGCACTCCGCCAGCGGCGTGTCGACGAAGATCTCCAGGAACGGGTCCGACGCCAGCCGCTCGCGCGCCAGTTGCCGCTCGGCGCGGAACGGCGAGATGAACGAGACCAGCACGATCAGGCCGGCATCGGCGATCAGATGGGCCGTCTCGATCACGCGCCTGATGTTCTCGACCCGGTCGGCGTCGGTGAAGCCCAGGTCGCGGTTCAGGCCGTGCCGCACGTTGTCGCCGTCCAGCGTGTAGGTATGGCGGCCCAGCGCCAGCAGGCTCTTCTCGACGCCGTCAGCGATCGTCGACTTGCCTGAGCCCGAAAGCCCGGTGAACCACAGGACGGCGGGACGATGTCCCTTGATCGCCGACCTTGCGTCCTTGTCGACGGTGAATTTATGCCAGCCGAGGTTGGCGGCGCGGCGCAGCGGGAAGCGGATCATGCCGGCGCCGACCGTCGCGTTGCTCAGCCGATCGATTAGCACGAAGCTGCCGGTTTCCCGGTTCTCGCTGTAGGCGTCGAAGGGCATGGCCCGGTCGAGGGCGAAGTTGGCGAAACCGATTTCATTGATCGCCAGCTGCCTGGCCGCCTTGCGCAGGCCGGTGCCGATATCGAGCTGATGCTTGAGCGCGCTCACCGTCGCGGTCAGCGTGGTGGTGCCCAGCCGCATCAGGTAAGGCCGGCCCGGCAGCATTGGCGCCTCGCCCATCCAGAGAAGATGCGCCGCGAACTGGTCCGCCAGGTGGGGCGGCCGAGCGGCGTCGGCAATGAGATCACCGCGCGCCACATCGATCGGCTCGGCCAGGGTGAGGGTGACGGCCTGGCCGGCGATGGCCCTGCCAAGATCGCCGTCATAGGTGACGATGCGCTCGACATGGCAGCACTTACCCGAGGGCAGGACGACGACCTCATCGCCCGGCTGGACAGCGCCGCCCAGCACGCTGCCGGCATAGCCGCGGAAGCCTGAACCGTCGCGGCTGACCCATTGCACGGCGAGGCGAAAAGGCCGCGCCTCCCGCGGCCCGGCGCTCACCGTCTCCAGATGCTGCAGCAGTGTCGGACCGCCATACCATGGCATTGATGTGCTCGGCCGCATGACATTGTCGCCGAGCAGGGCCGACACCGGGATGGCGGTGACCGCAGCCAGGCCGAGTCGTTCGGCCATCGTGGCGTAAGCCGCGACGACCTGGGCGAAGGCGCCTTCCCGGTAGTCGACGAGGTCCATCTTGTTGACCGCCAGGACGATCTGTCGGATGCCCATCAGGGCCACGATGGCGCTGTGCCGATAGGTCTGGCGCAGGACGCCTTTGGTGGCATCGACCAGGATCACCGCCAGGTCGGCGGTCGAGGCGCCGGTCGCCATGTTGCGGGTGTAGTGCTCGTGCCCCGGCGTGTCGACGACGATGAAGCGCCGCCGCGGGGTCGAGAAGAACCGGTAGCCGACGTCGATGGTGATGCCTTGCTCGCGCTCCGCCTGCAGGCCATCGATCAGCCGCGCCAGATCCGGCATGTCGCCGAAGGCGCGGTAGTGTCTGCCGTCGCGCATCGCGGCCGCGAGATGATCGTTGGGCACGACCTTGGCGTCGAACAGCAGTCGGCCGATCAGCGTGCTCTTGCCGTCGTCGACGCTGCCGCAGGTGATGAACCGCAGCAGGTCCTCGCCGTCGGCGTGGGGCGCAAGAGCGAGCGCCATCAGAAATAGCCTTCGTGCTTCTTGCGCTCCATCGAACCGCCGGCGCCGTGATCGATAACCCGGCCCTGGCGCTCCGACAGGCGGCTTGCGGCGAGCTCGGCGATGATTGCAGGCAGCGTATCGGCCCGCGACTCGATGGCGCCGGTCAGGGGATAGCACCCCAAGGTCCGAAACCTCACCCAGCGCTGTTGCGGGACTTCGTTGGGACAGAGCGCCAGGCGATCGTCATCGACCACGATCAGCGTGCCGTTGCGTTCCACCACCGGCCGCCTCGCCGCGAAGTACAGCGGGACCACGGGAATATTCTCGCGCTCGATGTAGGTCCAGATATCCAGCTCGGTCCAATTGGACAGCGGAAAGACGCGGATGCTTTCGCCGGGATTGAGGCGCCCGTTGTACAGGCGCCACAGTTCGGGGCGCTGGCCGTGGGGATCCCAGCGATGGTTGGCGCTGCGCAGCGAAAACACCCGCTCCTTGGCGCGCGAGGTCTCCTCGTCGCGACGGGCGCCGCCGATCGCGGCGTCGAAGCCGTGCAGATCGAGCGCCTGCTTCAGCGCCTCCGTTTTCATGATGTCGGTGTGGGCAGCGGCGCCATGGGATATCGGGCCGATGCCACGGTCAATGCCATCGCGATTGACGTGGACGTGCAGGGTGAGGCCGAGTTCCTTCATCCGCCGATCGCGAAACGCGATCATGTCGCGGAACTTCCAGGTCGTGTCGACGTGCAGCACCGCAAAAGGCGGCTTGGCGGGATAGAAGGCTTTTAGGGCGAGATGGAGCAGGACTGAGGAATCCTTGCCGATCGAATAGAGGATGACCGGCTTGCGGAACATCGCGGCCGCCTCGCGCAGCGCATGGATGCTCTCGGATTCAAGTTCCTGCAGGTAGGAATTCGAGACTGGCAAGTGGGCTGTTCTTTCCAGGTTCGATGACGGCATCGGCCGAGTTCGATCGCCGGTGTCATAGCGGTAATGATATGTCGATGCACGTGGCGGCGCTGTTCATACCTCCTATGCAGCGGATGCGGCTTTGGTGGTGGCCGGCCATTCGAACAGGTCGAGGTCAACTCCGCGGACGCGCAGCACGGTCATGGCTTCGCTGCGTGTCGCATCGTCGAACCAGTCGTCGCGTCTGCGGGCGTTGGCCTGCCGGATATGGCTGCGATGGCCGTTTCGGGTGCCGTCGAGCGAGCGGCCGAGCTCGCGCTCGATGGCCTTCATATGCTCGCTTCGGGCAAGCCATAGGGCGTCGCCCAGGGCCGGCCGGTCGGCCGGCGCTCCTGAAAGATGGTCCAGCACGTCCGTCATGACCTCGACCGGTCTGCTCATCAGCCGTTCATAGGGCAGGAGCCCCACAAGGTCGGGATGCCTGGCGGCCAGGATCTGGAACGAGAGAAACTGCTTGGCGTAGGAGAGCAGAGCGCACTCGAACAGGTAGTCGTGGAACGGCACCGTTGTGAGCGGCCGGCCCTTGTAGGTGTTGTAGGCCGGATCCCGATGATTCTGGCAATAGCGGTAATAGGATGCCGCCTGGTCCAGCGGATTGCGATAAACGAAGACGATCCGCTGGCCGTGGCCCTGCTTGGCCGAACGCTCCAAGGCCGGCACGCGAATCGGCGTGTAGCGATAGGGCGCAAGCTCGACCGGCGTATATCGGTAGTTCATCCCTTCGTGCAGATAGTCATAGCCAGGCACGTGGAAGGCGGTCCGCCGCCACCAATCGATTTTGGCGCCGAGGTCGGCGAACCCCGGACACACCGTATGGCCGATGAACAGATGCTCCGCCGGCAGGGCGCCGCGCACCCAAAAGAGCGGCCCACCCTTGAAATGCTGGAAATCGAATAGCGGACCCGACGGATCGCCGAAAATTTTTCCGGTGAGTCGATCGTCGATCCGACCGCCCCGCTCGAGATGGCAAAGGAAGGACACTGTATAGCGGAGGAACCAGGTTCCCGAACGGGGGATCGTCGAGAGAATCGGGAGATCGTTTGTGCTCGGCATCCTACGCATACGCTTCGGGCGGCCTCTGCTTCCCCATCAGTGCCGTGCGATTACGATACTATTGCAGATATTCTTTGTTGATATCTTGCAAAGGCGTATTGGGATGCAGCTATGCAACCGTGCATGACATGGTGGTGCGCGTTTATGGATTTTTGGTCCGCATCTTGCTGTGAGAAAACCCACAGTGCGGTCGCAGCAGCCGCGCAGTCTTGGTAGAACCCCGGCGAAATCATCGCAGGAGTTCCCATGTCGTTCCGCGCGCTCGTGCTGAGCCAGGGTGCCGACCGCAAGGTGAGCGGCGTCATCGAGACCTTGCCCGACGACAAGCTGCCGGCCGGCGACGTCACGGTCGCGGTCGAGTATTCGACGCTCAACTACAAGGACGGGCTGGTGCTGACGACCGGCGGTGGCCTGGTGAAGGCCTGGCCGCATGTCGGCGGCATTGATTTCGCAGGGACAGTCGAAAGGTCGGACCACCCGGGCTTCAAGCCCGGTGACAAAGTCGTGCTAAACGGCTGGCGGGTGGGCGAGCTCCACTGGGGCGGCTATGCCACCAAGGCGCGGGTGAGGGGCGACTGGCTGGTCAAGCTGCCGGCCGCGATCTCGTCCAAGCGCGCCATGGCGATCGGCACGGCGGGTTATACTTCCATGCTCTGTGTAATGGCGCTCGAGAAGCACGGCCTCAAGCCGGCGGCCGGCGACATCCTGGTCACCGGAGCAGCGGGCGGCGTCGGCTCCATTGCCGTCGCGATTCTCGGCAAACTGGGCTACCGCGTCGTCGCCGCCACGGGGCGTCCGCAGGAGGGCGACTATCTCAAGTCGCTGGGCGCCGCCGCCATCATGGAGCGCAAGGAACTCACCGAGGCACCCGACCGGCCGCTGTTGTCGGAGCGCTTCGCGGGAGTCGTGGATACGGTCTCGGGCCTCATGTTCGCGAAGGCGCTGGCGCAGGTGAAATATGGCGGCGCCGCCGCGGTGTGCGGGCTGGCGGCCGGGCCGGCGTTCCCCGGCTCGATCCTGCCTTTCATCCTGCGCGGCATCACCGTCTACGGCATCGATTCGGTGATGCTGCCCAAGGGACCGCGCGAGGAGGCGTGGCGGCGGCTCGCCACCGACCTGCCGCTCGACAAGCTCGACAGCACGGTGAGCGAGGCGGGACTTTCGGACCTGATGGCGCTGGCGCCCCAGATCCTCAAGGGCGAGGTGCGCGGCCGCGTGGTCATCGACGTGGCGCGCTGATCGCCTTGAGCGCACATGGCGGTGCATCGCGGTTGCCCAACAGCACCGAGTCCGCTCCTTTGACGATGTTGTTGTCGCTTACCCAGACTGCGATGCGAAGCCGACCCTCATAGCGGACCTGGTAATCGTCGGGCCGCGGCTCGAAGTGCTCGCAAACGTAATAGGCAGGGATCGTGCGCTCGCACTGCAAAGCGGAGCCGGCGGACTTGCACGACAGGTCAAGTGACGACAGGAACGACCGAGCCGTAGCCCGTGGGTCGTTCCTAAGATGTTGGCGAAGATCGGCTTGTATCGAGGAAGTGACGATGCTGGTCGGCTCTATGAGCTCGAGGCGAGGGAACTACTTCCAGAACGGAGCATAGGGCGGGTCGCGATAGGGATCATCAACGAGCGCCGCGCGACAGCAGTCGGTCGGCGGGTAAATGCCTTTGGGAAGAAGCAGCGAGATGCATCCGCTGCTGACCGCCATCACCGGCATCAACAAGGACAACACCATGAATATGCCGGACGAGGCGGCCAGAAGTACCTCCGTGACCTCAGCTTTTGGCGCAACTGCAGAGCGGTCAAGCGCGCGCGGGTTGCAATCGAGACGACCCGAAAATTCCTCAGCCGAGACCTAGGCAGCCGCGTGGTCGTCGGTGGGCACAAGTGATAGGGTCCGTGCATATCCGTGATGTTTCGACCAAAGGTATCGCCCATGACGCCTGCCAATACCGCGCCCAGCGCCAACAATCTCGAAGCCTTCTTCATGCCGTTCACGGCGAACCGGCAGTTCAAGAAGAACCCGCGACTGCTGGCCAAGGCCAAGGGCGTGCACTACTGGACGCCCGAGGGGCGCAAGGTGATCGACGGCACGGCGGGCCTGTGGTGCGTCAATGCCGGCCACGGCCGCGAGGAGATCAAGGCGGCGATCATGCGGCAGCTCGAGGAGATGGACTACGCGCCCTCGTTCCAGATGGGCCATCCGAAATCGTTCGAGCTGGCGGCGCGTCATGTCGCCATGTTGCCGGGCGACCTCGACCACGCTTTCTACTGCAACTCCGGTTCGGAGGCGGTCGATTCGGCGCTGAAGATCGCGCTGGCTTGGCAGCGCGCCCGCGGCCAGGGCACGCGCACCCGTCTGATCGGCCGCGAACGCGGATATCACGGCGTCGGCTTCGGCGGCATCTCCGTGGGCGGCATGGCGAACAACCGCAAGCAATGGGGCGCGATGCTGCCCGGCGTCGACCACCTGCCGCACACCCATCTGCCGGCCAAGAACGCCTTTTCGCGCGGCCTGCCCGAGCATGGCGTCGAGCTCGCCGACGAGCTCGAACGCCTGGTCGCCCTGCACGACGCCTCGACGATTGCTGCGGTGATCGTCGAGCCTTGCGCCGGCTCCACCGGCTACCTGCCGCCGCCCAAGGGCTACCTGGAGCGCCTGCGCCAGATCTGCGACAAGCACGGCATCCTGCTGATCTTCGACGAGGTCATCACCGGTTTCGGCCGGCTGGGTGCCGCCTTCGCCGCCGACTATTTCAACGTCATCCCCGACCTCATGACAGTGGCCAAGGGCATCAGCAACGCCACTGTGCCGATGGGCGGCGTGTTTGTGAGGAAGCACATCTACGACGGCCTGATGAACGGTCCGGAGAACGTGGTCGAACTGTTCCACGGCTACACCTATTCGGCCCATCCGCTGGCCTGCGCGGCGGCCTCCGCCGTGCTCGACATCTACAAGGACGAAGGCCTGTTCCAGCGTGCCGCCGAGCTGTCCAAGTACTGGGAGGATGGCGTGCATTCGCTCAGGGGCCTGCCGGGCGTCACCGACATCCGCAACCTGGGCCTCGCCGCCGGCATCGACATGGAAGGCCGCAAGGACGCCGCCGGCGCACGCGGCTACGATACCTTCGTCAAGGCTTTCGAGCTCGGCCTGATGGTGCGCCAAGCCGCCGACACCATTGCCATGTCGCCGCCGCTGATCATCGAGAAGAACCAGATCGACGAAATCATCGACATCGCGGGCCAGGCCATCAAGGCTGCCGCCTAGCGGCGCAGATCCATGGGCAGGTGACCCTGAACGCCGAGCTGGCATGGCTGCTGGGTGAATCCGCGGCGGTGATGCACGTCGCCATCGCCAGCGCCGTGACCGTCCATGTCCTTCTCTACAAGCGCAATGTCGGCGCCGCCGTCTCATGGATCGGCATGGCATGGCTGTCGCCGTTCCTGGGCGGGCTGTTGTACGCGACCATGGGCATCAACCGCGTCAAGCGCCGCGCCCAGCGACTGCGCCGCCAGCGCCTGCCGCTCGGCCCCGGCGAGGAAGGCGTTGCCCGGTCGGCGGCCGACGATCCGCTGTCGCCGCTGGAATTCGCGGTCGGCCGGCTGACCGGGCTGCCGTGCGAGCCCGGCAACACGATCGAGATGCTGCGCAGCGGCGACCAGGCCTATCCGCGCATGCTGGAGGCGATCGGCGCGGCGCAAAAGAGCGTCGGCCTGCAGAGCTACATTTTCCGCGCCGACAAGGCGGGCGAGGCCTTCCATCAGGCATTGATCCAGGCGCAGCGCCGTGGCGTGGAAGTTCGGGTGCTGATCGACGGCGTCGGCGGCGGCTATTTCTGGTCGGGCACCTACAATCACCTGCGCGGCGCCGGCGTGCCCGTCGCCCGCTTCCTGCATTCGTATTTCCCGTGGCGCATGCCGTTCGTGAACCTGCGCAACCACCGCAAGGTGCTGGTGATCGACGGCAGGCTCGCTTTCACCGGCGGGCTGAACATCGGTGCCGAGAACATCCGCGCCGACGATCCGCCGCACATCGTGCTCGACAGCCATTTCCGGCTCGAGGGTCCGATCGTCGATCAGCTGACCGACGCCTTTGCCGACGATTGGCTGTTCGCCACCGGCGAGAAGCTGCTGACCGAGAACTGGTTCCCGCCGCTCGCCAAGGTGGGGCAGGTGACCGCGCGCGTCGTCACCTCCGGTCCTGACGAGGACATGGAGCAGATCGAGTTCGTGGCGCTGCACGCGATCTCCTGCGCGCGCAAGTCGATCCGCATCATCACGCCCTACTTCCTGCCGCCCGATCCGCTGACCATGTCGCTCGGCCTTGCCGCCCTGCGCGGGGTGACGGTCGACATCGTTCTGCCCGAGCATTCCAACCACACCATCCTCGATTGGGCGCGCCGCGTGCCGCTGCGGCCGCTGATCGAGGCCGGTTGCCGCGTCTGGCTGATGCCGGCGCCGTTCGACCATTCCAAGCTGATGGTCGTCGACGATGCGTGGGCGCTGATCGGCAGCGCCAACTGGGACACCCGCAGCTTCCGGCTGAATTTCGAGCTCAACGTCGAGCTGCATGATCGCGACTTCGCCGGCAAGCTTGCCGCTGTCGCACCGACGACGCGGCGCCTGGCACTTGCCGAGCTCGACGGCGATTCGCTGCCGGTCCGGCTGCGCAACAGCGCCGCGCGCCTGCTGCAGCCGTATCTCTAGTCCGTATCCAACTGGGAAGACGCAAGCGGCACTCATTCGCCTCCCCCGTCTTACGGGGGGAGGTGGCCCGCAGGGCCGGAGGGGGAAAGCTCCAGTCGAGGTGCCTGCAGATTTCAGATCAATTGTCTTTCAAAATCATCTCTGGGGCTTTCCCCCTCCGCCCCGTATGACGGGGGAGGATGATTTTATGACCGCGTCCAGCATTTCGGAATCCCCTCTAGCGGAGAAGAGGCCGTCTTTCCTCTCACCGATAGAGGCGACGCAAACGGTCGCGGCGCGGCGGGCGATGCTCGGGCCGCGCCCGCAATCCGCCCGTGCCCAACCGCCAGCCTTCGACGATATTGAGTTCCAGCCGGATCGGCCGATGGTCGGAGGGCCCGAAGGCGAGCGCGTCGGCGGTGCGGCAGGCCAGACCGTGCACCAGGCAGCGGTCGAGCCGGAACGGCACGACGTTGCTGGCAAAGTGCGTCGGCTCGCGCGGGCCGACATCGGCGAAGCCCGGCAGCAACACCGGGCCCACGATGTTGAAGTCGCCGATGATCGCCGACGGTTTGCCGCGCAGCGCCGCTGCGATGCGCGCGAGCTGGCGGCGGTTCAGGAGCTGGCCGTGCGAGAGGTGGACGTTGGCGAAGGTGATGTCGCCCACCTGCACGAGCTGGGCACGCCGGCGCGGCAGGCGGCCGGGCAGGCGCGACGCCGGCAGCGACAGCGCGCGCGGCTGGGCGAAGCGGTGCGGACTCCAAACGGCGAGCCCGTGCACGCGGCCGAGCCACGACAGCCGGTGGAAGTGGCCGCCGACCAGCGACGGCAGCGCCTCGATGTGCTGCGTCGCCTCCTGCATCAGCAGCACATCCGGCTTCTCGCGTCCGAGCAGCGCCCCGACGTCCTCGACAGCCGCGCCGGTGAGGCGCAGCAGGTTCCAGCTGATGATTTTCAAGCGCTCCTCATGGTCTGGCGGCGCGGTCGCGGCGCGCCTGGCGGATCTGCTCGGTGAGCACCGCGGCGCTGCCGGCAGCCGCCTGCAACTCGCGCCGGACGGTCTCGCGCCGCTCGTGGATGGAGGCGATCACCAGGCCCATCGGCACGCCCAATCCAACGAGCGCCGACTCGGCAAGTTGCAGGCTCGCCTCGATCGTCTCCGGCACCGTATCGGTGACGCCGAGCGTGTAGAGATGGCGGGCGTGCTGGGCGTCGTGGGCGCGCGCCACGATCATCACGTCGGGCCGCCGTGCGCGGACCGCCTTCACCACATCGTCGACGGCGGCCGTGTCGAGGGTGACGATCACGCCCAGAGCCTCGTCGACGCCGCAGCGCCGCAGGAAAAGCGGGTTGGATGCATCGCCGAAGTAGAGCGGCCGGCCAAGCTGGCGCCAGCGGCCTACCAGGGCGGTGTCGCGGTCGGCGGCGATGTAGGCGATGGCGTGCTTCTCCAGGAGGTCGCAGACGAGCTGCCCCACCCTGCCGTGGCCGACGACGATGACGCGCTTGGCATGATCGTCCGGCGGCAGCACGGTGAAGACCGGATCAGACGAAACTTCCTTGGCGAAGGCGTGCCCGGCGCGGCGCGCGAACAGGGCGATGAAGGGCAGCGTGGCCATGGTCAGCGACACGACGGCCAGCACACCCGCGGCAACGTCGCCCGCTACCAGCCCGACCTGGGCGGCAAGGCCGATGCCGATGAAGGCGAATTCGCCGCCCGGCGCGAGCAGCAGGCTGGTCTCGACACTGGCCGCCCATGGCACGCCGAACAGCCGGCAGAGCGGAGCCAGCAGCACGGTCTTGGCCACGATCATGCCGACAAACGCTGCCGCCACCAGGAGCGGCTGGTGCCAGATGAAGCCGAGATCGATGTGCATGCCGACCGAGAAGAAGAAGACTCCCAGCAACAGGCCGCGGAACGGATCGATCATCGCCTCGACGGCGCGACGATACTCGGTCTCGGCCAGCAGCAGCCCGGCGATGAAGGCGCCGAGCGCCATCGACAGGCCAGCATAGGCTGCCACTACGCCCGAGCCGACCGAGATCAGCAGGGTGGCGGCCATGAAGAATTCCGGATTGTCGGTGCCGGCGGCCAGGCGGAACAGCGGCTTCAGCACAAGGCGGCCGACGACGGCGATCGCGCCGATCGCGAGGGCGGCCTCGACCACCGCCAGAACGGCGCCCTCGACCAGCGAGGATCCTTGCTCGTGTCCACCGAGCGCGCCGATCAGGAAGAGCAACGGGACGACGGCGAGGTCCTGGGCGAGCAGGACGGCGAAGCTGGTGCGGCCGGTCGTCGACATCATGCGGTGCTGGCCCGACAGCAGCTCCATGACGATGGCGGTCGAGGACAGCGCCAGGCAGAAGCCGATGATCAGCGCCGCCGCCCCCGGCTGGCCGAGCCACAGCGCGCCCAGGCCGATGGCGAGCGCGGCGAGGAGGATCTGCAGTCCGCCCAGGCCGAACACCAGGCGGCGCATGGTGATCAGGCGCCGCATCGACAGTTCGAGCCCGATGAAGAACAGCAGGAAGACAATGCCCAGGTCGGCGATGAAGGCGATCTGCCGCTCGCCGGTGACGGTGAGCCAGTCGATGGCGCGCGAATGCTCGGCCAGCCGGCCCAGCCCATGCGGGCCGAGCACGGCGCCGACGAGGAGGAAACCGAGCACCGGACTGATCTTGATGCGGTGCACCACCGGCGCCACGACTGCCGCCGTGCCGAGCAGGATCAGGACGTCCTTGAAGACGAAAAGTTCGTTCGTTCCCGCCATTGCACGCAACATAGACTGCGAACGCCGATCTGTGCACACTTTACATCGGCGGGGAAAAATTGGCCCAGAGGCAAAGGGCCCAGAAGCCAAGGGATGGAGACGACATGAAGGTGGTGATCACCGGCGGCGCGGGCTTCCTCGGCAAGAAGCTGGCGCGACGCCTTCTGCAAGGCTCGATCGCAAGCCCGGACGGCAAAGCCGAACGCGTGAGCGAGCTCGTGTTGTTCGACGTCGGCAAGGCGAGCGGACCGGGGCTCGACGATCAGCGGGTCAAGACTGTCGCCGGCGACATCGCCAACTTCGCCACGGTTCAATCGATCGTGCAGGGCGCCGCCACGGTGTTCCATTTCGCCGCGGTCGTCAGCGCCGGCGCCGAGGCGGATTTCGACCTCGGCTACCGGGTCAATCTCGACGGCACGCGCAACGTGCTGGAAGCCTGCCGCGCGCTCGGCACCAATCCGCGCGTCGTCTTCACCAGCTCGCTGGCCGCGTTCGGCGGCGAGCTGCCGCCGGCGGTGACGGACGAGACGGCGCTCACGCCGCAGACCTCGTACGGCGCCCAGAAGTCGATCGGCGAATTCCTGATGCGCGACTATACCCGCAAGGGATTTTTACGCGGCACCTCGGTGCGGCTGCCGACGATCTGCGTGCGCACCGGCCTGCCCAACAAGGCGGCCTCGACGTGGGCGAGTTCGGTGGTGCGCGAGCCCCTGACCGGCGTCGACGTCGTCTGCCCGGTGAAGCCTGGGACCATCATGGTGGTGCTGAGCCCGCGCAAGACGGTCGAAGCCTTCCTGCGCCTGCACGACCTGCCGCCCGACGCCCTCGGTCCGAGCCGCACGCTGCTGCTGAACGGCATCAACGTCACCGCCCGCGAGCTCGAGCAGGCGGTCGGCCGCCATGCCGGCAATCGCAAGGTCGGCAAGGTGGTCTGGCAGCACGACCCGGCAATCCAGAAGATCTGCGACGGCTGGCCCCAGGGCATCGATTCCAAGCGGGCCCGCGCTCTTGGCTTCGAGACCGACAAGGACCTCGACGAAATCGTGCGTAACTTCATCGCCGACGACCTTGATGACCAATTGAAGATAGCGAGAGCGGCGTAAGTCTTGCCGGATCGCGGGCCTCCAGGCCCGCCTTCATGATTCATGAGTTGGCCTGGAGGCCCGCGGTCCGGCAAGAGGTTATCTGCCCCGCAACATGCGCCAGCCGTTCTGCAGGTGCCGCCAAGGTCCCCAGACATGGCGGGTGCGCATCATGTGCCAGCGCTGCGGCTCGTTGTCGGGACCGGCGATCGGGCCGGCATCGTCGACATAGTCGGTGATGCCCACGGCGTCGGTGTCCCATGGGCCGGTGGTCTTGAACAGCGTGGTCTTGGCACCGTAGGCGGAAAGCGCGCGGCCCATGCCCGAGGCCATGAAGTCCATGTAGCGCGGCAGGCTCTCGGGCCGGCAGAGATAGCCCTTGTTGAAGCCGACGGCGAGCAGGCGGAAATGGAACGGGTTCTTCTCGAGGTAGCGGATCACCTCGGTGGTGTTGGCGGCGTAGCGCGGCGAGAAGAAGTCGTCGATCACCACGATGCCGTCGGCATTGACGATGCGGTTGGCGAATTCGAGCTCGCGATAGACCGCGGTGCCGGTGTGCTCGCCGTCGATGTGGAACCAGCGCACGGTCTGGTGCATGGCCTGGAGGTCGAGCTTGGCCGGCAGGTCGGCCGATGGGCCCGACAGCGGCACGATGTTGACGGGCTCAGCTCCGACCGAGCGGATGGCGCGGTGCACCGCCTCCTCGTCGAGCCGCAGATCGCACAGATAGAGCTTCTCGTTGCCCTTGCGGTAGGACGCCAGCACCGAGGCCGAGCGGCCGCGCCACACGCCGATCTCGAACAGGTCGCCGGGCACCCGGGCCTGCTGGTCGAGCAGGGCGCGCCAGACGCAGTAGGACTGGAACATGAACCAGCCCGGAATGGCGTCGATTTTTTCCCAACTGAGCATCACAGGTCCTCGCGTGGCGAGGCCTTGCTAACAGCGCCTTTTCGACGCTGCAAGCCGTGACCGCTTGCGTCCCCGGCGACGGTCCTGTAGAGCCCGCACGCTTGCGCATGCCAACGACAACAGTCGCCTACCGAACGACAGTCTGCCTGATCTGGGCGCTGGCACTCTGGCACAGCTGGGAGAGCCGGGGTCTTTTTGTCGACGGCTCGGCATTCCTCGTGCAGATCGCCCGTCGCGGCTGGTTCTTCGACTTCTACGGGCCACGCCTCTACGCCATGGTCGTCGGCCAGATCCCGGTCATCACCGGCTTGTTCCTGGGCGTCACCGACCTGCATCTCCTGGCCCGCCTGCTGTCGATCGGCCTGTTTGCCCTGCCGACCGCGCTCTATCACCTGGCGCTGGTGCGGGTGAAGGACGACGCCGTGATGCTCGCCGCCGTGATCGCCACCATCGCCGTGGTGTTCATGACGACCTCTTTTTTCATCGTCGGCGAATACAACACCGCCTACGCCATCGCCATCGTCGTCGCGGTCCGGCTCGCCACCGCCAAGCACCTGACTGTGGCCGACGGCCTGTTCCTGGCCGTCATCGGGCTGCTGGCGGTGCGGACCTACGAAGCGATGCTCTATCTCGGTCCGGTGCTGGCGGCCATGATCGTCTGGGCGGTCTGGCGTGCGCCGTCGCGGCCCTGGCTTGCCGCGGGCCTGCACCTTTTGTCGGCGACGGGCTTCCTGGCCGGCATGGTCGTCGCCATCGGCTCGCTGACGCGGCCCTATTCGGAGGACCATCTCGAGGAGACGATCCAGACTGCCTCGAACTTCTGGCAGAATCTTCAGTTCGACCTGGCACTGTCAGCCGCCCTCGTCGTGGTGCTGTGGGCGCTGATCCGGCCGCGCGATCTCTTGGGCGGCAAGCCTTACCGCTGGGCCGGCGTGTGCCTTCTCCTTCTTGCGCTCTCGCCGTTGCTGGTGCTGAGCGACACCCTGGTGAGACCGCTCGCCAAGTCGCAGTACGTCGCGCGCACGGCGGCCGGCCTGGTCGTCGGCGCCATCGTGATATTCATCTGGGCCTACGCCTCGAAGCTGCGCGGCAAGCTGCCCGCCTTCGTCGTCCTGGGCTCACCCGCGGCGGCGCAGCGTTTCGCCGGCTTCGCCCTGGTGATGCTGCTGGCGGTCCTGCCGTCGGACATCTACCTGACGCGGAACTGGACGCTGTATCTGGAGGCCGTGCGCAGCACGGTGCGCGGCCATGACGGCGTGATCGCCTTCGAGGATTCACCGCTTGCCAAGCATCCCTTCGACCTTCTGGTCGAAGCCTGGATCCTGCCCAGTCAGAGCCTGGCGCTGCGCGCCAAGCGGGGCGACGGCATCATCGCGCCGCCCAAGGAATTCAACGCGTGGCAGCCGTTCCCGCCGGCGGAGCCATACCCCCTCGGTCAATACGTCTGGCGCGACTAACGTGCGCGCGCTGTCCCAGGCCGCTGCCTATCGAGGCGTCGTCCTGCTGCTCTGGGTCCTGGCTGCCTACGGCACCGCCACTTGCCGCGGCCTGTTCTGGGACGGCTCGTCCTTCCTGGTGAACATCCTCGATCAGGGCTGGTTTCATGATTTCTATGGCGCCCGTTCCCACGTCGATTGGCTGACGCAGGCGCCGGTGCTCGCCCTGTCCGAGCTTGGCGTGCGCGATACCAGGCTGCTGGCCATGGTCTACTCGACGACCCTCTTCGGCCTGCCGACGGCGCTCTATCACTTGGCGCTGGCACGGGTGCGGCACGATGCCGTGCTGCTGGGCATCGTCATCGCCGTGGTCGCGACGGTCTATTTGCCGACCAGCTTCTTCATCGTCGGCGAATACAACACCGCCTTTGCCGCCGCGACCGCCGGCATGGCGGTGACTTTGACAGAGCGCGGGAGGCGTCTCGGCGACGCGGCATTTCTGTGCGTGCTCGGCGTGCTCTGCGTGCGCTCCTACGAAGCAATGACCTATCTCGGGCCGCTGCTTGCCGCCGCGATCGTCTGGTCCATGTGCACGTCCACCCACGGGATGGCGAGATTGCCGGCCGCCATCGCAGCCTTGGCTTTTCTCGCTGCCTCCGTGGTCTCGGCGGCGACCCTCGCCGAGTACTGGAGCCATCCGCACTTCGTGAAGGTGCGCTCGATGAGCTTCGATTTCTGGCAGAACCAGCAGTTCGCCATCCCGCTGATCGGCCTGGCGATCTGCGCCGCGATCGGGCTCGTCAGGCCGTCCTGGTTGCAGGGGCGGGGCCCGCTTGTCGTCGTAGGCATCGCCGCCACCGCGCTGGCCCTCACGCCGTGGTATCGTCTCCTGGACCAGGACTCCATTCTCTATCCGCCGGCGCACTATCTGGCGCGCCAGGCGGCAGGCCTGCTGCTGGCGCTGCTGCTCGTCTGTATGTGGCTGCATGTCGGCTGGCAGAGGAGCCCACCGGCCGCCCTCGTTACCTTGCGGTTGCCAGCTGTTGCGCGCCGCCTTGTCGCCGCGATGACGGTGCTCACCATCGCAGCCGCCCTGCCCGACGCGGCACTGACGCGGTTGTGGTCGGACTACCTCGAGCGTCTGCGTGCCCTGGTCGACGGCCGCGAGGGCATCATTCGCGCGCGCGACCTGCCGCTGCTCGACTGGCCGGACAAGCTGTTTGCCCAGGACTGGTCGCTGCCCGCCATGAGCGCGATCGTGAGCCGCACGCCCGGCCGTGCCTTCGTGCGTGTCGACAACGACTATCTCACCAATCCGCCCTTCGATCCGGCCTGCGGGACGCTGCCGCGGCTAAAAGGCTACGGCTGGGGACGCTAAGGCCGCATCCAATGGCGGCTCGGGCCATTGCCGCGCACGGGGGCCGCCAGCTCGACGAATTCGCAGAGAATCCTGCGGCTGTCGCGCGGATCGACGATCTCCTCGATCCAGAAGGTCTCGGCGCTGCGGAACGGCGAGCGCAGCTTGTTCAGGCGCTCCTCGATTTCGGCCATTCTCGCCTTGGGGTCGTCCGCGGCTTCGATGTCGGCGCGGTAGGCTGCCTCGATGCCGCCCTCCAGCGGCAGCGAGCCCCAGCGGCCCGATGGCCAGGCGTAGCGCCAATTGAGCCGGGCGCCGTTCTGGTGCGCTGCCCCGGCGACGCCGAAGGCGTTGCGGATGATGAAGGTGCACCACGGCACAGTGGTCTGGAACATCGCCGACATGGCACGCACGCCCTGGCGAATGACGCCGCTTTTCTCGGCCTCGAGCCCGATCAGGAAGCCCGGGCAGTCGCAGAAATAGACCACCGGCAGATGGAAGGTCTCGGCAAGGTCGACAAAGCGCGCCACCTTCTGGCAGGCATCGGCGGTCCAGCCGCCGCCATAAAACATCGGATCGCTCGCCATGACGGCGACCGGCCAGCCGTCGATGCGGGCGAAGGCGGTCAGGACGGGGCGGCCGTAGAGTCTGCCCATCTCGAAGAACGAGCCCTCGTCGACGATCTTCTCGACGATCGGCCGGATGCGATAGACCTTGCGGCTGTCGCGCGGGATGGCGTCGAACAGCGACTCCTCGCGGCGCGCCGGATCGTCGGTCTGCGGCCCGCGCGGCGGCGCCTCGTAGACCGACGACGGCAGGTAGGAGAGGAAGCGGCGGGTCAAGGCAAAGGCGTCGTCCTCGCTGTCGGCCGCCTCGTCGATGGCGCCGGCGCGCAACTGGATTTCCCAGCCGCCCAGCTCCTGCTTGTCGAACTGCTTGGCGCTCAACCGGTTCACCACCGGGGGACCGGCCACGAACATCGCCGAGATTTCCTTCACCATCACCGAATAATGTGTGGCGGCAAGCCGCGCCGCGCCCAGCCCGGCGACCGAGCCCAGTCCCAGCCCCACGGTCGGCACCGTGCCCATGTTCTGCACCACCCATTCCCAGCCGCGCACCCCCGGCACGTTGGCGCGGCCGGTCGTCTCGATGGTCTTGACCGAGCCGCCGCCGCCCGAGCCCTCGATCATGCGGATCA
>Ga0070698_100003472_pt1 | contig 17352 bp, 10 predicted proteins | sample KBSK1502metaG_FD_65477 | JGI IMG/M metagenome (GOLD analysis project Ga0070698, IMG submission 65477) | Corn, switchgrass and miscanthus rhizosphere microbial communities from Kellogg Biological Station, Michigan, USA - KBS K1-50-2 metaG | ecosystem: Host-associated > Plants > Roots >...
AGCGGCACCAAGGCGGGGTTCAACTTCGTCGCGAGCTTCAGGGGTTTGATGCCCGCCGGGATCGACTACACCATCGCCGACACCCTCTTCAAAGAGGGCAAGGCGGCGATGATCATCAACGGTCCATGGTCGGTCGCCGATTACGTGAAAGCAGGCGTCGATTATGGCTACGCGACCCTACCCGTAGTTTCGGGAACGAACAAGCCCGCGTCGCCCTTCGTCGGGGTGAAGACCCTGATGCTCGGTGGCTACTCGACCAACCCGGCGCTGGCTGTCGACGTCATGAAGTTCTTCACCGACAAGGACAACCAGTCGAAGATGGTGCTGACCACGCGGGAGATCCCGGCCAACAAGCTGGCCTTGGCGGACCCACAGGTGCAGGCGATACCCGATATCGCCGGCTTCGGCGCCCAGGTCAAGAACGGAGTGCCGCTGCCGAACACGCCGTTCATGTCCGCGCTGTGGGATCCGGTCGCGAAGGCGCTGGAGGCGGTATGGACTGGCAAGCAAAGCGTCGACGCGGCGCTGAGCGATGCGCAGTCGGCGGCGGAGAAGAACGTAGCCCAGCTCAAATAAACCGAGTGACCAACCGGCGAGGGCGGGGGCCTGCTCCTCCGCCCTCAGCTCGGGTTTAAGCGATGTACCGGGTCAGGGCGTTGACGACGCTCTCGTACCTGTCACCGATGATCATCGGGGTCGGGCTGATCAGCCTTTACCCGATTCTCTACAACGTCTTCATCTCGGTCACAAACCAGAACCTGTATCACTTTCGCCACTACACCTTCGTCGGCCTGACCAACTACCAGAGCCTGCTGAAGACCGTCGACGCGGATTTCTTCATCGTCCTGTTCAGGACCTTCCTCTTCGTCGCCATCTGCATCCCGCTCTTTCTCGGCCTCGGGATGCTGACAGCCCTGGCCCTGAACCATCCAGGCATCCGTTTCAAGGCTTTCTGGAGGGTGGCTTTGATCGTCCCGTGGGCGGTCCCGAGCTACATCACCGCCCTGGTGTGGAAATTCTTCTTCAACGGTGAGTTCGGCACCTTCAACCAGCTGTACCGCCTGGTCGCCGGCCCGCATGCCGGCCTGCCGTGGCTGAGCGATCCGAACTGGGCGTTCGGTTCGATCGTCTTCGCCAACCTCTGGATGTCCTACCCCTTCTTCATGGTGGTTATCCTGGGTGCCCTGCAGAGCATCCCGACCGAGCTTTACGAGGCGGCCGCGGTGGACGGCGCCACCGCGTGGCGCCAGTTCTGGCGGATCACCATACCGCTGCTCCGACCGGCGATTCTCCCCGCCACGGTGCTCAGCGCCATCCTGACCTTCAACACACTCAACACCGCCTACCTCATCACGGCCGGGGGTCCGTTCGTGAGCGCAGCCAAGCCTGGCGCCACCGAATTCGTGATGGTCTACGCGTTTCGCGAGGCCTTCCAGCTGTTCAACTTCGGTTACATCGCGGCTTTCGCGGTCGTGATTTTCGCGATGCTGTTCGGTGTCACCTTGGGGAGTCTTCGGTTCAGCGGCCTGGTCCGCGAGGAGGCTCGGTGAAAGTCCTCTCGCGCGTGGGAGTGCCCGCCCTCATCTACCTGTTCTTGATCGCGATGCTGATCTTTTCGTTGTTTCCCGTGTTCTTCGTGGTCCAGGCCGCGTTCAGGCCAGGACAGTCGCTCTACTCGTTGACGCTCAGCCTGTGGCCGGATCACCCGACCCTCGACAACTTCATCTACGTCTGGACCCAGATTCCATTTCCTCTATGGCTGCGCAACAGCCTGGGCGTATCGGTGGGCACGATGATCGCGGGCCTCATCGGTTCGGCCACCGGCGCCTACGCGCTCTCGCGATTTCGGTTTGCCGGCAAGCAGATGACTCTGATCCTGCTGCTCGCCATCCAGGCTTTTCCGTCTGTGCTCGCCCTCATCCCGATCTATCTAATCCTCAAGACGATCGGCCTGGTCGGGTCGCCATTTGGATTGGTGCTCGCGTACATGTCGATCGCGTTGGTGTTCTGCACCTGGAACCTCAAAGGCTATTTCGACACGATTCCCCGCGACCTCGACGAGGCCGCTCTCATGGACGGATGCACGGTGACGCAGGCTTTCTGGCGCATCATCCTGCCGCTCTCGGTCCCTGCGCTCGCCGTGACGGCGCTGCTCATGTTTCTCACCGCCTGGAACGAGTGGGTGATGGCGTCGGTCTTGCTGCTCGATGAGAACACCTACACGGTCCCGGTCGGCCTGTGGGGGCTGCAGAGCGATTACCGCGTGCCGTGGGGCTATTTCGCCGCCGCATCGCTGATCGTCTCGCTTCCGGTGATGGCGCTGTTCCTCGGCCTGCAGCGGTATTTCAGGGCGGGCCTCACGGTGGGCGGCGTCAAGGGCTAGTTGCTCCGGCGCCTAGTCTTCATCCTGGTCGGCCTGGCGCTGTTGGGCGCACTGGCCCCGCTGGTCATCTTCACCTTCTTCGCGCGAAGCGAATGGACGGGCGACACCGCCCCTGCCATGGCCACCGCTCCGGATCACTGGACCACCGGCAACAAGGACGCGGTCGGCACGGCGCCCAGCACCGCATCACCGGTGTGGTTCACCGCAGTCCACGGGACTCTTGCCGATCTGCTCTATCCGACCGTCGACCGCGACAACCTGCGTCAGTTCGGGTTCCTTGTCACAGACGGCGCCAGCTTCTTCTTCGACGCCTCTCGCCAGGGCGTGGCCACCTCGCGCGTGACCGATGACCGCGCGCTGACCTACGAGCTGCGCGTCGACTACCCCGCGCAACATTTCAGCCTGGTGACCGACCTGGCCGCCGACACCTCCAGCCCCGTGGTCCTCGTGCGCACTCGCCTGGTCGGCGGCGCCTCGCGGCTTCACGTCTACGCGTATCTCGTGCCGCACCTCGGCGGGTCGGGCACCGGCCAGACGGCCTTCTTCGCGGGCGATCGCGCCTATGTGAGCAAGGGCGGCACCTGGCTGGCGATCGGCGGTGATACAACGATGGGAGCACGCACCGCGGGATACGTCGGGCGTGGCGATGGCTATGACCAGCTCCATCGTGGCGCGCTGGCCGACCGGTACCGGCAAGCGGGGCCTGGCCGTGTCACCCTGACATGGGAGCTCTCGAATTCACCAGGTTGGACGATGGCCCTGGCGTTTGGAAACACGCGCTCGGGCGCCGACGCCGCCCTCGACGCCACGTTCAAGAAAGGCGCGGAGCGCGCCTTTGGGGACTATCGCGACGGTTGGCGCGCCTACGCCCTGGGCCTGACGGGAGCCCCGGCCGCAGCAAGCCCAAACTTTTTCTACAGCGCCGAGGTGATCAAGATGGCGGAGGACAAGCGGCACCCGGGCGCGATCGTCGCGTCACTTGCGGTGCCATGGGGCGACACCGCCACGGACGAGTCCATCGACACCGGCTACCGCAAGGTGTGGCCGCGCGACCTGTACCACGCCGCCAGCGCGTTGCTCGCGGCGGGCGACAATGCCACCGCCTACGACGCACTTCGCTTCATGGGCCGGCAGCAGCAGGCCGCTGGCAGCATGCCGCAGAACACCGACCTGGCCGGGGCGCCGGTCTGGACTGGCCGGCAGCTAGATGAGACCGCCGACGCGATCCTGCTCGCCGCGCGTTTGAGCGGCGAGGCTTCTGGGCCCGACATCGCGCGGGCGGCCGATTACATCGTCGCGAACGGCCCCGCCACCCAGCAGGAGCGGTGGGAGGAGGCGGGCGGCTACTCGCCCGCCACCATGGCGGCGGTGATCGCCGCGCTGCGGGCGGCGGTCTGGTGGTCGAGGCACGCCGGGTCCTCGATAGACAAAGCGGCCGGCTGGGAGTCCACCGCCGATCGCTGGGATGCGGCACTCGAGGCCGACGCGTTCACCAGGACCGGCCCGCTGGCCGGCGGCAGCTATTACCTCCGGATCAGCCCGGACGGCAAGCCCGATTCCGCGGAGCCCATCGACCTGGCGAACGGGGGCGGCGTGTAGGACCAGCGCGAGATCGTGGATCCGAGCTTCCTGGAGCTCGTGCGACTCGGCATCCGGTGCCCAAACGATCCACGCGTGCTGGCGACGCTCCGAGCAGTCGATCAAGCTTCATCGGGAAGCGCGGAAGGCACGATGCTCTGGTACCGATACCCGCACGACGGCTACGGCGAGAAGAACGAAGGCTCCAGCCCACCGGGGCGTGGCCACCTCTGGCCGCTCCTGACCGGCGAACGCGGCGTCTACTCCGTATCGGCCGGCCGCGACCCCGGCGTCTATCGGGGGACGATGCTGTCGCTCGCCGGATCAGACGGACTGCTCGGAGAGCAGGTGTGGGAGGAAAGCGGCGACCCCACCGGCTCGGCTCGCCCGCTGGTATGGGCGCAGGCCGAGTACGTCGTGCTGGAGAAGGCCGCCGCCACCGGCAGTGTCGACGACCTGCCGGTCAGCTCGCGACCGTTGTCGTGCCCAGTGGTGTGACCATCGATCCCAGCGGCCCCAGCTCGATAGGCTCCGCGAGCCCGGGCACCTCGCGCCGCTGCGTCTGCTCGCTGAAGTTGAGGGCGACCATCATGGTCTCGTCGCCGGCGCGGCGCTCATAGGCGAACACCTGCGCGTCCGCGACCACGGTGCGCCTGTCGCCCCGGCGCAGCGCCGGCGATTCGCTGCGCATGCGGCCGAGACGCTGAAAGGTCTCGAGTAGCTCCCGGTTCTGGTCGGCGCCCCATAGCATCGGCAGCCGCGCCTCCGCGTTTTCGATGACGCCGTCATAACGCATGCTCAGACCCACCTCCGTGCCGTAGTAGAGCACCGGCATTCCTGGCAGGGTCAGCAGCAGCGTCGCCGCGAGCTTCACGCGGTCGACGCTGCCGCCCGCCATCCAGAGAAACCGATTCATGTCGTGGTTGTCCAGGAGCGTCGCCAGGGCGAGGCCCTGGTATGCGCGGTCGTGTTCGTCGAGCCAGGCCGCAAAGCCCGCCGCATCCATCAAGCCGCGAGCCACGGCCTGCCGCACGTAATAAGCGAGGTCGAAGTCGAAGATCGCGTCGAGCCTGCCCGCGTAGCGAGCCAGCCAATCCGTCGTCCCGGTGGCCTCCCCCAGGATCAATGGGTCGGGCTTGACCTCCCGCAGGCCGCGCCGGAGCGCGACCCAGAAGGCAGGGTCGACCCCGGCCACGTGGTCGCAGCGGACGCCGTCGACGCCGTAAGCGGTCAGCCAGTGCTGGGCCGCGCGCACAAGGTGGTCCTGGACGGTTGGATTGCCGGTGTCGAGCTCAGGCAGCGTGATGACATCGCCGAACGCGCAGTAGTAATGCGGCCACTGCCAGAAGCGGTAGTAAGCCGCCGCGTCGCCATCCTTCGCCACCGCGTGGCGGAATAGGTGGTGCCCACGACCGGTGTGGTTGGGCACGAAGTCGAGCAGCACTCGCATCCCCTGGCCGTGCGCGGCGTCGACGAGGCGCAGAAGAGCCGAGTTTCCGCCATAGCGCGGCTCCACCTCGAGGAAGTCCTCGTAGTCGTAGCCGTGATGCGAAGGGCTTCTGTGCACCGGGCTGAGCCAGAGCACGTTGCAGCTCAGGCCGGCGATGTGGTCGAGATGCTCGCGGATGCCGTCGAGCGTGCCGCCGTAGAGCGCGGTCGAATCGCCGAGTGGCGCGAGGCTTCCTCCGGGCCGCGCGAAACGATCGACCATGACGTGGTAGCAGATGGCGTCGCGCACCCAATCGGGTGGAGGCGGCGGGTCGGCCTCGACCGCGAACAGCTGGCCGTCGGGCCTCGGATCCGAGTCGGAGGCCCACAACGGAGTCGCTTCCGGATCGCGCGGGTGCGCCTTGATGCGGTAGCGGGTGACCTGACCGGGCTCTTGGGCCGCCAGCTGTCCGGCCCATCGCACGGGCCGGCCCTGACCGTCGGGGAGCGGCTCCATCGACTGGGGCGGGCGGCCTTCGATGTCGATCGTGACCGCAGGCACCTCGAGATCCGCGCGCGCCTCGGCGACCAGGAGACCGGGCGCGTCCGGCTCGGGCATTCCCCCATGAAAGAGGCCCGCATAGAGAGCGCGCGCCCGGCGTCGTTGCTGGACCGTCGCCTGGTGCTCGAAGAAACCATCTTCGACATGGGCTGTGCGCGGAATCAAAGCGTGGACCGTGAGCAGGAGCAGCGCGTGGGCCCTGAGGTCGACCCCGCCGCCCGTGAGGAACAGCCTCAGCGGCGAACGCTTGGCCGCGGCCGCGTGGAGCGCGGCGATGGCTCCGGCGCGGCGCCCTTCCACCGCATCCTGCCACGCGGCCCAGAGCGTTGCGCTCGTGCCCGCCTCCGGTGCTGACGGCGGCTCGACGGTCATGCCGGCTTTGACGTCCTCCAGCCGTGCGCGCAGCTCCGGGCTGCGCGACCAGCCCAGATGGCGCTCCATCGCCCACGCGATGTGGGGATCGACGCGCTCGTGGTCGAGAGCCCACTCGAAAAAGTCGCGCGCCGCGCCGCGCTCGCCGCACACGTCAAGGGCGTGCGCCAGCAGCGCCTCCTCGCCCTGGACTGCGACCAGCGCGCCCGACCGATCATGATGCTGTGCGATCACCAGCACGCTGCGCGCGTAGAGGTCGGTGATCGCGGCGCGATCGGCCAGGCCCGGAACCCGGGCCACCACGGCGGCGCGCGTGGCGCCCGCCAGGGGTGGAGGATCGAAGCCCTCCGGCCAGGCGTCGGTCGAACGCAGGCTTGCCGCCGGCATGAATTCGGCGACGCCGCGCTGCCAGCTCACCTGCGCCTCGCCTTGACAGCGAAATGCAGAGCACAGGCACTCGCCGGTGGCGGCCAGGCGGCGCTCGACCCTGAATCCGCTCGCGTGGCGAGAGATGACGCGCAGGACGTTGGTCCCGCGCACGTACTCGAGGTGGTGCTTCCAGCCGCGGCCTCCGATCAGGCGCTCTTCGGCCGGCAGCTGGATGGAGGCGTGGATCGGCCTTTCGACGAGCTCATGGTCGAAATTAGGAGCTCGCAGCCCGATCACGCTGCCGTCGCGTCCGATCCTGGCCAGGACGCGGCCGTTGCCGACAGTGCCGGCAAATCGAGCGCTCATCGGGTGGATGAGAGGTTACGGCCCGCACGCCTCATGACGGCGCCGAACCGGCGAGCACCTTGCGATCGCTCGATCTGAGCGCGCGGGAACGGCAGGGCCAGGCGCCAGTTCGGGAACTCGGTGGTCGTGCCCGGCACGTTTGGCCGTTCCGCGACCCCGATCGCGTCCTCGAGCTGTGCGAGGACGATCCGCGTGCGCCCGCGGGCCAGGATCCGGTAGGCGGCGACGGCGACGTCGACGGCCGGGGTCGCGGCCGGCTTGCGAGTCGCCTCGACGAGCTTCTTTCGCAGCCGGTGCAGGCGTTGGTCCGGCTCGGTCAGGTTCCAGATCCCGGCCAGCGTGGGCAGGTCGTGCGTGGCCACGGCTCCCACCGCGTCATGCGGCCACCGGCCGGGCGATGCCCCCTCGAACCAGAGCAGGCGGAACGAGAGCGCGCCCCTGGCTCGCAGGCGTTTGCGCACCGACGGCTCCACGAGCCCGAGGTCCTCGCCGACTACGAATGCGTTCGCTTTGCGGCTCTCCTCCGCCAGGTGGCTTAGGAGATCGTCGGCCGGGTAACGGACGTAGAGGCCCTGCGACGCGGTCATCCCGGTCGGTATCCAGAACAGGCGGAACAGGCTCATCACGTGGTCCAGGCGCACGCCCGCCGCATGCCTGGCCGCGCTGCGGATCGCGTCGACGAACGGCTCGCACCGAGCCTCACGCAGCTTCCACGGGTCGAATGCCGGCACTCCCCAATCCTGGCCGCCCGGAAAGAACTCGTCAGGCGGCGCGCCGACGCGCATGTCGGGCGCGAGCAGGTGCTGCCAGCGCCAGGCATCGAAGCCGTCCGATGCGAAGCCGAGGGGGACGTCGGCGATGAGCCCGATCTCCTTGGCGGCGCGCTCGAGCTGACGGTCGAGGTGGAACTGCACCCACTGGTGGAAGGCGACGCGTTCAGCCAGCTGGTGGCGCCTGCGCGCGACCTCGTCTCCACCCATCTGCCTGAGGCCGGCCGGCCAGTTGCGCCAGGCCGGGCCAAGCGTTTCGGCGATGGCGTTGAACGTTGCGAACTGGCGTAAGGCTTCGCCTTCTTCGTTCACCCACTTCATGAGTCCGCGGGGCTTTGGCGCCTCTTTGAAGACCATCTCCAGCGCCTGCGACTTCAGCTCGAAGACCTTGTCGTAGTCGATGAGGCGTTGACCATTGAGGGCCTGGGCCGCTGTGCGGAGCGCCTCGAGCCGTGGCGCGCATCGCTCGGATCCCGCGATCTCCTCGATGCGCAAATAGACGGCGTTCAGGTAGCGGCGCGACGATGAGTAATAAGGAGAGGGCTGGTAAGGGAGCGTGGCCACCTGTGCGCCGAGCGGATTCAGCAGCATCACCGACGCGCCCTGGCGGCGCGACCAACGTGCAAACCGCCGCAGGTCGGCGAAGTCGCCGGCGCCCCAGCTGTCGCGCGACCGGAGCGCGTAGAGCTGCAGCGCCCAGCCCCAGGCGCGGTCAGGAGCAGGCGCGCATCTTGTTTCAAGCGGCTCGCGACGCGGGAATCGCGGCGGGTGTTCGGTCTTCGCGTTCAGCGCCGCCAGCACCGCATCGACAGCCTCCGGCCCGGCCGTGACCTTCTCGCCCGTGTACCCGAAGTACTCAGGAATCACCCCCCATCGCACGGCCCGCTCCAACATCCCGAAGGCAAGTATCGTTGCTGCCGTGGGACGGCTTTATCACGTGCCCTCGGAGGAGTGCACCTCGGCCACGGCGCAGACCTCCGGGATGACGCGGATGGCGGCGCTGTCCGGCGACACGGTGGGGAGCCGGGCGATCTGGATGGGAGAGACGCACGTCGCGCCGCGCATTTCTTCGGGACCGCATCACCACGGCGAGAGCGAAACCGGGATCTACATCGTGTCGGGGAACCCGGAGTTCATCTATGCGGCGGACGGACGCGAGGTGCGCGTGTTGACGAAGCCCGGCGATTACATCTACATCCCGCCGTTCGTGCATCACATCGAGTCGAACGCGAACTCGGACCAGGAGGCGGTGGTCGTGATCGCGCGCACCACTCAAGAGGCAATCGTCGAGAACCTGGACGAGCTGTAGTCGCGTGGCGGTCAGCGCTTCGTTGGGCGGTGTGGTCAAGCGGCGGGAGGACCCCCGCCTCATCACGGGCAAGGGGCAGTTCACGGACGATGTGCGGCTCGATGGCTGTCTGCATGCGGTGTTCGTGCGCTCGGCCATGGCGCACGCGCGCATCCGCAACGTCGACGTCAGCGAGGCCGCCGCGATGCCGGGCGTCGTGGGGATCTATCTCGCGCGCGACCTCGGGCTGAAGCCGCGCGCCCAGTTTCCGGCCCCAGACACCATGGCCCGGCCGCCGCTTGCGGTTGAGGTTGCCCGGTTCGTCGGCGACATGATCGCCGTGGCCGTGGCCGGCAGCCTGGCGGAGGCCGTGGATGCCGCGGCAGCCGTGGCGGTCGACTACGACCCCATGACCGCGGTCGTCGATGCCGGGGCCGCCCTCGAACCTCAGACGGCGGTCCTGCACGCCGCGAAAGGAGACAACCTTGCGTTCGACGCAGAGCTTGGCCAGCCCGGCGCCGTCGAGGGTGCAGACGTGATCGTGCGCGGCCGGTTCGTCAACCAGCGCCTGGCCGGTGTGCCTATCGAAGCCAACGTGGTCGTTGCGGAGCCGGACGGTGAGGGCGGACTACGCATGTGGGTGTCGAGCCAGGTGCCATTTCGGGTGCGTGACGAGGTGGCCGAGGCAGTCGGCCTCGCGGAGTCGAAGGTGCGTGTGGTCACCCCCGACGTCGGTGGGGGCTTCGGCGCCAAGCTCGCGACCTATCCGGAGCACAGCGTCGTCGGCGCCCTGGCGCTGAAGTTGGGTCGCCCGGTGCGGTGGCTCGAATACCGCACCGAGAGCATGGTGGCGATGACGCATGGTCGTGCCCAGATCCAGCAGGTGAGCCTGGGCGCCACACGCGAAGGCAAGCTCGTGGGGCTCGAGGTAGAGCTGGTGAACGACACGGGGGCATATCCCGCCATCGGTGCATACCTCCCCGTCCTCACCGGCCAGATGGCTTGTGGCGTCTACGACCTGCAAAGAGCGTGGGTCCGAGCCCGGTCGGTTTGCACCAACACTTCTGTGATCGCTGCCTACCGGGGCGCCGGCCGTCCCGAGGCGACCGCCCTGATCGAGCGGGCCATGGACATGCTCGCCGATGAGCTGGGGACCGATCCGGCCGAGCTGCGGCGGCGCAACCTGGTCAAGACGGGATTTCCTCACGACACGCCGACGGGCGTGAGCTATGACTCCGGCGATTACGAGCGTGCGCTCGACACCGCCCTCGCGGCGGCGGATTACGAAGCGATGCGGCGCGAGCAGGACGAGCGGCGGAACCGCGGCGACAGGCTTTTGCTGGGGATCGGAATCTCTTGCTACGTCGAGGTGACCGGGGGAGGCACCCCGATGGAGCATGGGGCGGCGCGGGTCGATGCCGATGGCACGGTCACCATCCATTCGGGGACGACTTCGAGCGGGCAGGGGCACGAGACCGCCTATGCGCAGCTGGCGGCGGCGCTGCTGGACGTGCCGCCATCGTCGGTGCGCGTGATCGAATCGGACACGGGCGTGGTCAGGAGCGGAGACGGGAGCTACTTCTCGCGCTCGCTGCAGATCGGCGGAAGCGCGGTGCGCGGAGCATGTCTGGCGCTGGTCGAAAAAGCTCGTGAGGAAGCGGCGCGGCGGCTGGAGGCGAACGTTGACGACATCGTGCGGCTCGACGGTGGGCGCTTCGGCGTGCGAGGGGTGCCCGCGGCGTCGCTGGGGTGGGCGGACCTTGCATCCGACGCCATCTTGGTGGCTGAGGAGGATTTCGTTCAGACCGACCAGACGTTTCCGTTCGGGTGCCATGTCGCCGTGGTCGAGGTCGACGTCGAGACGGGTGAGGCTCGGTTGATTCGCCATGTCGCGGTCGACGACTGCGGAACGATGTTGAATCCGATGCTGGTGGAGGGGCAGGTCCACGGCGGGGTCGCGCAGGGTATCGGGCAGGCGTTGTACGAGGAGTTCGTCTACGACGTGGACGGAAACCCTCTCACGACGAGCCTGGTCGATTACGCGATCCCTGGCATCGGCGAGATTCCTTTCATCGAGAGCCTGCACATGGAGACGCCTTCTCCGCACAACCCGCTGGGCGCCAAGGGGGTCGGCGAGTCGGGGACGATCGGGTCGACGCCGGCGGTCCAGAACGCGGTCATCGATGCGGTGTCGCACCTGGGGGTGCGCCACATCGACATGCCGTGTCACCCGATGCGGGTGTGGGAGGCGATCGGAGCCGCCGCTTCACGGTCTTAACAGGCTGGGTTCCGTTGGGGAACGAATGTTCGTAGCATCGCCTCGTGCAAGAACAGGCGGTCCAGATGGACGTCTCGGGCGAGGAGCTGCGCGCACGCATGATCCGCAAGCGCAAGGCCATCGACCTGATGGAGCTTTCGTTTGCCGAGGATGCCGCCCGCTTTGCGGCGACGGACGACTACGACGAGCTGGGCTTTGTGAGTCCGATCGACTGGATCCGATTCAACTGCCACATGACGAACGGCGCAGCCGCGGACCGCGTTGCGGTCGGACGGACGATGCAGAAGCTGCCGCGAAGCGTCGAGGCCATCTCCCAGGGCGAGATCGGTCTCGCGCACGTGACCGTCATGGCGCGGACGGCCGAGGCGCTGAAAGATCGCTTTGACGAGCGCCCCCTCATCGAGTATGCCCGCGAGCACTCACCCGGCAAGCTCCACTTCTACTGCCAGCACGCCAGGCATGCCGCAGATGCCGAGGGCTATGCGGCCGATGAGGCCGACCAGGCGACGAGCAGGCGGCTGTCGCTCAGCACGTGGATCGACGGCTCGATGGTTTTGAGCGGCGTCCTCGACGCCTTTGGCGGCGCCGCACTGCGCGCCGCCCTCGAGCCGCTTGCACACAGGTCGGGAGAGCACGACCATCGTCAGCGCGGGCAGCGGCTCGCGGATGCGCTGGTCGAGCTGGCGACCGGCGGGCCGGAGCGGGCATCGATCCAGGTCACGAGCTCGGTCGAGACGCTGTTGGGCCTGGCCGGAGCGCCGGCGGCGGACATGGAGTTCTCGCTGCCCATCTCCGGCAAGATCGTCGAGCGCCTGGCGTGCGACGGAAACATCACGCGCGTCCTCCTCGACGCGGAGTCGACCGTGATCGACGTGGGACGCGCGAAGCGGGTGGTGTCGGGGCCGGCCCGACGGGCGCTCAACGCGCGCGATGGTTCGTGCCGTTGGCCCGGCTGCGACCGGCCGCCGTCGTGGAGTGCCGCTCATCACGTCGTGCACTGGGTCCACGGCGGCACCACAGACCTCGACAACCTCGTCCTTTTGTGCCACCGGCATCACTGGATGGTCCACGAGGGGCGATGGCAGCTGGTCCGATCGGATGACGGGCGGATGCTGGCCATCCCGCCCACGGTCAGGTTTGGGACCGCGGATGCCTCGAGGCCGGGTCCTCCGCCCGACCCCTTCGATGACGAAAGAGTTGATCCAGCGGGGGTGGCGGACGATGCCGGCTACGACTCTTCTTCGTAGCCCAGGATCGGGCGCAGCCACCGCTGGGCTTCGGCGAACGGCATCGACTTGCGGCGCGCATAGTCGTCGACCTGGTCACGGCCGACCTTGCCGACCATGAAGTACTTCGAGTCGGGGTGCGCGAAGTACAGGCCGGAGACGGCGGCCGTCGGGGTCATGGCAAACGAGTCGGTGAGCTCCATCCCGATCGAGGGCGCGTCGAGCAGGTCGAACAAGGTGCGCTTCTCGGAGTGGTCCGGGCATGCCGGGTATCCGAACGCGGGGCGGATGCCTCGGTACCTCTCGGCGACGAGCTCCTCGCTGGAGAGCTTAGGCCCGACCTCATACCACGATCGGCGCACCACCTCGTGCAGGTACTCCGCGAAGGCTTCGGCCAGGCGGTCGGCGAGCGCTTTGACCATGATCGCGTGGTAGTCGTCGTGCTCGGCGCTGAATCGGGCGGCGAGCTCGTCGACGCCGAGTCCGGCGGTGACGGCGAACGCGCCAATATGATCGTTCGACGGCGCCAGGAAGTCGGCCAGCGAGTAATAAGGCTTGTCGTCGCCGTGGTCGACCTGCTGGCGCAGCATGGGAAAGCGCACTCCGTTCTCGAGCACGAGGTCGTCGCCGTCGGAATGCGCCGGCCAGAACCCGTAAACGCCTTTCGCCCGCAGCCAGCCTTTGGCCTGGATCTCGTCAAGCAGCTCCTCCGCATGGCCGAACAGCTCACGCGCGGCGGCGCCCTGCGAAGGGCTGTCCAGGATGGCGGGGAACTTGCCTTTGAGCTCCCAGGCGTGGAAGAAGAACGTCCAATCGATGTACGTGCGCAGCTCGGACAGCTTCGGCTCGACCACCCGGGTCCCTGTGAACGGCGGCGTCGGAAGGTCGCTGAAGTCCAGACGTGCACGCTTCGAACGTGCCTCGCCCAACGTCAGCAAGGGCCGCTTCGACGTGGTGTGCTGGGCGCGCAGCTTGTCTTGCAGCGCGCGGTTGTCGCGGTCGAAGGTGACTTTCCGCTTGTCATCAAAAAGGTCGGACACCACACCGATCACTCGCGATGCATCCAGCACGTGGACCGTCGAGCCCGTGTAGGCAGGAGCGATGCGCACCGCGGTGTGCTGCTTGGAGGTGGTGGCACCGCCGATCAGCAAAGGAATCGTGAATTGCCGGCGCGTCATCTCCTTGGCCACTGCAACCATCTCATCGAGCGACGGTGTGATAAGCCCGGACAGCCCGACTGCATCCGCGCCGAGCTCGACGGCGGTGTCGAGGATCTTCTCCGCGGGAACCATGACGCCCAGGTCGTGGACCTCGTAGTTGTTGCAGCCCAGGACGACACCGACGATGTTCTTGCCGATGTCATGGACGTCGCCCTTGACGGTCGCCATGACCAGCCTTCCGCGGACCTGCTGGCTCCCGGACGCCTCCTTCTCAGCCTCCATGAACGGCTGGAGGTAGGCGACCGCTCGCTTCATCGCTCGCGCGCTCTTCACGACCTGCGGCAGGAACATCTTGCCCGCGCCGAAAAGGTCGCCGACCACCTTCATGCCGTCCATCAGCGGACCCTCGATGACCATCAGGGGCTTGGCGTACTTCTGGCGCGCCTCCTCGGAGTCCGCCTCGATGTACGCGACCTCGCCGTGAAGAACCGCATACGCGAGGCGGTCTTCGACCGAGCCTTCCCGCCACGACAGGTCGACCTCACGCTTGGTGCCGGCGCCCGAGACGGTCTTCGCGAAATCGACCATGCGCTCGGTCGCATCGGGGCGTCGGTCGAATATGACGTCCTCGACGAGCTCGAGGAGGTCCTTGGGGATGTCCTCATAGACCGCGAGCTGGCCGGCGTTGACGATGCCCATGTCGAGGCCAGCGCGGATTGCGTGATAGAGGAATGCGGAGTGCATCGCCTCGCGCACGCGGTCGTTGCCGCGGAAGGAGAAAGAGAGGTTGGAGACGCCGCCGGAGATTCGCACGCCGGGGCATCGCTTCTTGATCTCCGACGTCGCCTGGATGAACGCCTTCGCGTAGCCGGCGTGCTCCTCGATCCCGGTCGCGATGGCGAGGATGTTGGGGTCGAAGATGATGTCCTCGGGGTGAAACCCGGCCTTCTCGGTCAGCAGCTTGTAAGCGCGCGAGCAGATGCTGACCTTGCGCTCGAGGGTGTCCGCCTGGCCCTTCTCGTCGAAGGCCATCACCACGACCGCTGCGCCGTATTCGCGCACCAGGCGAGCCTTCTCGAGAAAAGCGTCCTCGCCCTCCTTGAGGCTGATCGAGTTGCATACGCCTTTGCCCTGGAGGCACTTGAGCCCCGCCTCGAGGACCGTCCACTTCGAGCTGTCGACCATGATCGGGATGCGGGCGATCTCGGGCTCGGTGGCGATCAGGTTGAGGAAGCGCGTCATCGCGGCCTCGGAGTCCAACAGATCGGCGTCCATGTTCACGTCGAGCAGGTTCGCCCCGCCGCGCACCTGGTCAAGCGCGACCTGCACGGCGCCGGTGAAGTCACCCGACTCGATCAGGCGGCGGAACCGGATCGAGCCCGTGACGTTGGTGCGCTCGCCGATGACGACGAAGCGGGTGTCCGGCCCGATCTCGAAAGGCTCGAGGCCGCTGAACCTGGTCCGCGCCACCCGGTCTGGGACCTTGCGCGGGGGGATGCCGGACACGGCCTTGCGGATCTGGCGGATGTGATCGGGCGTGGTGCCACAGCAGCCTCCGGCGGCGTTGAGGAACCCGCTCTTGGCGAACTCTCCGAGCAACCGGCTCGTGATCGGCGGCTCCTCGTCGTAGCCGCCGAAAGAGTTGGGCAGGCCGGCATTCGGGTAGCAGGTCACGTAGGCGTTCGCCACGCGCGACAGCGCCTCGATGTATGGCCTCATCTCGGTTGCGCCGAGCGAGCAGTTGATGCCGGCGGCGAACGGCTCCGCATGCTCGATGGAGTTCCACCAGGCTTCGACCGTCTGGCCCGAGAGGTTGCGCCCGCTCCGATCGACGATGGTCACGGAGATGAACAGCGGCATCTCCGGCGCGACCTCCTTGACGGCCGCAATCGCGGCCTTGGCGTTGAGCGTGTCGAAGATCGTCTCGATGAGCAGGAAGTCGGCGCCGCCGTCACGCAGCCCACGCGCGGCCAGCGCATAGCCGTCGCGCAGCTGGTCGAAGGTCACATCGCGGTAGGAAGGGTCCTCGACCTTGGGCGAGAGTGAGAGCGTGACGTTGGTGGGACCGAGCGAGCCCGCGACGAACCGGTTCTCGTACGCATCGGCCGCCGCCCGCGCTAGCCGTGCTCCGGCGACGTTCATCTCGTACACCAGATCCTCCAGGCCGTAATCGGCCTGCGAGATGGGGGTCGCCGTGAACGTGTTCGTCGTGATGAGGTCGGCGCCGGCCTCGAGATACTCCCGATGGATACGGGTGACGATCTCCGGCCGCGACAGGTTGAGGAGGTCGACGTTGTTCTTGAGCAGCTTCGGGTGATCGCGGAATCGCTCGCCCCGCCAGTCCTGTTCGTTGAGCCCCTGCTTCTGCAGGAGCACGCCGATGGACCCGTCGAAGATCACGATCCGCTGCTTGAACAGCTGGTCGAGACGCTCGCGGACTGGCGCCTGGGCGGTGGTGGTCGTGGCCATCAGGACCCTTAAGAGTACCGAGGGTGGATCGAACTTAGTCCTGGACCGCCTGCGACCACCACACGTCGACCCCGCCGTCCCCGATCGGCGGCCGGCCTTCGACCTGGGTGAGGAACGTGACGATCGCGTCGTGGCCAGGGGATGGGCCGCACACGATCGCGGTGACGCCCGACCGCTTCAGGTCGGCGACGAACCGGTCGTGGACGTCTGGCGTCGACGCCACAGTCTTGCCCGCGTCAAGGTCGTCGAGGACCGATTGCATGAACGACGGATGCGGGCCGAGGTACGGCCCCGGAGTGAAAGCGTCGCCTTCCGGCATCCGAAATCGGTAGCCGGCCACGGCCTGCCAGTACATCGCGTCGGTCGATTCCTTGCTGGAGAACGGGGTCACGAGCACCACACGGCCCGGCGTGATCCTCTCCACGTCGCCGCCGGGCCGGAAGAACGCCGGCGCCGCGGCCGGGTGGCTCGGGTAGGGCAGTGACGGCGCAATGGCCGCCAGGCCGGCGATCAGGACAACGCCGGTCGCCATCCGCCAGGGCCGGGTGGCCGCGATGGCGGCGGCGCACGCGGCGGCGACGACCAGGCCGACGCCGAGAAACGCGATGGCCATCAGCCGCGCCGGCAGCGCGCTCCCCAGCAGCGGCAGCGCTGCCACCGCCGTCCACGGCAGCGGCACCTGAGTGACCTGGCCGTCGATGTGTAGGTGGGGACCCAAGGACAGCACGGCCACGACCAGCGTCATCGATGCGGTCCAGCGCACCCATGTCTGCTTCCTGCACACGATGACGCCTGCGGCGAACAACAGCAGCAGCGGCAGGCCGACGTAGGCGTCATTCTCGGTGGTGTTCCCCGTGAAGTGGATGAAGCGCGACGGGACGGCAAACGCGAGCAGGTCGCTCACGTACACGTCGGGCTGCTGGACGCTGCCGTACACGTGCTGCGGACCGAGGAACTGGAAGCCGAGAGGGTAGCCGGCGACGAGCGCGAACGTGAGAAGCGCGGCGCCGGCGGCTGTCGCCGTGCCGGCAAGCCTGCCCCGCACCTCCGCGCGACCGAGGTAGGCCAGGAGCCCGACGCCGAGCGCGGCGACGAGCATCGTC
>Ga0070698_100003473_pt1 | contig 17340 bp, 20 predicted proteins | sample KBSK1502metaG_FD_65477 | JGI IMG/M metagenome (GOLD analysis project Ga0070698, IMG submission 65477) | Corn, switchgrass and miscanthus rhizosphere microbial communities from Kellogg Biological Station, Michigan, USA - KBS K1-50-2 metaG | ecosystem: Host-associated > Plants > Roots >...
CCCGAAGCCGAGGCCGAGGCCGAGGAGGCCGCGGAGCCGGAGCCTGAGGAGCAAGAGGAGGAGGAAGAGACCTAGGTGTTCTCCTGGCTGGCAAATGCGTGGCGCGTCCCCGAGTTGCGGAAGCGCGTCCTCTTCACCGGCCTGATTCTGGCGCTGTACCGCCTCGGTTCGTGGGTCCCGGCGCCGGGCGTCAACTCCGACCAGATCAAGGGCTACTTCAACAACCAGGGCGGCACGATCCTGGGCCTGCTGAACGTCTTCTCGGGCGGCGCGCTCTCCCAGTTCTCGCTGTTCGCGCTCGGGATCATGCCGTACGTCACCGCCTCGATCATCCTGCAGCTGATGACCGTCGTCGTCCCGAAGCTCGAGCAGCTCCAGAAGGAAGGCGAGGCCGGGATGGCCAAGATCAACCAGTACACGCGCTACCTGACGGTTGCGCTCGCCGCGGCGCAGTCCACGGGCTACTCCTACCTCTTCCAGAAGCAGGGCGCGCTGACGAACAACAGCGGCCGGCTCGTCCTGATCATCATCACGCTCACCGCCGGCACGACGCTCCTGATGTGGATGGGCGAGCTGATCACCAAGCGCGGGATCGGCAACGGGATCTCGCTGCTGATCTTCGCCTCGATCCTCGCGACCGCACCGTCCGGGGTTGCCGCCTGGTACAACGGCGGTGCGCTCGAGAAGCTCTTCTTCCCGCTGATCGCGCTCGGGATCATCGTCGCGGTGGTCTTCATCCAGGAGGGCCAGCGGCGCATCCCGATCCAGTATGCGAAGCGGATGGTAGGCCGGCGCCAGCTCGGCGGCGGATCCACTTACATGCCGCTCCGCGTGAACATGGCCGGCGTGATCCCGATCATCTTCGCCGCAGCGGTGCTCGCGCTGCCGCAGACGGTCGGCTCATTCTCCCCGAACGCCCAGACGTTCATCAACAAGCACTTCGCGTATTCGTCGCTGACGTACCTCTTCGTGGAGGCGGTCCTGATCGTCGTCTTCACCTACTTCTACACGGCGGTCCAGTTCAACCCCGTCGACCAGGCCGACAACCTGCGCAAGTACGGGGGCTACGTGCCCGGCATCCGGCCCGGCCCGCCGACGGCGCAGTACCTCGACCGTGTGCTGACGCGCCTGACCCTGCCCGGCTCGCTCTACCTCGCGGGCGTCGCCGTCTTACCGAGCCTCTTCATCCGCTACGGCGGCTTCCAGCAGGCGACCTCGCGCGCACTCGGCGGGACCTCGGTCCTGATCGTGGTCGGCGTCGCCCTCGACACGATGCGCCAGATGGAGTCGCAGATGATGATGCGCTCCTACGAAGGCTTCCTGAAATAGTGCTCAACATCTTGTTGCTCGGGCCCCAGGGCGCCGGCAAGGGAACCCAGGGCAAGCTGATCTCCCGCGAGTACGGCCTCCCGCACATCGCGACCGGCGACATCCTCCGCGCCGCGATGGGGGAGGGCACCGAGCTCGGCTGCAAGGTGAAGCCGATCTACGACGCGGGCGGCCTCGTGCCGGACGACATCATGATCGGGCTGATCCGCGAGCGGCTGGCCGCCGACGACGCGGCGAACGGCTTCGTGCTCGACGGCTTCCCGCGGACTGCGGTTCAGGCCGAGGCGCTCGACGAGATGCTGGACGAGATCGGCCGCCCGCTCACGGTCGTACTCGAGTTCCAGCTGCCTGAGGAGGTGTCGATCGAGCGCCTCACCCGACGCGCCGGAGAGGAGGGCCGCGCCGACGACACGCCCGAGGGGATCAGGCGCCGGCTGCGCCTCTATCACGAGGAAACCGAGCCGTTGATCGAGCACTATCGCGCGCGGGGCAATCTAGTCGGGATTCCCGCCGACCGCCCCGTCGAGGCGGTCTGGACGGAGATCCAGCGCGTGCTCGAGCAGGTGGCGGTCGAGCGATGATCATCAGGAAGTCCCCCCAGGAGATCGAGCGCATGGCCCGCGCGGGCGAGGTCGTCGCAGACGTGCTCGCGCTGCTCGGGGAGCGCGCTCGCCCCGGGGTCACGACCGAGGAGCTCGACGCGCTCGCGGACGAGTTCATCCGCTCGCGCGGCGGCATCCCGACCTTCAAGGGTTACCGCGGGTACCCGGCCTCGATCTGCACGTCGCCCAACGACATGGTCGTCCACGGCATCCCGGGCCGGTACGCGCTCAACGAGGGCGACATCCTCTCGGTGGACGTCGGCGTGACCCTCGACGGCTTCGTCGCCGACTCCGCGTACACGTTCCCGATCGGCGACGTCTCACCCGAGGCGGAGCGGCTCCTCGAGGGCTGCAAGGCGGCACTCGCCGCAGGGATCGAGCAGTGCCGGCCCGGGAACCGGCTCTCGGACATCTCGCACGCCATCCAGGTGGTCACCGAGGAGCACGGCTTCTCGGTCGTGCGCAGCCTCGTCGGGCACGGCGTGGGCCGCTCGATGCACGAGGAGCCGCAGATCCCGAACTTCGGCGAGCCCGGCCGCGGGCCGCAGCTCTCGCCGGGGATGACGTTCGCGATCGAGCCGATGATCAACGCGGGCGGGCCCGACGTTCTCATCCACGACGACGAGTGGTCGATCTCGACCTCGGACGAGTCGCTCTCGGCCCACTTCGAGCACACCGTCGCGGTCACCGAGGACGAGCCGCGCATCCTGACGTTGGCCAAGACCCCGGTCACACAATGAAAGACCCGCGCGTCGAGGATTACGCCAAGCTGCTGGTCGATCAGTGCCTCGACGTCCAGCCCGGCTGGCAGGTCGTTGTCTCGGGCGGCGTGCTCGCCCGGCCGCTCATCGAGTCGGTGAACGCACTGCTGGGACGGCGCGGCGCGTACGTGATCCAGCGGGTGAGCCTCACCGGGGCGCCGATCAACGTGCCCTGGGCCAAGGAGGCACCGGGTGAGCTCCTGGACAACCCGCCCGAGATCGAGACCCACGCCCTCCACGAGGCGGATGCCTGGATCGGGATCGAGGCGCCGGAGAACACGCGCGAGCTCGCAGGCGTCGACCCCGAGATCCTGGGCCGGATCCAGGCCGGCATCCGGCCGCACGTCGAGCGCGTCTTCACCTACGACCTCAAGTGGGTCGGCTGCCAGTTCCCCACGCCCGCGCTCGCGCAGGACGCGGAGATGTCGCTGGCCGAGTTCGAGGACTTCCTCTACGGCGCCTGCCTGCTCGACTGGGAGGCCGAGCGCGAGCGCATGAGCCGGTACGCCGAGCGTTTCGACGCGGCCGACGAGGTCCGGATCGCGGCGAACGGGACGGACCTCACCGTCAGCCTGGCGGGGCGGACGGGGTTCGTCGATGCAGGCGGCGCCAACATCCCGGGCGGGGAGTTCTTCTATTCGCCGCTCGAGGACTCCGCCGCCGGCACGATCGCCTTCACGGAGTTCCCAGCCGTGTACGGCGGCCGCGAGGTCAAGGGAATCCGCCTTCGGTTCGAGGAGGGCAAGGTGGTCGATGCGTCGGCCCAGGCCAACGAGGACTTCCTGATCGAGATGCTCGACCTCGACGACGGCTCGCGCCGCCTCGGCGAGCTCGGCGTGGGGTGCAACCCCCGAATCACGCGCCACATGAAGAACACGCTCTTCGACGAGAAGATCGACGGCACCGTCCATCTGGCGCTCGGAAACGGGCTTCCGGAGGTCGGTGGCGAGAACAAGAGCCAGCTCCACTGGGACATCGTCAAGGACCTGCGTAAGGGCGGCCGTATCGAGCTCGACGGGGAAGTGGTTCAGGACAGCGGAAAGTGGCTGATCTAGTCTGAGGCGTCGCTTGCGATGCCGCTTGGGAGCCTTAGCGGCTTTGCCGACGGGCCGTTTCACTTGCTACCATTGTCAGCCGCGGCGAGAGCCGTGTTTTTCCGTGTCCCGACCGCGCTCCGCGAGCGCGGTTTCTGTGAGGTAGATGGCTCAAAAAGAAGAAAAGATCGAGGTCGAAGGCGAGATCGTCGAAGCGCTCCCGAGCACGATGTTCCGGGTGCACATCGACGACCTCGACACGAACGTGCTCGCCACGATCTCCGGCAAGATGCGCAAGCACTACATCCGCATCCTCCCAGGCGATCGGGTCAAGGTCGAGCTGTCGCCCTACGACCTCACCAGAGGAAGGATTACGTACCGACACCGATGAAAGTCCGAGCTTCAGTCAAGCCCATGTGCGAGCGCTGCCGCGTGATCAAGCGGCACGGCAAGACCATGGTCATCTGCACGAACCCCCGCCACAAGCAGAGGCAGGGCTAGCGCGTTGGCCAGAATCGCCGGCGTCAACATCCCGAACCAGAAGCGGCTCGAGATCGGGCTCACCTATATCTACGGCATCGGCCGCTCGACGGCCAAGAAGATCTGCAAGGAGACCGGCCTCTCGCCTGACGAGAAGGTCAAGGACCTGACCGACGAGGAGGTCACCAAGCTGCGCGAGTACATCGACGGCAACCTCCAGGTCGAGGGCGACCTTCGTCGTGAGCGCACGCAGGCGATCAAGCGCCTGCAGGAGATCGGCGCCTACCGCGGGGTCCGCCACCGGCGCGGCCTGCCCGTGAACGGCCAGCGGACGAAGACCAACGCGCGCACGCGCAAGGGCCCGAAGAAGACCGTAGGCCGCGGCAAAAAGGCGGCTACTAAAACGTAATGGCACCTCCGCGGAGACAAGCGACCCGTGGTCGCGCGCGCCGTCGCGTGCGCAAGAACATCGCGATCGGCCAGGCGCACATCAAGACGTCGTTCAATAACACGATCGTCTCGCTGACCGACAACGAGGGGAACGTGATCGCCTGGGAGTCGGCCGGTTCGGCCGGCTTCAAGGGCTCCCGCAAGTCGACGCCGTTCGCCGCCCAGGTGACCGCCGACGCCTGCGCCCGCAAGGGGATGGAGCACGGGCTGCAGAAGGTCGAGGTCTTCGTCAAGGGCCCGGGCGCCGGCCGCGAGACCGCGATCCGCTCGCTGCAGGCCGCCGGGCTCGAGATCCTCGGCGTCAAGGACGTCACCCCGCAGGCGCACAACGGCGTGCGGCCGAAGAAGCGGAGGCGCGTCTGATGGCCCGCGACCGCTCTCCCAAGTGCAAGCAGTGCCGCCGCGAGGGCATGAAGCTCTTCCTCAAGGGCGAGCGCTGCCTCACGGAGAAGTGCGCGATCGAGCGCCGCAGCTACCCACCGGGCGAGCACGGCCGCGGCCGCATCAAGCAGTCCGAGTACCTGCTGCAGCTGCGCGAGAAGCAGAAGGCGCGCCGGTACTACGGCCTGCTCGAGAAGCAGTTCCGCACCTACTACGCGAAGGCCGCGAAGGGCTCGGGCATCACCGGCGAGGAGCTCCTGCGGATGCTCGAGACGCGGCTCGACAACGTCGTCTACCGCCTCGGCTTCGCCGCCTCGCGCGCGCAGGCCCGCCAGCTCGTCCGTCACGGCCACTTCCAGGTCAACGGCCGCCGGGTCAACATCCCGAGCTACCAGGTGCGCCCGGACGACGTGATCACGCTCCGTCAGGGCAGCCCTGCCGAGCAGGTCGTGCGCGACGCGACCGACCTCACCGCCTCGGTCACACCGTGGCTGCAGGCCGACCACGACGGCCTCACCGGCAAGGTGCTCAAGTTGCCGGAGCGAGAGGAGATCGACACCCCCGTCCAGGAATCGCTCATCGTCGAGCTCTACTCCAAGTAACGAAAGGAAAACGCTACGCGTCCTATGTTCCACAACCGTGAAGGAGACTGTTAGTTGGCTGTTCGGACCAGCTTGATGGAGTTCCAGATCCCGCGGATCGTCCACGAGGAAGTCGACGACAACCGCGGTGTCTTCGTGATCGAGCCGCTCGACCGCGGCTTCGGTTACACCTTCGGGAACTCGCTGCGCCGCGTGCTGCTCTCGTCGCTCGAGGGCGCCGCCGTCACCTCAGTCAAGATCGAGGGCGTCGCGCACGAGTTCACGACGCTGCCGGGCGTCCGGGAGGACGTCACCGACATCCTGCTCAACTTCAAGAACCTGATCTGCCGGTTGCACGGCGACTCGCCCGAGATCGAGGTGCGCCTGAACAAGAAGGGCCCGGGCGTGCTCAAGGCCTCCGACATCGAGGCGCCGGCCGAGCTGGAGATCCTCAACCCCGACCTCGAGATCGCGAACCTCTCGGACAAGGGCAAGCTCGAGGTGACGCTGACGATCGGGCGCGGCCGCGGCTACGTCCCGGCCGAGCTGAACCGCGGCCCCGAGCACACGATCGGAGTGATCCCGATCGACTCGATCTTCTCGCCGGTGCGGCGGGTCTCGTACGACGTCGAGGCCGCCCGCGTCGGGCAGCGGACGGACTACGACAAGCTGCGGATCGACGTCACCACGGACGGCTCGATCGACCCGCGCGAGTCCATCGGCCAGGCGGCCGAGATCCTGATCCGCCAGCTCGCGATCTTCACCGACCTCGACCGGATCGAGGGCCTCGGCGAGGCCGCGGCGGCAGAGGCGCAGGCCGAGCCCGCGCTCGCGCACGGGATGGAGAACTTCCCGATCGAGGAGCTCGAGCTCGGAGTCCGCTCGTACAACTGCCTCAAGCGCGTCGGCATCGAGACCATCGGCGACCTCGTGACGAAGACGGAGAACGAGCTCGCCGCGATCCCGAACTTCGGCAAGAAGTCGATCGAGGAGGTCAAGGAGACCCTCGCGACGCATGGCCTGAACCTTCGGGGCGAGGACGGCCCCTCCGCGTGAGGCACCAGAAGTCCGGCAGGAAGCTCGGCCGAGACGCCTCACACCGTAAGGCGCTCTACGCGAACCTGACCGGCGCGCTGATCGAGCACGGCCGGATCAAGACGACGGTGGCGAAGGCGAAGGAGGTCCGGCCGGTCGCCGAGCAGATGATCACGCTCGGGCGGCGCGGGGGAGTGCATGCACGCCGCCAGGCGCTGAAGTTCCTGCGCTCCCAGGACGTCGTGCATAAGCTCTTCAGCGAGGTCGGCCCACGGTTTGCCGACCGGGAGGGCGGCTACTCGCGGATCGTCCGGATCGGGCCACGCCTCGGGGATGCTGCCGAGATGGCGTACCTCGAGCTCGTCGACTTCACGCCCGAGGCGCCCCGCCCACGGCGACGCCGAGTCGAAGAGCCGACAGAGGAGCCGGTTGAAGAAGAGACCGCGGCGGCGACCTAGGCCGTCCCCAGCGCGGCGCTGACTCCGGCGATCACCGCGCCGCCGATCGTCACGGATGCGAACGAGCGCGCGAAGCTCGTGTCGAAGAACCGCCAGCGGAGCCACGCCAGCACGACCAGCTCGAGCGCGACGACCCCGATCGCCAGGAACAGCGCGGCGTGGTAGGTCGGGACGAGGAACGGCAGCGTGTGCAGGATCCCGCCAACGAAGGTACCCACGCCGGTGATCGACCCGCGCACGACGGGGTTTCCGCGCCCAGTGAGCTCGCCGGTATCCGAGAGGCCTTCGGAGAAGGCCATGCTGATGCCGGCGCCGATCGCCGTCGCCACCCCGGCGATGAAGGCGTCGAACGGCTTGTGCGTGTGGAGCGCGATCGCGAAGATCGGCGCGAGGGTCGAGAGCGACCCGTCGATCAGGCCGGTCATCGCCGGCTGGACGCGTTGGAGGAGGAATACCTGCTTGTCGCTCACAAGTAGAGTATACCTAAAGAGTCGCAATCATCCTTATCATAAGGCACGCCTTACAAACCGAGTGAGGCCCGCCTGACGTGCGGCTGAAGCTAACGCTCGAGTACGACGGCACCGCCTTCCGCGGCTGGGCGGCGCAGCCGGGGCTGCGCACCGTCGAGGGAACGCTGCAACAGGCGCTGCGGGAGGTCTTCCCGTCTTGGTCGGAGCTCGCGGTGGCGGGCCGGACCGACACGGGCGTCCACGCGCTTGCCAACGTCGCGTCAGTGGAGGTGGAAGGCGGCCCGCCGGCCGACCGGGCCCGCGAGGCGCTCAACGCGGAGCTGCCGGAGGACGTGGCCGTCGTCGAGGCAGCCGAAGCGCCGGCGGACTTCCACGCGCGCCACTCGGCCCAGGCCCGCAGCTACCGCTATCGGGTCTACCGCCGTCGCGCGGGCTCGCCGTTCGAGACGCGCCGCAGCTGGTGGTTCCCACACGCGCTCGATGAGGAACGCCTCGCCGAGTCCGCCGAGCTCCTGCTCGGCGAGCACGACTTCCGTGCCTTCACGCCGACCGAGACGCAGCACAAGGTCTTCGTCCGCACCGTCGAGTCCGCCGTCTGGCACCGCCGCGGCCACGCGCTCGAGCTCGAGATCACCGCCGACTCGTTCCTGCGCCACATGGTGCGCACCCTGGCCGGCACGATGCTCGAGCGCTCCCCGGAGCAGCTGCTCCCGCTCCTCGAAGGCAGAGACCGCAGCGAGGCCGGCACGACGGCGCCCCCCCGGGGCCTCTATCTCGTGTCTGTCCGTTACTAGGCTAGCTAGAAGCGATAGGAGTGCTTCTTGCTGAGGAAGAACCCGTGCCCGCTGCGGTTGTGGCAGCGCAGGCCGGCTTTCCGTGAGAGGCACGTGAATCCGCCACGCGACCACTTCGTGCCGTACGGGACGACCTTCGCGCGCCGGTTCACGGCGGTATCACCGGCGCAGACCTTCAGCGCCCGGCCGGTTGGCTTGATCCGGTAGCCGTACTTCCAGTCGAGCGTGCAGCCCTTCGGCTTGGTCGGCGCGGGCTTCAGCCCGCTGAGGATGTCGCAGCGGAGCTCCGGCCCACCGAACGACGGCTCCGCGCTGAAGATGCAGCCGATGTTCGACGACGGCGTCCGGAACATGAAGATCGCCGCGCTCGCACTCCCCGCGAGGGCCAGGAACAGCGCGCCAACGAGCACGAAGCGCATGGCTGGATGGTAATCGACGCTCGGTAGGATCGCCTCGATGGCGACCCGCACGCAGAAGGACGTCCAGAAGCGGCTCGACGAGCTCCGCGACGAAGTCAACCACCACCTCTACCGCTACCACGTCCTCGACGAGCCGGAGATCTTGGATGCCGAGTACGACCGCCTCTACGACCAGCTGAATGCGCTCGAGCAGGAGCATCCGGACCTGATCACCCCGGACTCGCCGACGCAGCGGGTCGGCGCGCCGCCGAGCGAGCGGTTCCAGAAGGTCCAGCACCTGACCCCGATGGGCTCGCTGGAGAAGGTGGCCGACGACGAGAGCCTGTTCAAATGGGCCGAGGACGTGCGCAAGCGCCTCGACTCCGACGAGCCGGTGTCCTACGTGATCGAGCCCAAAATCGACGGCCTTGCGGTCAGCCTCACCTACGAGAACGGGCTCCTCACGCGCGGCGCGACCCGCGGCGACGGCATCCAGGGCGAGGACGTGACCGTCAACCTGAAGACGATCAAGGCGATCCCGCTCCGGATGCGGGGTGACGGCGCGCCCGGGATCGTCGAGGTGCGGGGCGAGGTGTACCTGCCGATCTCAGGCTTCCGTGAGCTGAACGAGCGCATCGCCGAGCTCGGGCAGAAGCTCGCTCCGAACCCGCGCAACGCAGCGGCGGGCTCGCTCCGGCAGAAGGACTCGTCGATCACGGCGTCGCGCCCGCTCTCGATCTGGGTGTACGGGCTGGGCGCCGCCGAGGGGCTGCAGCTGAGCTCCCACTGGGAAGAGCTCGAATGGCTGCGCGAGCACGGCTTCCGCACGAACCCGTTCGCCGAGCGGCTCGACTCGATCGAGGAGGTTGCGAAGCGCTGCCGCGACTGGGAGCGGCGGCGCACGGAGCTCGATTACGAGATCGACGGGATCGTGATCAAGGTCGACTCGCTTGAGCAGCAGGCGATCCTCGGCGCGCTGCACTCGCGGCCGCGCTGGGCGCGCGCGTTCAAGTGGGCCCCGATGACCGCGCAGACGAAGCTGAACAAGATCGCGATCCGGGTGGGGAGGACCGGCGCGCTCAACCCGTGGGCGATGCTCGAGCCGGTCCAGGTCGGCGGCGTCACCGTCTCGAGGGCGACGCTGCACAACGAGGAGGACATCAATCGCAAGGACATCCGCGAGGGCGATCAGGTGATCGTCCAGCGCGCCGGCGACGTGATCCCGCAGATCGTCGGCCCGGCCGGGCCGCACGCCAAGGGCACGAAGCCGTTCCGGATGCCCAAAAAGTGTCCGCTTTGCGGGGCAAACATCGTAAAGCCCGAGGGCGAAGCGATGCATCGCTGCCCGAACCGGGCGTGCCCCTCGCGCGGGCTCGAGACGCTGATCAACTGGGTCCAAGGGCCCGCCGACATCGACGGCGTCGGAGAGCAGCTCATGCGGCGGCTCTGGGAGCTCGGGCTCGTCCGCTCCCTGCCGGACCTCTACCGGCTGACCAAGGAGCAGCTCCTGGAGCTCGACGGCTTCCAGGAGAAGAGCGCCTCGAACGCGATCTCGGCGATCGAGGGCTCGATCAAGGGGACGCCGTTCTCGCGCGTCCTCCTCGGGCTCAACATCCCGGACGTCGGCTGGGTGACGGCGCAGAATCTCGCGCGCCACTTCGGCAACGTCGAGCGGCTGGCCCAGGCCTCGCAGGAGGAGATCCAGGACGTGGAGGGCATCGGCCCCGAGCGCGCCGAGGCGATCGCCGAGTGGTTCGCCGACAAGGACAACCTGCGGCTCGTCGAGGAGCTAGAGGGGCTCGGGCTGCGCTTCGAGGCGGGCGCAGACGAGCGGCCCGTCGAGGGGCCGCTAACCGGCTCGACCTACGTCATTACCGGGACGCTCGAGGGCTTCAGCCGCGACGAGGCGCGCAAAGCGCTGGAAGCGATGGGCGCGAAGGTCGCGGACTCGGTCTCGAAGAAAACGACGGGCGTGATTGCGGGCGAGAATCCGGGGTCGAAGCTCGCCAAGGCCGAGCAGGCCGGCGTTCCGGTGCTCGACGAAGGCGCCCTGAAAGAGCTACTGGGAAGCTAGGACCGTCGCGAAGCGGTCCTGGGCCCGGCGCGCCCAGAGGGTGGAGACGGGGTTGCCGTTCTGGAGCACCGAGAAGACGTAGCGCCGCTTGACGTAGCCGGAGAGCGCCGACGCCCACGAGGTCGTGCCGGTCTTGGCGACGACGTTCCCCCGTGCCGGCGCGCGGCGCATGCGGCCCGAGAGCGTCCCGTTGATCCCCGCGATCGGCAGCGCGGCGAAGAACACCGGTCCGATGTCCGGGTCGGACCAGGCCGTCTCGAGGATCGCGGCGAGCTCTCGCGTGGTGACCCGGTCGAGCACCGAGAGGCCCGAGCCGTCCACGATCCGGACTCCTGCGAGCGGCACCGCCGCGCTGGCCAGCGTCTCCGAGACGTAGGCGGCGCCGCGCGTCGTCGTCCCTTGGCCGCCCGACAGCGTTCCGAGCTGCTTCAACACGAGCTCTGCGGTGAAGTTGTCGCTCACGCGGTCCATCCAGCGGAGGATCGTCGAGAGGGGCTGGGACTGGATCGAGGCCAGCTGGGCGCCGTCGGCGGGCGCGACGCCGGTCCCCGCGGCGCCGACGACGTAGACGCCCGCGCGGCGGAGCGCGGCCCGAAATGCGAACGCGGCGCCGAGCGCCGGATTGCGCCAGATGCGGCCCGCGTAGTACGCGCGGTCGACCGTCAGCGCCGAGAGCGGCGGCGACTCGTTGATGTAGAAGCTCGCCTTCCAGCCGGGCGCCGTGCGGCGGGCGTCGAAGTAGGATTCGTCACCGAGAATCGCGCCTGTCACCCGGCGGATTCCGGCGGCCCGCACCTCCTGGGCGAGCGCCGCGAGGCCTCTGCTCGAGAGCGTCGGGTCGCCCTGGCCGACGAGCAGCAGGCTTCCGCGCCAGACGGTTCCGTCCTGCGCGCCGCGGCCGACGACGTCGGTGTCGAAGCGGAAATCGGGCCGCAGGCCGACCAGCGCCGCGTAGGTGACCGCGAGCTTCTCGTTCGACGCAGGCGCCAGTGAAAGGGAGTCGTGCTGTGCGAAGACCGTTGCGCCGGTCTGCAGGTCGAACACGAGCGCCGCGGTGCGGGCCCGCGACACGTGGGGCACCGCGAGCGCCTTCGCCAGGCGGTTCCCGAGGCTCGAGCCGCTCGCGCCGGCCGAGGAAGCCAGCATCAGCGCGCCGAGCACGACGATGAGCAGCCGAGGGCGTCCCAAGGGCCTCCATTGTTCGGAGCATCGCCACCGCCGTCAAGCATGGGCCGTACGGTCTTTGCGGATGGGCCGTGCGGCCCTTGTCGGGCAGGCCGAACCCGACTGATAATCGCCGAGGACTGTGGCACGCAATCCTCTCCCAGCCCTGCTCGAGCAGATCGACGAGCTCCTGACCAGCACGTCAGCCGACGAGCCTGTGACGCTCGCCCGCCTGGAGCGGACGCTCACCGACGGCTACGCACACGCGCTCTCGCTCGAGGCCGAGCGGCTGCGGCTGGAGCGGCGGATGTCCGAGCTCGCAGGCGAGCTGCACGACGGGAACCGCGAGCAGAAGGCGAAAGAGCTCGTCCAGGTCTCGCGCCGCATCTCGCGTGCCGGCGCCGAGATCGACCGCCTCCGCGACACGCTCTCGCAGCTGCGAGAGCGCGCGACCGCGGTTCGCGCGTCCGCGGCAGCTTGAGCTAGACGATGCCGCTGCGGACGGCGTAGACCGCCGCCTGGATGCGGTTCTCGATCTGCAGCTTCATGAGGATGTTCGAGATGTGGTTCTTGACCGTCTTCGGGCTGATGTGCAGCTGGGCGGCGATCATCGCGTTGTCGTTGCCGCTGGCGATCAGCTTCAGCACGTCGAGCTCACGCTGAGAGAGCTCGGCGCGTACGGCGTCGGCCGCCTCGGGCGAGACCGTCGTCGCGCGCACCTGCTGGAGCACCTTGCCGGCGATGGCGGGCGAGACCAGCGACTCGCCGACGGCCGCCGCCTCGATCCCGCGGATCAGCTCGTCCACGGAGGCGTCCTTCAGCAGGTAGCCGCACGCGCCTGCCAGGATCGCATGCAGCACGTCCTCGTCCTGGTCGGAGATGGTCAGCACGAGCACCCGCGTGAGGGGCGCGATCCCTGCAATCTGCCGGATCGCCTCGATGCCCGAGATCCCGGGCATGTGCAGGTCCATGACGACGACGTCCGGCGCCAGCTCGCGGACGAGCCGGACCGCCTCGTCGCCAGCGGAGGCCTCGCCGGCGATCTGAACGCCACGCTCCTCCAGCAGGTTGCGCAGGCCCGTGCGGAAGAGATCGTGGTCGTCCACGAGCAGGACGCGAACGCTGATCTCGTCGGCGCTTGTCTGGGCGCTCTCGCTCACCGACCCCCTCCATTCGGGCTAACGAAGTCTAGTGCAGGGTGATCGTGACCGTTTGCCGGCCCCAGGCGCGTGCCTGGGCGAGCGTCGGGAACCAGAGATCGATGGTGTTGCCGCGGATCGCCGAGCCGGTGTCGGCCGCGATCCCCTCTCCGTAGCCCGGAATGGACATCCGCGTGCCGAGCGGGATGACGCTCGGGTCGACGGCCACGACGCCCCAGCCGACCGGCGCGCCCGTCGCCGTGCGCCCGCGCAGCGAGTAGCCGGTCGCGCTGACGGTCAAGGTGCCACTCGTCGCCGCAGGGGCGCCACCGCCGGCGGCCGGCGAGACCGCTGCGATCTGCTGGGCCCGTGCCTCGATCGACCGGGCCCGCTGCACCAGCCCTGAGATCGCCGCCGCGTTGAGGCGGCGCTGTACCGAAAGGCCTGCGATGTAGGAGGCCCGCTGGGAGCGCGCGCGCTGGAGGGCGAGCGCCGTCTGCGAGGCCTGCTGCTCGAGAGCGGTGAGCTCGCGCGCGCGGGAGGCAAGCGCGCGCGACTGCTCCCGGTATGCCGCCCTCGCCTGCCGCGTCTGCCGGATCACGAGCTTGTCCTGGCTGGCGACGCGGTTCATGGTGTCGAGGCTGTTCAGCGCATCGTTGACGGAGGTCGCGCCGAGAACCACGGCGACCGGGTCGCTGTCGCCCTGCTCGTACAGCTGCTGGAGACGAACCGAGAGCATGCGCTGTGCCGACGTGAGCGAGCGGCGGGCGATCGCAAGCCGGCGCTCGGCTGCCTGCCGGTCGGCGCGCACCCGCGCGGTCTCGGTCCGCAGTGCGACGATGCGCGCGCGCTGGCGGTCAAGGCGCGAATCGAGCGCATAGAGCTCGAGCAGCGCGCTGTGCGCCCGGGCGGCGAGGCTCGCGTTCTGCTGGGTGAGGTCAGTGGCCCGCGAGCGGAGCTTGGCGGACGAATCCGCTGCGACTCTCGCGGGCACGAGACTGCACAGAACGAGCAACGCGGCTGCGACGGGCCACAGCCGCGCCTTGCGAGTGTCCACCGACACGAGGCGGGACGCTAACACACCTGCCGGTGCATTCCCGGCTCTGGGACGGACTTGGCGTCAATTGACACATTTGAGCCATTTGCAGGTGTCCGGTGGGGTTGTTAGGGTGCCGTGCTTGTGACGAACCGGCCCCTCCCAGGAGGGCGCCTGTCGAGCAAATCGCCCCCCATGCGCTCGACAAGACGAAAGGCGCCGGCCCTAGTCATCGCGTTCGCAGCGTTGTTCGCGGCGACTGCTGTTCCCGCATCCGGTGACTCGGTCGCTTCGAAACGCGCCGAGGCACAGAGCGTGATGAACCAGATCCAGCAGCTCGACTCGAGCCTCGAGCGGGCGATCGAGGCCTACGACCTCGCCAACGTCAAGCTCCGGCACATCAAGCACGACCTGTCGCAGAACACGCTGAGTCTGGGCGTCGCGAAGCGGAGCCTGAAGAACTCGCAGCGAGAGCTGTCGTCGCGCCTCGTCGACCTGTACACGTCGGGGAACCAGGACTCGACGCTCGCCGTGCTGCTCGGCTCCTCGAGCCTCGACGAGCTGCTCAACCGGATGGACGCGGTCGACCGCGTCTCGCAGCAGGACTCGACCGTCCTCAAGCAGGTCGTGGCCCTCCGGCGCGAGGTGCAGCAGCGCCAGCGCGAGCTGAAGCGCGCGCATGCGGAGCAGACGCAGGTCGTCGCCCAGCGGGCGGAGGCACGTGCCTCGATCCAGAGCCAGCTCGGGCAGCGCAAGGCGCTGCTCTCCTCGATCCACAGCGAGATCCAGCGCCTCCAGCAAGAGGAGGCGGCGCGGCAGGCCGAGCTCCAGCGCGAGGCACAGGCCCGGCTCCAGCAGCAGCAAACCGCTCCATCTCTCGCTCAGACCGTTTCCGCGCCGATCGGAACGCCGCCGCCGTCCCACTACGGCGGTGTCGTCGGGATCGCGATGCACTACCTCGGCACGCCGTACGTCTGGGGCGGCGCTTCGCCGTCGGGGTTCGACTGCTCGGGATTCACGATGTACGTCTACGCGCAGGTCGGCGTGTCGCTGCCGCATAACGCGGCTGCACAGTACGGGTACGGCTCGCCGGTCTCGCGCGGCGACCTGCAGCCCGGCGACCTCGTCTTCTTCGACGGGCTCGGCCACGTGGGTCTCTACATCGGCGGCGGCCAGTTCATCCACTCGCCGCACACGGGCGACGTGGTCAAGATCTCGAGCATCAGCGGCTGGTATGCGTCGACCTACGTCGGCGCGCGGCGCCTCTAAGGCGTTCGCTTGCGACGCCGACCCAGAGGCCGTGGCGGCTGTGCCGGCGCGGCCGTCTAACGCACCAACTTGGATGCGCCTGACCTTTTTGCGCCTTCCAGCGAATCGCCTAGGCGTACAGGCTCTCGATCTCCGCTGCGAAGTGCTCGGCACAGACGCGGCGCTTCAGCTTCAGCGTCGGCGTCACCTCGTCTTCCTCGGCGCTGAACTCGCGCGGGAGGATGACGAAGCGCTTGATCTGCTCGAACCGCGAGAGCTCTGAGTTCACGCCGTCGACGATCTCCTGTATGCGCTCATGGACCTGTCCCGGGGACAGTCCGTCGGCCACGGCCGGATCCACCGTGATCAGCGCCGCGACGTAGGGCCGCCGGTCGCCGACGACGAGCGCCTGCGAGACGAGCGGCGCGGTCTTGAGGGCATTCTCGATGTTCTGCGGCGCGACGTTCTTGCCGCCGGCGGTGACGAGGATGTCCTTCTTGCGGTCGGTGATCTTGACGAAGCCGTCCTCGTCGATCTCGCCGAGATCGCCCGAGCGCAGCCACCCGTCCTCGCCGAGCACCTCGCGCGTAGCCTCCTCGTCCTTGTAGTAGCCGGCGAAGACCGTCTGGCTACGGATCAGGAGCTCGCCGTCCTCCGCGGTGCGCACTTCGAAGCCGGGTAGCGGCAGGCCGACCGTCCCGAAGCGAAGCCGGTTGGGCCGGTTCACGGCGGCTGCGGTTGTGCACTCCGTGAGGCCCCACCCTTCGATGATCAGGATGTCGAGCGCGTGGAAGAACTCGCCGATCTCCTTGGCGAGCGGCGCTCCGCCCGAGATCCCTAAACGCCAGCGGCCGCCGAGGCGCTTCTTGACCTTGCTGAAGACGAGCCGGTCGGCGACCGCATGCTTGATCGCGAGGGCGGGTGGAAGCGGGTCGCCGCGCTGCCGGTAGCCGCTCGCCTGCCGGCCGGTCCGCAGGGCCCAGTCGATGAGCCGCCGCCGCACGCCGGTCGCTTGCTCGAACTGGGCGGCGACGGCGGTGTGCACCTTCTCGTAGAGCCGCGGAACGCTGGGTAGGAGCGTCGGCCGAACCGCGGGAAGCGCGTCCGCGATGTGCAGCGGATCGGGGCAGAACGCGACCGTGTAGCCGATGTACGCGCCGAGCAGGTGCATCAGCCGGCCGAAGTTGTGGGCCATCGGCAGGTACAGCAGCATCACGTCGTCCGAGATTGCGAAGCCCTCGACGCCCTCGGTGCACCCCGCCATCTCGTAGTAATTGCGGTGGCGGATCATGCAGGCCTTCGGCGGCCCGGTCGTGCCGGAGGTGTAGATGAACGTGAAGAGGTCCTCCTCGCCGATGGCGCTCTCGGCCTCCGCGAGCGCGGTGGGGTTGGCTGCGGCGAACTCGCGCCCGCGCGCGCGTATCTCGTCGAGCTCGGCGAACGAGATCACGTGCGGAAGGCCGAGGTCGGCGACCTTCGCCCGCTGCTCCTCGTCCTCGACGAGGACGCCGACCGCGTCGGAGTGCTCCAGGACGTAACGGCAGTCCTTCGGCGAGCTGTTGGCGTAGATCGCCGCGCCGACGGCCCCGATCCGCGCGAGCGCGTAGTCGAACAGCGACCACTCGAGGTTCGTCTGGGCGAGGATCCCGAAGGCATCGCCCTTGCGGATGCCGAGCGCGAGGAGCCCGTTCGCGATCTCGTCCACCGCACGGCCGGCTTCCTGCCAGCTGACCGGGCGCCAGCCGTCCGGGCCCTCGACGAGGTACGCAGGGTTCGTCCTGCCGGCGCTGATCGCATCGCGCCAGAGATTCCCAATCGTTCTGTTCACGAGCTCAGCTTATTTCTGAAGGGAAGCCGGGCGCCGCGGCGAAAACGCCCGGTCCCACTACACTTCTTTAGGCGGCCC
>Ga0070698_100003475_pt1 | contig 17339 bp, 12 predicted proteins | sample KBSK1502metaG_FD_65477 | JGI IMG/M metagenome (GOLD analysis project Ga0070698, IMG submission 65477) | Corn, switchgrass and miscanthus rhizosphere microbial communities from Kellogg Biological Station, Michigan, USA - KBS K1-50-2 metaG | ecosystem: Host-associated > Plants > Roots >...
TCCATTGCGACCTCAGTTGGGTAATTCTTTCCAACGTCTGCTGCTCAAATTGCATATAACCCTTAACCGAAGATACTAAATTAGGTATCAAGTCATACCTCCTTTGAAGTTGTGTGTCAACATCTGCAGCAAGTTTTTTTACTGACTCGTCCTTGGCTTGAACAGCATTGTATCCAGAGACATACATACCATACATTATACCGAGAATAATCACGATGATAAGGACTAATCCTACTGCAACCTTGATACCAGTTCTAGCCAAAAGACCACGTGTCTCTCTCTCACAAGGCTGACATATATTAAATTTATCTACCAGCTCCTCCTCCGGCGCTGCGACCTCCCCCTCCACCGAAACTTCCACCACCGCCACTACTCCAGCCTCCCCCCCATCCAGACCCACCACCAATAACACCACCGTACCAGCCACCCCATCTTCTCTTCCGTCCAATGAATACAAGAAATACTATCAGACCGATTACAAGTAATGGCAAAGCTATTTGGAATAGTTCGGTATTGTCAACATTCTGAAGAGGCTCATCAAGTTGGTATATCCCTTCCTTGGCAGAATATCCTATGCGTTGTCCAATGGATATAACCGTATTGAGGAATGCCTGATCAAGGACTGTGCTATTACCAGAATTTTGATATATTTCTCTAGCAGGGACCAAATAAGAATCGAGAATTTCGCCGGCAATTCCGTCTGTAATGTCCCCTTCTAGTCCTCGGCCAACTTCTATCCGCATAGAACCACCTCCAGAGTCAGATTTTAGTGAATACAAGACCAAGACACCATTATCTTTCCCTTTCTTGCCAATGCCTTTGATACCATCCAATGTAACTTCATTGAATAGAAAATTTGCCAACAAATCCCTGTCATTGATTTCGTGACCGTCTTTCTTAATCCCATGCCCAATAAAGCTCGGAATTGTGTAAATTACGATTTCTGCAGATGTTGCTTCATCTACTGCCCGAAGATAACCTTCAATGACTGATTCGTAATTCGAATCTATAACGTTTGCATAATCATAGACATACGATGGACGTAAGCCCGCTGCAACAATGAAGGTATTATCAAGGAGAATCGAAAATAAATTCACAAATAGAATTGCCATTGAAACCATAGTCCAACATATTCGACATTTACGACCAACTCCACCTATTATCTTAAACATCCGTTATTGGTCCTTACAAGGCCTAACCTAAAAATTATATTGCTTACACTCGCGAACTAGAAATCGTGTATCCGCCCACCTATTGTAACAAGATAAAATATCAGTACTGATACTCATGGTGTCACAATTACCTGCTGATATTAGTCAACGCTGCGAATTGATCTGATGGGATACCTAATATATGGATTAAATTATGCAACTTTCAAGGATTATTACATTGAAACGCGTCACTGTAATGAAATTTGGAGGAAGTGCACTAGGAATTGATGGATCAGCCATCGCAGAGGTTATCGAAAGAATAATTCAGGTGAGACGTGAATCAATGGTAATAGCGGTGTTTTCGGCACCCTTGACAAATTACGAGGGCAAGACTGTCTCAATGACCGATGTTGCGATTCATGTTGGAAGAAGTTATTCTAACTCGAATCCAATTGAAATAGATATTTTGAGAGATATATATGAGAAAATAGCCGCGGAATATCTCCCACAGTCTTTGTATAAGGCATTTTTAGTCGACCTTAATAAATTTCACAAGGAAGTAATTGTGTCTCTCAAGCAGGCGGCCGAAAATCGTCGGTTTGTTGACGTTACTAGGGCTAGAACTCTGGCGTATAGTGGTGAGATAGTTATGTCATATTTGATGGATTATATTCTGAAAAGTAAAGGGCTGATATCGGATCATGTAAGAATAGAGAATTGGCCTATAGTAACAGACGATAACTTTGAAGCAGCGACATTTCTATTTGATGATTCGAGAAAAAGGATTACATATCTCAAACAATTGATAGAAAAAAATGACATCGTTACATTAGGCGGTTTCGTGGGTAAAACTGTTGACGGAATCGAAACAACTTATGAAAGAGGAGGTTCTGACAGAACTGCTGCAGATGTCGCAATACTATTGAATGATTATTATGATACTGAACTTGATTTTGAGAAGGATAATGCAGTACTAAGTGCCGATCCCAAGATAGTAAAGCAAGACTTAGATTATGTCAATAATTTGTCGTATAACGAGGCAAAGTTAGCCGGGATGTTTGGAATGAAGATCCTCGATCCGGTGGCAATAAAAGAAATTGATGATAATGGACTTGACATCCCCATTGTAATAACGGATATGAGGAGTCCATCGAATCTAACTAGAATAGTGAATCACGCTAGTGAAGAATCAGCCAACTATCTCAAGATTGTTACTGGGAGGAAGAATTGTGCCATAGTTAGAATTGAGAGCCTTGCTGCTTCTCATCTACTTGCAATGTTAGAAAGTGATAAACAATATCACGATTTCGTGAAACTATCCCCCTATAAAAAAGACGGTGTGGAAATCAGTCGAGTGCTGTTCCTAGATGGAGATTACGTTCGCCGCAATGAACGTCATTTCAGAGCATTCTATCCAAAGCTTGAGATTATGTATGGTAGAGGTGTCGTAACTTTGATTGGGGATAACATGTGGAAGATACCTGGAATTGCATCCACTGCTAGTAGCACAGTAGGTGAGAATAGCATAAATATCCTAAATCTAGATGCTCAGGAAGAGACATCTAGGATCCTGATAGTTGTAGATGAGTCGAATGTCTCTGCCGCTGTCAGAGCAGTACACGCAAAGAGAAAGCAAATACATGGAGTTAAACAGTCATGAACGGAAAGAAAATTTGGATCGATGGTAGGTTCTATGACTGGGATGAAGCAAAGATTCATGTCTTGACACACGCCTTGCATTATGGTACTGGCGTATTTGAGGGTATTCGTTGTTATAAAACAACCAAGGGCTATGCTGTTTTTAGACTAAAAGAGCACATCAGAAGATTGATCGAAAGTGGAAAAATGTATTATATGACTTTTCGGCAATCAGACGAGGAGCTTGAACGTGTTGTTTTAGAAACCATAAAGATAAATGGTTTTAATGAATGGTACGTCCGCCCCATAGCGTACTATGGCTATGGCAAAATGGGAGTCAATCCTTTACCCAATAAGGTATCAGTATCAGTTGCTCTTTGGAAATGGGATGAATACCTCAAGTCAAATTCCGGTCGTGTAGGAGCGAGAGTGATGATTTCTTCCTGGCTAAGGATTGATAATAGATGTATGCCAATGCGCGCCAAAGCCACAGCCAATTATGCAAACTCTGCTTTAGCTAGAGTTGAAGCTATTAAGTCTGGATACGATGAAGCTATCATGCTAAATACCCAAGGAAAAGTGGTTGAGGGCAGTGCAGAAAATATCTTCATAGTAAGGGATAAGACGGTTGTAACTCCGCCCATTAGTGCAGGTGCATTAGATGGAATTACTAGGTCTACGATTCTGACCATATGTAAAGAACATGGGATTGCTTTTGAAATCCGCGACATTACCAGAGACGAAATGTACGAAGCGGATGAGGCGTTTCTAAGTGGCACTGCGGCTCAGATCAAACCAATAATCGAAATTGACAGTAGAGCTTTGGCTGATGGTACTGTGGGAAAAACTACTAAGAAGCTTCAGGAACATTATGAAAAAATAGTACGCGGAAAAGCGGGGGTACTGAGCAAGAATTGGCTAACCTATGTCCAATAGAACTGTTTGCAAAAGTCTCTTTATTGCACAATCACTATTCTGGAAAATACCTCTAACATCACATAAATTTGACTGAAGCATAATATAGCGACAGAGTGAGTGTGAAGTTTCGCTTCCAATCACTCGGGGAGCTTGTTATAGTCCAGATTCATTGAGAACAAGCGCCAATAATGCTGCCCTCAGTTCTTTTCCGTATGCGACTTGTTTGAAGTATATGGCATTTTTCGTCAAATCTATATTCTTAGATATTTCGTCAATTCTAGGCATGGGATGCATAATGGATGTATCGGATTTTAACCTATTCAAGACGTTACTATCAATAATATATGCACCCTTAACTTTTTCATATTCTTGTATATCGGGAAATCGCTCTCGCTGTATTCGAGTAACATATAGCACATCTATTTTGCTAAGAAGCTCATCGTCTAGTTCTGTAAGTTCAGATATTTTTAACTTTTCCGTAAGTCCATAAATTGATTCCTGCCTGATACGTAAAGATGGTGGTGAGACCAAGTAAATTTCTACGTTATAGTGAACAAGACCATATAGTAATGAATACACAGTTCTACCATATTTTAGATCTCCAAGAATACATATTTTAAGCCCATCGATATTTTTTTTCTCCTTTTTCATTGTGTATAGGTCAAGCATTGCCTGAGTTGGATGTTCTTCACTACCACTACCTCCATTAAGAACAGGATGGGTGGATATTTCTGCAGCGTATCTGCTAGAGCCATCCATTTGATGCCGTAGTACCAGGATATCGGAATAGAGATCCATTGTTCGAATCGTATCGTATAACGTTTCCCCTTTCTCTATTGAAGAATATCGCGGATCAAATATTCCCAAGGAACTTCCTCCTATGGATGCCATTGCAGCTTCAAAACTCATTCTCGTTCTGGTACTGGGTTCGTAGAAGATATAGCCAAGTGTTCTTGCAGAGGCTAGCTGACCTCTTTCTTTTGGCTTGAGAGAACTAACTTTGTCTGTTGCGTCGAACACAAATTCTAGATCAGCTCTAGAGAAGTCCTTTATTGTAACTATATCGCGATCAAAGAAGTGATTATTTTTCATAAACCTCAGCTTTTAATTATTCTGAAAAGCATTCCTAATAAAAGATTGTCAATTTTGAACAAAAGTTTAGATAATAGATAGGGGTTGAAGGTAGAACAAAATTATTAGCCTGCATTTTTCAAGACTTTGTCAAGTATAGACATTATCTATATCCTCATCACATATATTATAGAATTTCTCTCGTAAATATGGTCAACTTGAAAAAGTTCTTGATTATTATATCGATTCTGGTTTTATTTGCTGGCCAGTTAGCAATGACTTCAGTCAAAAATGTTGTTGTTGCAACCGGAGCAAATGAAAATTTACTAAGGAATATTTCATCTGCGGCAACTGATTCACTCATTTCGGCTGCGGGGACAGGAGTGAAGTCTGTTATAGCAGCAAATCCTAACGCAGAGATCATGAGTTCTAGAACTCAAAACAATTCAATTTATGCTGTAGGCGGGAAAAATTGGAATCTGTCGCTGCCAGACAAGGAGCGTAAGGGAAATATTACAATATCAAACGTAGATACTCCAAAAACAGGTAATTCGGATAGTCTTCCTGGAATTTTGCAAATAAAGAATATGAACACTGAGACATTAACTTTTGATAAAAATCGAACCAATCTAAACTCAACTATTAATAGCTCGTATCAAGCCAATATAGGAACCATAAGCTATACACCCAAATTCGTTTGTGGTACGATTTCTTCGAATAATGGACCGCTTAGACCAGGCTATTATGACACTGACATCAGCATTTTTAACAAGCAGAACTACCCTATCAAGCTCCTTTGGAATGTAGTAGTTTCGGATGGCCCTTCTTCAAATGCAATTATTAAGCATTTATCAGCTGAAACTTCTACCAAAATATCGTGTTCTGACCTCCAGGTACTTATCTCAAATAATACCAATTTCCTTGAAGGATTTATTGTGATCGTATTACCAATTAGTGGAAATATTCTTGGTGCGTTTCCAGATCCGAGCGGTAATGGTGCGTCAATTTTGAGACCAGTCGATGATACAAATGCAGATTTAATTGATGTACAGGTATTCTATACCGCAAACGCATTACCAAACTTGCCTCAAAATATCATTACTGAAAATGTTGCATTTCAAATTATAGCTGATCCTTCTAACAAAATTCCCCAGACATCTTTGAATAGAGAATTAGAAATATCATTTGTGTCAGATCCTAACAAAGTATATGATCCAGAGAATCGTACCAAAATGTTTTTGGCTAAAGAACACGGGATGTCTGGTATTGAAGTAAATAATCTCAAGATCAAAATAAATCGAACTGATGTCGTTACTTCATATCAGCAAGATGATCATGCAATATCATCTTCAAGAATTAATCCTGATATTAGATATACTAATTGAATGTTGGATTGGGAATTCTACTATCTGGCCGAATTTCATGACGCAGCAGAAACTAAGAGCAGGTGGCCATATAGTTGTATAAATGGCCCATTTAGCTAATTCATTAAATGATTTATCTAAGGAATATTTTGGAAATTTTTATTCGCATATACTTCGAGTTCCCAATTTGGCTTCTGCATCATGAATAATTTGGATCAGAACGGATTAAAGACCCCGATTTTGCGAGCCCTATTGAAAAAATAGACCATGCAAAGATGAGATACCCGCAGAACAATTTCAAGCGTCTAATTTTGTCTTGAGTTATGATTAATGCCAGTAGCAATACAGATATTTTCCCACTGTCATCAATAAAAGTAAATGACATTAAAAGACGACGCCATCAGTTTGCACAGAATTCTCAAAGGGAAGATAGAAATTAAAAGTAAAGTCTTCACTGACGGCGCATTGGATGGGAAAAATGATACGTTAAGTCTTATTTATACTCCAGGAGTTGCATATGTTGCCCAAGAAATAAGTGGAAACAAATCCCTAGCCTACGAATATACATCCAAATGGAATAATGTTGCCATCATTTGCGATGGTACTAGAGTATTAGGTCTTGGAAATGTAGGGCCCGAAGCAGCCTTAGCCGTGATGGAAGGAAAATCAGTGCTATTCAAAGTACTTGGCGGCATAAATGCAATCCCTTTATGTATTGCCACTCAGGATTTGGAAGAAATCATAAAATTCGCAAAAATTGTAGAACCTAACTTTGGAGCTGTGAATATAGAGGATATAGAATCACCCAAAGTGCTCAAAATAGTCGAACGGCTTACTCGTGAGTTATCAATTCCAGTCTTCCATGATGATCAACATGGTACTGCTGTAATTGCTCTTGCTGCATTGATAAATGCTCTTAAACTCGTGCAGAAGAGTCTAAGCGACATCAGAATAACTATAGCTGGAGCAGGTTCTGCCGGTTATGGAATATGTAAGATTCTCCTTACGGCAGGTTGCCGAGATATTTTAGTTACCGACAGGATAGGCATCTTGCACCCTTCAAGGAAGGATATTGAAAATAATTCATACAAGCTTGAAATAGCACGGAGGACAAATCCCAACAAAGTTGTAGGAAACTTAACTGATGCAATTAGAGATTCAGATGTAGTAATTGGGGTTTCGGGGGTTGCTGGTCTTTTTGATACTAACATGATTAGGTCGATGAGGCATGGTCCTATAGTTTTTGCTCTCAGCAATCCGGATCCTGAAATTCTGCCACCTGACGCATATGATGCCGGAGCCAAGATTATTGCTACCGGAAGATCGGATTATAGCAATCAAGTAAATAATGCACTTGTATTTCCTTCGGTAATGCGAGCACTGCTGGATCTTAAGATCAAAAAACTGACAGAAGAAATGCTTGTATCAGTAGCTCAGGGCATTGCGGGGTTAGTTGACCAGGTTCATTTGAGTGAAAAATATGTTATACCTAAGATAAACGACCCTCGAATTCTTCCAATTGTTAGTGAGACTCTCAAATTTGCCATAATAAATCATCTTAAGTCTAACTAACGAAACCTTAATCAATATAATCGTAACCAATATTACCTTAAACCATATCGTTATCAATTATGAGTAAATATAACTATTACTCTACTAATAGTTAGTGATTTTTCATATTTCTTTAGTAACTATCATTACAAAAACATGAGCAGTGACCATTTTCGGGTAGTATTGATTTTAATAGAAATTTATAGCTGATTAATGTGGATCTTATCAATTAGTTGATTCTTTAACTCGTTTACCTACCAGTTAATACAAATTACGTTTTGAAAGCTCTGCTTAGCATTATAAATTCCGGACCTGTAGTCAGACTTCCTACTACTACAGAATTTGAATTGGCTATGATCCCTGATGAAAGGTATGGGATTCCGCCATTGATAGTCGCAGGTTCAACATCAACCTTTAGTATTTCAGAGATCATGCGAACTTCTTCCTCACTTGCATTCGGATGGACAGCAGCTCCCAGATTTGTAGCAACGACCATAGCTCCTGTTTGCACAAATCCTGCTATCGACAAAGTATCAACTTGAACCCCTAGAATATCCCTTATCTGTTGATGAGTTTCTGCTTTAATCAAGCTGGACACAAGCGCACCATTGTCATTCGCCGAAATCAAATTTCCGACTGCCGTGAACTTGGAATTCAAGCGGTCTACATTTAATTTGCTTTCTTGTTTAAAAAGTTGCAATTCCTCTTCAGAAGCTGTGGAAGGGAGGATGATGCCGTTATTATTCATCACAGTTAGAGGACCAATTAACCTAGTTCCTGATACAGAAGCATAAAACATTTTGTCTACATCTAGATAATCCCTGAGTTTCTTGGCCTTTGTTTCTGCAAAGCCAAATGGAACAGATAATATTGAATTGTTTGATTTTACGAACAATCCAATATTTGGACTTCTGTAGACATCATATTTGTAAATCCCCAATCATTAAAACTCCCAGCACAGTGCATATGAACTTATTGGGATAACCCCACACATCACCAACACTCACTATACACATCTTAAGAGCCATCAAAAGGATCTGTCAACTATATGCAATACTCGACTACTTAAGGGGGTACTGAATTCATGTGCATCAAAAAATTATGTATGTTTCTAGGTGGAAGAACAAAGGAGTGCTTTTAGCATTCATCCTGAGCCGCAGCTACTGAAACCACACTCAATACACATATTACAGCCCTCAGTAATGATTAATCTCGCTTTACAGGATGGACAAGCTTCATCTTCGCAAAATTCATTTGATGCGATGGATGATATTGTCTTCTTCACTTCGGTCGTAGGGTGGATATATAACTCATCGATTGCCTCTGACTCTTTGAAAATCTTTTCAATCTGTGTCCTGACATAGTTTTGTTTAATATTTGATCGTATGTAGTCTGCAACATGGGCACTGGGTCTAACAATAAAGTTCCTTTCCTTCTTGTCATTCCCAGTTATATGAAGAACCTGTTCGTGTCTTGAGCCATCCCTATAGACTGTAACTCCTTTTAATCCCAGTTCATGCGACAATAGGTAGGAGGCCCTTACATCCTCTGCATTAACATCTGCTGGCATATTGATAGTTTTGGCAATTGCATTACTAATCCATTTTTGCCATATGGCCTGAGCCATCAAATGGTCAGTCCAATGAATATCGATTGCTGTAACGAATATGTTTTGTATCCATTCTGGAATTTCACTCAATCCTCTTATAGAACCATAATTATTGGCAATCTTAGTCAGAATTTCATCACTGTAAAGACCCTTCTCTTTTAGTAGATTTTCGAAGACCCTGTTACTGTAGAAAAATCTTCCAACTGTAACCCGTTTTTCAAAAACAAGAGCAAATATAGGCTCTACTCCATTTGAAGTGTCAGCTATCATCGACAATGTTCCAGTCGGGGCTATGGTAGATGTCCACGAATTTCTTATTCCATTTTTCTTTATTTTTTCAATGAGAGAATCCCAATCATACGAATGCATTTCTTTAGGTATCTCATAATATCCTGCGACAGGTATCTTTCCGTTTACATATTCCGTCTTATTAAATAAAGGAAATGGTCCCCTTGTCTTGGCAATAGCAACACTTTCTTCCATACTATAATATGATATGGCTTCGGCCAACTTGTTCATGAAATCATATCCTTCTTTGGAATTGTATGGAACTTTCAGCATAAAGAGTAGATCTGCTATTCCCATTATTCCCAATCCAATTCTTCTCGTTAATTTCGTGTTATGATCAATTTCTTCAACTGGATACTTGTTCATATCAATCACATTGTCAAGGAATCGTGTCGACAGACGTACAGCCTGTTCATACCGTTGCCAATCGAATTCAAACATACCATCTGCTTTTCTCTTTACAAAATTTCCCAAGTTTATCGATCCCAGATTGCATGATTCGTAAGGATAGAGTGACTGTTCACCACAGGGATTTGTCGCTCGGAGAGGACCTTCTTTTGCTGTCAGACATGGATTGTACCTGTTAATATTATCAAAAAAGATAACACCTGGTTCAGCACTTTTCCAAGCGCTGAAGGCTATTAAATCCAATAGTTGATGCGAATCTATTTGTTTTATTGGTTCGTGTGTCCTAGGATTCTTAAGTGTGTATTTGTGATTATCTTCACTTACTACCGATTGCCAGAAGTCATCCCAAATGCCTACACTGACATTAAAGTTCTCAAATACTCCTGGTTTTGTTTTTGCACTGACGAATTTTTCTATATCTGGATGCCATGCCTCTAGTATTCCCATGTTTGCCCCACGTCTTTTTCCGCCCTGCTTTACGACATCTGTAATTGTATCTATAATCCTCATGAAGGAAGTTGGTCCTGAAGCAACGCCAGATGTTGAAGCGACGATATCACCCTCTGGGCGCAAATTAGAATAGTTAATTCCCACTCCACCTCCAGATTTGAAAATCATAGCGGCGTCTGTCGACGATTTCATTATTTTTGACATATCATCTGGCATATCTAGAACAAAACATGCTGAGAGTTGACCGAGTTTTGCTCCCGCATTCATAAGAGTAGGAGTATTCGGTAGGAAATCTCTTGAAACCATGAGATTATAATATTCTATAATCCTTTCTGAAAATGCTGACATGCTACCTTCTGCTATTATTCGAAGGAGCTCCTTGAAGCTTACCTTCATATGTCCACCTTTGGCCAGATAAACATAATGACGGATCATTGCTTCAAAATGATACTTATTAAGGTAATAATCACCAATTTTTAGCTTCATGTCAAAATCATCAATTTTGGAATAGTATTTCTCTGCTTCTTGTATATTTTGTGAGATACCCTCGGCCAAAGAGAAAATTCTAGTATCATGCAACATATCAGGAATGGTCACTAGTACGGCCACTCTTTCAAACATTGATTTTGGCCCTTCAATTATTTCGTTGTTATTGTCCCTAAGCAGGTAGCGAGCTGCAAGTACCCGCAGTGAGTTTACGTCGAAGGCCTTGTCTACTTCATCTAAATCTTTTTTGTTCAGGATCTTCATCTTTTCGTCTCTAACTTTGCGTCTCTCATGTCTGTATAGAATGTAGGCTTTGGCGGTATCTGATAATCCTTCTTCAATCAGGATTGATTCAACAATATCTTGAACATCTTCTACACTTGGAACCATAGCAGTGTTATCAAGTCCGTAACGTTGCTGAACCATCTTTTGTATTACCTTGTTTGACAACTTTTCTGCTAGTTGATACTCCGACTTGCCCATCGCAATTAACGCTCTATAAATTGCGTTTGAGATTTTATTTTGATTAAATTCAACTATCCTTCCATCCCTTTTTCGTATTTGTAAAATCGTTTTTTCATTTGAATTATTTACCTCAGTAACTCCGGCCATCCCGTCCTATACATTAAGAGCTTAGCTTAAAAGGGTTATCTTACTAAAAAATAATATAGTAGAGGTGTAAATTATTTGATTTTGCATCAATAAATTATTGAAAGATAAGGCGATTTGCAGTTTTGACATTTTTCTTGAGAAATATAGCACCTTGTACCGCACAAGGAACATATCTTATGTTTGGAAATGAGTCTAAAGAAATCAAGATCATATGCTGCTTTCAAGATAGGATTTGTGTCGTCATTAGAAACACCAGTGAGGTCGACGTTTACCGAAAAACCTCCACTTAGAAGACTGCTAATCATATTAGATGATGACAGGATCGAATTTTTGTTTTCTAACAAATCCTTGCCTGGTATATTCATTTCTTGAGAATAGGCCTCCGGCATTCTTTCATCATTTTGTTGCATCTTTCCATATTTCTCAGCGTCAAGGGATGCTAGTCGTTTCGCGCTGTCATCCGGGACCATAGCTATACTTATTGAATTCTCGTTTACCTGTCTACCATTATCTGCCACAACATCTGCCGCTGTACGCAACACTTTCAGTAAAATTTCTTCTCCGTCTAAATCGTGTCCCAAAATATTATACACTGATTCTCGTGCACCGGTGAGATTAATTACAAGATTCATCTTTCCGAGCTGCATCAATTGTGATCTTTGTGAAAGTGTGGGAAGAATTCCCTTTCTTATTATGTCAGATATCACTTTCTTCCTAATAGCAAGTGCGGTTACAGCTGGTTTCAACATCAACGCCAGCCTTGCCCTGAAGTAGGTTTCATCTTTGTTCGATTGGTAAGCCAGTCTTGGAAGATTAACTGCGAGGGATTGCAGACCTATAACGAGTCCTGATTCGTCATTACTCGCGTTTCTTAAAACTCCAGTGTGAGTCCGTACTCCTTTGTTGGACACAGAAATCATTCCTCCCGCTATTCCAATAGATCCTATCACTTCAGAATGCATAAGAATAGAATTGTAATCTTGACATGTTATTTGAACTCCTATTCTTGGCACAGGGGTATTCTCCACATATCTACGATATCCATTCAGTAATGCTGCTACAATATTGGATTCAAGGTCGTCTGCAGGTATCGTGATTGTTACTACTGGGTATCCACCTGGCAAATAGGATCTGGCAATCGAGGATGCAAGCAACGTGGCTGTGAATAATGATTCTACTTCTTTAAGGTTGTATTGAGCTTTGTTGAAAATTGATCCGATTAGATTATCAAATACTACCTCGCCATAAGCCTCTCTGGAAAGAAGTGATACCATTCTTGGAAAGGTTGTAGTTAAATCTTCTAATTTTTTGATAGGAAGTATCCGTGACATGTTCAAGTATTTGCCCTTGGAATCTAGTCCATTTTCAACTAGATCCTTAGAATCATAGAATATTGTATCTGGAATGAGCCCCCAAAGACCACTGTTGGAGATATTTAGTTCCCCTGCAAGATGCATGTCAGTAATGTCTTTAGGTAGAGTGTTAAAGAGAAGGTTTTCAGAAAAAACTGCTACTGAAGCCTCCGAAAGGATGCTGTCGATTTCGTTTCGGCCGTTAGTACTACCATTAAAGAGCTCCACCACGTCGGAAGTCGGTAGACCAAGTCGAGCAAGTTTTGTTCTATACTCTTCAAAACCATGTTCAATCAGTACGGAATTCACAGTTTCCCTTATGAGAGATGAAGTCAGGTAAGCTGTCTGGAATTTGTAGACCTTGTTTTCCACCTCTTCAGTAATTTTGTGAGCCTGTTCGAGCGGCATATTCGCTTCTCTGACTAGGGATTGAATGATCCTGTTTGAATTGAATTCTTCAATAGAATGTCTTGATGTTCTTACATACATCTTTCCACTCTCTATTATCGACCTCTCTTCGATTTGTCTGGCAAGACTAAGTACAAGTTTTCCTAAATTCGTTATTGTGTATCTTCTTTCTGCCTTATTTAATGCAACAAGCGATTGTCTTAGCAGTTTTCTTAGATGATATGCAAATTTCCCAGACTCCTTTTTCGACTTAAAACCTGCAAGAGATTTTAACTCGGAGTAGGTCAAAGGGCCTTTAGAATTTAGAATTCGAAGAATATCAATTCTGTTCGGACTTGCCATGACAGAAAAAATCATCCTTACCCTTCTTGATGCAGTTTGAAGAACTCCACCGGGTCTAATTTCTGATTGAGATAAAGAATCCTGACTCAAATGATCCTCGCTGCCGTTATTCTAATTAACTAATTAAAACTACTTTGTAAATATTTCTTTACCAATGGTATAAAGGAACCTACATCTCAGATTGTACCTCATTTTCGATCAGGTTTCTACCAATACTCTATTCTGTTCAAGTAGCATTTCAGATGGTTCTTTTACCTTCTTTTCAATACTAATATTCTCTGGGACGTCAGGGAGTCTTGACTTTGTCTCTTCCTCCAGAAGTTCTTCCACTTCGTTTAGAATGCCTAAAGAATCTTCATCCAGGGGAGTCGAGATTTTACCTAAATCAGCATTAACATTGTAGTTCATTAGGACATGGGACGTGGTCTTCGTAACATCTTCAATAACCTCGTTTGCTGTAGGGACAACTTTGGAAATATCTTTTTGAATATCCTTAATCATCTGGACAGTTGGTGTAATCGTGTCCATTATCATTGCAAATTCATTTATAGTAGAACAACGGAGAACCACAACTTCAAGGGCAATACCCATATTCTGAGTAGTGTGTTGAACCCTCCTGATATTTGCCAATTCAGTTGCTAACACCTTTGCACGCGCATTATTGCCGGCTTTGATGTTTTCACCTATTTGTTTCCTGAAATCTACATCCATCGAGGAAAACTTTTTGTGGAGCGTCTTTAGCCTACCGATTTGCTTGTTTACGATTTGGGTTGCGTTTGTCAGATCACTCTGGAATTGCCTATGGTGCTCCATTGATAAAGATCGTTACGGATAGAATGTAAGGATTATTGTTAGAGTGTATGAACCAGAAAGTATCATAAAGCTGATGTAAAGAAATTCTAGTATAATTCGCAATATCATCCTTGTATAGTGGCTATTTGTTTGTACGGAACGACGTCAACAAAGAAATATTATGATAATATAATATTGTAGCTCTTACGTTTGAAAACTAGTCGACAAACTTTCCGTTGCTTTTTTCAGTTAGTCTCACGGTAGCTTCTGAAGCGAGAGACCATGTTTCTTATCATAACCGGTAACTTTGACCTTAGAACCAATCGGTAAATCAGCTGGCACTTTAATCCCAGGCAAAAACCCTGATGCCCTTATTGGCGTGTTGTCTACACTGAAGACCACCCATGCATAAGAATCAAGATCCTCGAAACCTTCTGGAGCTACAGCCTGGATTGTATGAGTGACTACGGTTCCTACTCCATCGAATTCTACTAGTTCAAAATCACTTTTTGAACAAACAGGACAATAGTACACAGTCTCCAACATGAGTTGACCGCAATTTCTGCATTTGTTAACTAATATTTTTCCTTTTATTGCAGAATCTATGAATTTATTCTGAGTCTGAATCGATTCATCTTTCATAATCTAACAAGTCTCCAGTCTATACCTTTTGAAATATGTGGACCGCCGCGCTTGCACCCGTCGCCCCAAAATTATGCGTCAATGCGATTTCTGCGTCCTTTACAGTTCGGTCGCCTGCAGCTCCCGTAAACTGTTCGAATACTTCTACCACTTGTCCTATTCCGGTTGCACCTATTGGGTGTCCTTTTGATTTTAATCCGCCAGACGGATTTATCGGGATCCGACCATCTCTCCTTGTTGCTCCCTCCCTTGCAGCTTGTGCCCCCGTTCCTTTCTTGAAGAAACCTAAATCCTCGACATCGATTACTTCTGCAATTGTGAAGCAATCATGCACCTCAGCAAAGTCTATATCTTCTGGTCTCAGGCCTGCCATTTTGTACGCCTGATTTGCAGCTGCAACGGTACTAGGAATAGTCGTAATATCTGCTCTACCTTGAACTGCAGCGGGTGAGGCACCCCTGCCTGAACCTATTACCTTCATATACGGTTTACCTGACCTCTTAGCAAATTCCTCGGTACATAAAATCACCGCAGACGCTCCATCTGAGAAAGGGCAGCAATCAAAAACTTTTAGCGGCGAGGCCACCACAGGAGAATTCATTACATCCTCGACTGTGATTTTTTTCCTGATGTGTGCCTTTGGATTGAGAAGTCCGTTATCATGGTTTTTAACTGCAACGTATGCCAAATCTTCTTCAGTCGCTTTATGCGTGGTCAGATATGCACGAGCTATAGATGCAAAAAGTCCGGGAAATGATGCACCATTGCCACCTTCGTAAAAGAAATCTGAACAATACGAGAACAGAGTTGTACTCTGAGTTGTACCCGTATGAGTTACTTTTTCAACTCCCAGGGCTAGAAGACAGTCATAAAAACCGGCAGCAACATTGGCATATGCTTCCCTGAACATTACAGAACCCGAACCACAAGCTGATTCGATGGTCAGTCCGGGAACATTTGGAATTCCCAAATTACTCATTAGAACAGGCGCCATATGTACTTGTTTATCAGCAACTCCAAAAACATTCGAAATATATCCGGCTTGAATTTCCTTTGGGGTAATGCCTGCAGAGTCGATGGCTCCCTTGGCAGCATTTAATGCTATTTCTATTATGCTTTCGTTAAGCTTGCCATATCTTGTACTTCCTGCCCCAAGAACGCAGACACTATTCGTCATTCGTTAAAAAATAGTGTAGAGCATATAAAAATGTTAGACAGTTACAATGCGTTTTGTAGTATAGGATAGGGAATTTATCGAATGACAGATACTATAAACTTCAATTTTGATTTTAATTTAGCCTCACAAAACGTTTAAAGTAATAAACACAGCACTGCAAATCTAAGAAAATGGACAACTAATCATTTCGCAGATTGATTAATCTTGTGTATTTACAAATGTATCCTGACTGTAACCAAATTCCCTGTAATATACTTTAGTCAGATGTATATTGTTTAATTAGTTGGGTTATATAGACAGATGGAGAAGATTCGTGGTAATTATAAATTAGTAATTTGTGAAAAACCTAACGCAGCCAAAAGAGTTGCTTCAATTCTTGGTGATGAGTCTATCAGAACAATAACTACCAAATCTCGTATCCCAATATTTGATATAACCTCAAAGAACAAAGAACATTACGTCATCTGTTCTGCCCTAGGCCATTTATACGATTTGGTACCTGTTAAAAAGAACCGAAAAATATATCCTGTCTTCGATTTGGAATGGTCTCCAAGACACTCTAAAAATTCAAGGGATAAGGTCAGAGTAAATCAGATCGTTTCTGAAATTTCAGAGTTCTCTAAAAGGGCCGCAGGATATATTCATGCCTGCGATTACGATATTGAAGGTGAGCTTATAGGATATAACATACTAGAGCTTGCCTGTAAGAACAAGTATGAGAAATCTAAAAGGGCAAAATTCTCGACCCTAACAGATTCGGACATAAGGAATTCATTCGCTAACCTGTTGGAGCCTGATATCAAGCTTGCCACGGCAGGAAAAACAAGACATAATCTAGATTTCATTTTTGGAATAAACCTATCTAGAGCTCTCTCAAATTCCTTTATTAAATATCCTGATCGTAAAAGGTATAGCAATTTTACCATTGGAAGAGTACAAGGACCCACTTTATCGTTTGTGGTACAAAGACAGACGGAAATCAATCGTCACGTGCCCGTTCCATATTGGAACGTATCTGCAGAACTTAACAAAGGAGATAATGTATTTAATGCTACTTACTGGCCAAAGACTATCCAGACT
>Ga0070698_100003476_pt1 | contig 17339 bp, 17 predicted proteins | sample KBSK1502metaG_FD_65477 | JGI IMG/M metagenome (GOLD analysis project Ga0070698, IMG submission 65477) | Corn, switchgrass and miscanthus rhizosphere microbial communities from Kellogg Biological Station, Michigan, USA - KBS K1-50-2 metaG | ecosystem: Host-associated > Plants > Roots >...
CCATGATGTCGCGAATCGTGACCACGCAGCCGATCAAGGGCAGGACGGTGTTCTTTGGCTGCACCGGCCCCAAAAGCAAACTGACGGCCACACGGGCGACATCTTCGGCCGCGACCATCGGCAGGGTGGTGGATTCTGGCCCCCACGGCAGGAGAATGGCCCCTGCTCTGGCCAGGCTGCCGCGCGCCAAGGCGCGCAGGTTCTCGTAGAACACGGTGGCATCGAGATGAACCGCTCCGATATCGGCCCAATCAAAAATTTGTTCCGACAGCCAGTGGCGTTTCTGGTGAGGCGTCGGCTGGTCACCCCGGCGGGACAAGAGCTGCGATAGATTGACCATAAACTCCAAACCAGCTTCGCGCGCAATCGCTGCAAACCCGGCCGTCGCATCCAGCAGCCCATCCTGGACCGGATAGGCGAAGTAGGCCCTCCGAACCCCGCTCAAAGCGTTGCGAACGAATTGGAGATCGAGAAGGTCGCCCGCCACGATTTCGGCGCCGAGCGCGCGGATGTTGTTTGACCTTTCGTCATCCCGGTGGACGAGCGCCCGCACGGCGATGCCGCGCTCCAGGAGCATCCGAGCGACCTGATTTCCAGTTGCGCCTTGTCGTCCGACGGACGCGCCGGTGACGAGGATTTCGGGAGTAGCCATTTTCAGTCCTTTCCTTCTTTAGCGAAGATGAGTGTGGAGTAGTGCATCCCGGTACAGTGGCCGGCTCATAACGCGAGAGACTCTCATAGGATTATCATCTTAATCTAATAGCGCAACAAAAATCGTGGTTGCAGTGCCCTTGCATTTAGAGTTTTGTCAATCGATAGGATTATTCTTGTAATCTAAGCCAGCCGATGCGCTACCCAGTCGATCACAAAGCGAGGACTCACCGCCGAATTGTCAAGCGCGCCGCCCGTCAATTTCGGGCCGAGGGGCTGGGCGGACCGGGTGTGGTCAAAGTAATGCAGGCGTCGGGCCTGACTCAGGGAGGGTTCTACAAGCATTTCGCCAGCAAAGAGGATCTTCTGATCCAAGCCATTGAAGAAAGTCTTCGGGAGATTGGCGGCAAGCTAACCGATTGGGCGGGGCAAGCTCCAGATGGACAGGCATGGCAGGAGATCGTCAGCCGGTATCTCTCCATCGAGCATTGTGAACATGCCAATAAGGGGTGTCCGATGGCGGCTCTGGCGCCAGATATCGCCCGCAGCGCACCACTATTCAAAAAGCGGATCGCCCCGGGCATGCGAGCATACCGCGAGCAGCTGGCGCGTTTTATGCCAGGCAAAGGCCCGGCGGAGAAGAGCAGGAATCTGATGGTGATATTTGCCGCTATGTTGGGTGCAATCGCCATCGCCCGCACCATGTCGGATCGCGAAAGTAAGCAGCGATTGCTGAGTTCGGTTCGGGAGCATTTGCTGGCGAGTTTCTGATTTCTTCGGAAAATCATCTGGGCGCAGTGCCAGCAAATTCGGTGGCGTGGGCAAAGATCTCCGTGCGTCGAGGCCCCTGGTCGCTCCCCCAGAGCCGACCGGGCAACTGCTTTGACTAAACTCTCTTGCTGTAGATGTCGGCGGTCGGTTGAAAACCGGCCAGTGGTGGTCGATTCAAAACCAGCCACTAAATTCGTTAGTTACAGGGGCGGAGTTGTGTTGGCGGCGGGCACGTCGCTCAGGAGATTCCCCAATTCTTCGATGGGACGATTGGAGGTCATGATGGTTGAGCGGTTTTCATAGCGGCGCATGATGATTTCCAGAAGGATTTCATCGCTGGTCAGGCAAGCATGCAGCTGATGAGGCTGAATGCCGAACTGGCGCCAAACACCCATTAGAATTGTGCGTCCCAAATGAACAGACAGGTAACCAAGGAAACAAAGAACATCCTTCTTAACAATGTATTACATTCCAGCGGGATTGAACTGAATACTGAGGAATCCATCCAGGGCACTCCTCGCTTCGGCGTTCCATTTTTCCGCTTGGAATCCCACGTAACCGTCCGGACGGATGAGCACGGCTCCGCCAGCGGATACGCCGCCCAGTTCAGGCGGACAAATCGAATTCCCATCAACAATGGTCAGCACACCGGCCCAGCGCGCGGCAAAACTGGTGTGATCCCATTCTTGGGCCCCGCCATAGAAAAGCAGATGATGAAGGCATCCGCTCAGGCGCGTGCGTTCCGGGAATCGACAGCCCGGTCTCAAGCTTCTCACTCCCAGAGCCGAGCCGTAGAATCCTATGATCGGGCTTTGAAACAGTGCCAAGTCGAGCATGGAACCAGAGGTCACTTTCCAAGTGGGATCATCGGGTGGTTCGCTGAGAGGTTTTCCCTCCGCCGACATCGCGATCAATCTATCGTAATATCCATGCATCGCGTCACAACTCGTCAAAATCTGACGGGCAATCTCCTGCCGCTCTGGTTCATACGCGTCCAGCAGTATGGCTTTCCCCCCGCGACGGAGCACCGCGGCTAGCATCCAAGCCAGACTCGCCCCATCCAATATCCCGGCATTCAATCCTTCTCCTCCAAGGGGACTGCAGATGTGCGCGGCATCTCCCACCAGAAAACACCGGCCTTTCGAAAACTTGGGAGACATCCGCCTGTGCATGCGATACATCGAGGCCCAACGAAGATCGGAAACCTCAAATGGGCGATTCAAATGCGCCGCAATAGCCGTTCGCACATCGTCCAGTCCCGGCGTCGCGTCCGGCATCTCTTTATCCGGAAGATCCGTTAATACGAGGGATCGGCCGTTCGGGAGCTCGATCGTCATTACCATACCCGTTTCCGAAATGGCCACCGTAATTAGGTTTCCTCCGCGGTGCACCCCTTTGGTTGTCACGTCGGCCACCAGATATCGGCGTGGATAGGTGATTCCGCCGAAGCTCACATGGAAAGCCCCGCGCACCGGACTGTGGGCACCTCCGGCTCCGACCAGATAGTCCGCATGAATGACAAACGCGCGCCCTTCTTTGTCCACGCATTCCACTTGTACTCCGTTTTCAGAGGTCGTGATCTCCCGCGCTGTCACGCCGCGCTCGACCTCGACGTCCAGAGCGGTGAGCCGGTCTGCCAAGATTTCCTCGGTGCGCCATTGCGGCATGGAGCGGGTATTGGGATAGGGGGATTCCGCTGGAGGAATCAAGGACACAAATGCCTCCTCCATGTTCCTGTCCAGCACTCTCAGCCCTTTCATGGGAATGCTTGATTCGAGGAATTTGTCTGCCAGACCAGAGCGGTGCAGAACCTCCAAAACCGCCGGCTGAATCTCCGTTGCACGCGTTTGAGTGTGCGGCTTCAACGCCATCTCAATGATCCGTGGACGCACGCCGTGTCGCGTCAACTCCCCGGCAATAAACAGCCCTGTCGGTCCGGCCCCTATCACCAAGACTTCAGTACGAAACTCGCCCATTAGGCACCGTCTATCAGTTTTTCGACTCAAGGTGAAGCCCCGGCTTTTTGCCGTCCCCCCGCCGACCAACCTGTAATGAAGTGCGCGTGCCGATTCGCCGGTATGTGAAATCGGCTTCTCCAGAACCAGCCCTTTTCGGCCAGGCGTTGAGCGATGCGATTATAGTTTCCAGGGTCGCTGTAAGGCTTCTCAGGAACAGTTAGGACGTTTGCGCATGTTGTTTAAAAGGTTTCGACTAATCGGAGACTTCCCACCTTTTAGCGGAACAAGCCGCGGCGAATTCGGCGTTAAAAATGAAAAACGGCTCCCAAACCAAGTCTGGGAGCCGTCCTCCGCGAAATTTGACTATGCCGATGGCGGGACTCGAACCCGCACGGCCCTTTCGGGCCAACGGATTTTAAGTCCGTTGCGTCTGCCATTCCGCCACATCGGCGCGCGAGCAGAAGCGAATGAAGCCGCGCACCGCTGGACTGGCAAGCGCAATTTCTTCCAGCGAATCAAACGGGCGCGATCTTCGGAGCGATACGACTGCGCTCAATCGAACCGACGCCGCCGGGTGTCTCGGTTTTAGTCCGAGACAATTGATTCGGTTGATAGATCTCGGTCCGAAAAATCGGGATCTCTTTCGGTGCTTCGATGCCTATCTTTACTGCGTCACCGTCGATCCGAGTGACTTTGATGTGAATCGTATCACCGATCACAATACCCTCATTTACCTTTCTCGATAGAATTAACATCCTTTGTTATTCCTTACTGTTTTTTGCATCTGGGGGACCAGATATTGTCTGTGGCAGAGCCATCCTCGGACGGCGATCTGCGATATGTTTCATACGATTGAGGTCGCTTCTGATAGAAAACGGACCTTAAGTTCCTGGTTTTGTCGGAGACGCTCCTGCATACGCCCGCTCAGTCGCTCTACTTCGGTAAAAAGCGCCTCAAGTAACGGCTGCACGTACTCGGGAAATCCGCCGACAATTTCGGCCGCATCCGCGTCTTCACGCTGATTCAACCGGGTTGCTGTCTCCCGCAGGATCAACTCTCGGGACTGGGTACATCTGGAGACCAACCGTAGTTGCCCACGGATTTGGTCCTCCACACGTTCGTTCCCCCGGGGATCGCGCTGGTATAAAAGCTCAGTCTGTTGGTTTAGCAAGCGAATCAGTCCTCCCTTTTCTTGGAGCTCATCCCTTAAGGAGTCGACGAGTTGATCCCATTCTAATTGCGTTTCCATTGAATTAACGATCAAAATATGAGTTGCTCAAGCGATGAGATTGAGGACGTAGGAACGCAATTGGGCGACAGTTTGCGTGTGAATCTGGCAAATTCGCGACTCAGTCAGGCCGAAAATGGCCGCGATGTCGGCCAACTTCATACCTTCGTAGTAATACAAGGCCAGAACTCTCTTGGGCACATCGGGGAGTTGCTTGATGCGCTCGGCGATCAGCTCAGTTAACTCTTTGCGTTCGAGACTCTCGAACGCAGAAATTCCGGCCTCGTCCGGTATAATTTCATGGAGCGAATGCTCGTTCTCTTCCCATTCTTCCGGAACGTCGAGGGAGATAATCTTGATCGGACGCACCTGGTCCATCAGGGCGTTCAGCTCAATCTCGCTGATATCCAATTCCTCACAAAGCTGCTCTGGACCGACGGCACATCCTTGCTCCTGCTCCATTCGAGAGATGAGAATGCCAAGTTGTTTGGCCTTGGAGCGTCCTGATCGCGACATCCAGTCCATCCGACGTAATTCATCCAGGACAGCTCCTCGGATTCTCATCGAGGCGTACGGGATAAAACTCTTATTTTTGGTCTCTCGAAAATTCTGAGCGGCAGCGACTAGGCCGGTAACGCCGACGCTGTAGAGATCTTCGGTATCGATTCGCGCCGGGAGCTGGCGTTTCATTCGATCGACGATTGATTTCACCAAAGACAGGTGATTTTCGAGTAAGGATTCAAAATTGCTCGATGAGGGGCGCGGGCCGACATCCTGATTCGGTGCGAATTCGACAATCTCGGCGGCTATTGGCTCGGCGGTCATTGGCATGGATTTTGTATTGCGACCCACTTAAGCACGGCCCATGCCACGCGAATTAAACGACAAAAAGCGGATGCATAACTTGTTCTACAAGAGTCACTTGTATCAGGGATTCCACGACCGATTGCCGAGATTGCAGAATGCAGGCAAGCGGCAAATTTTGCCTATCTACGAGGGAAAGCCGCGAAAACAGAAATTGCCTAGGCAAATTTTGCCTATCAGGGCTTACCCTGATCTTTCGATAGGCATCAGGCCGTCACCGCGACGCGTCCTTTAGGCCGAATCGGCGAATAGTAGCTGTCGCGTTGTACCGGCTCACGACGCGCTTCCCGTATGGTGCGTTCCAGTGAGGCGACAGTCTGTTTCTGGGGAGTGGTGGCGCCGGCCATATGGAAGATTTTCTCCTCCATCAAAGTGCCATGGAGATCATCAACGCCATAGCTCAAGGAGATTTGAGCTAAGGGGAGAGACATCGCAACCCAGTAACCGGTGATATGATCGAAATTGTCGAGATAGATTCGGCTTACTGCCAACGTCCTAAGTTGGTCGAGGGCCGAGGCGGGGCGGATATAGGCCAATTCGGTGGTTTGCGGAACAAAAGCAAAGGGTACAAATCCGGTGAAACCATGGGTCTCGTCCTGCAATTCTCGAAGCTGGCGCAGGTGATCGACGCGCTGTTCCAAAGATTCGATATGCCCAAACAACATCGTACTGGTGCTCCGTTCGCCCATTCCGTGCCAGATCCGGTGCACTTCTTTCCATTCTTCGGCGGTTTCTTTGCCTCGGCAGATTTTATCTCTGATCTCGGGATCGAATATTTCGGCTCCCCCACCAGTCAATGAGTTGAGACCGGCTCTACGCAACGTTTCCAAGGTATCGGGTATCGGTAATTTAAAGATCCGTTCAGCTAAATGTCGTATTTCGATTGCGGTAAACGCTTTGAGGTGGAGCTGTTCATCCAGGGCACGAAGCGTCTCAAGAAGCTTGATGTACCACTCTGCTGGCAAATTGGGATGGAGACCTCCAACCATATGGATCTCGGTGATCCCCTGATCCAGAGCGTTTCGCGCCGCACTCTCAATTTCCGGAATCGCCATCTCGAACGCATGCGGATCGCGTCTGCGTGCGCCGAAGGCGCAAAACTGGCAGGAAAGCACGCAAATATTGGAGTAATTGATGTAACGGTTCAGGATATAGCTTGCCCGGTTGCCGTTTTTTCGCTCACGGACGATGTTGGCGATTTGGCCGAGGGAATTAAGATCATTAGACCGGAACAGAGTAAGGGCCTGCTGCTCGTTGATACGTTCTCCGTTGAGGACTTTCTCGTAAATGTCCTGGAAGGCTGGAGAGATCAGCCGAGAGTTTGTGAAATTTTTCACAAACTGACCTTTACACACAACCATTTGTCCGGCAAGCAAACTCCCCTGGCGGCGCCAGTTCGCCGCAACTCTTATTTGCTCCGCCGGTTCATCTGAATACGATGAGCCTCGCCTTCAAGCCTGCTGTCTCCTGCATGTCTTCATCGGAATCTGATCAACCCGAAATTGAGTGGATGCGTCGGATCCGCGAAGGCGATATGGAAGCGTTTAAGTTGCTGGTCGAAACTCATCAGTCTCGGATTGTCGGCACCATCAGCAAGATGTTGGGGTCCGATGTGGAAGCCGAGGATCTGGCGCAGCAAGTTTTTATTCGCGTCTGGCGGTCAGCGCCGCGGTACAAACCAACGGCAAAATTTACGACCTGGCTGTTTCGTATCACCCGGAATTTGGTCTTCAACGAGATGCGGCGAAAGCGGCATTTTGTCGACCAGACAGATGACCTCGCAGAACCGGTTGAGCGAAAGGAGCGAGGGCCCGATCAAGTGCTGCTGGAAGAGGAGCTGCAGATAGCGATTCAAGAAGCTATCAGCAAGCTGCCGGAGGCGCAGCGACTTGCGATCGTCTTGCGGAGATACGAAGAGCTGCCTTATGAAGAGATTGCGAAAGTCATGGGCACAACCGTTCCCGCCGTGAAGAGCATTCTGTTTCGAGCACGGGCCGAGCTACGCGAGCGATTGGCAAAGTACCTGGAATGAAGCTGGAAGCTAGATTCTAAATTCTAGCTTCTGGCTTCTGGCCTGTCGTATTTCTTCAAACGCCTTTCCCAAATACCGCAGGGTATCACTCGGGATCATTGATTCCTCCGACTCATCGCGCAGGGTAAGCTCTGCGGCCCTTCCACATAGCCAGGCGCCAAGCCGGGCGGCATCATACGGCGCAATGCCGCGCCCCAGTAGCGCTCCGCACACGCCAGTGAGAAGATCTCCCGAACCGCCTGTCGCCATGCCGGGAGTTCCGGTAGAATTATAAGACACAGAATAGCCTCTTTGAGCGACCAACGTCCGGGCGCCTTTAAGCAAGAGGGTTACCGGGTACTCATTGGTAAACCGTTCTACAATCTCAGTCCGCGATAAGTTATGGGTGGAAAACAAACGGCTCATTTCTCCCGGATGCGGCGTAAGTAACCGAGGCCCGGCTACACGCGATAGCGTCTCTGGATGCTCGCTGATAATGTTCAGTGCGTCGGCATCCACCACCATCGGATTGGCAAACTCTCGAACGATCTCGATCACCTCTTCAGCGCGCCCGCGACCTAGGCCCGGTCCAATCGCAATGGCATCGAGGCGATCAGACAATGCCTCACGAAAATGTGCTACCGGCTTGACCATCACTTCGGTTTCCGCCTTGGTCGCAACGATCGAGTAAACGTCCTCGGTCGCATAGAGAGTGATCAAACCGGCACCAGCCTTTAGTGCCGCCTTCGAAGCCAACGCTCCTGCTCCAATCAAGCCGCGCGATCCGGCAATGATCCCGACCCGTCCAAAATCGCCCTTGTGAGAATCGAACGGGCGTCGCTTCACCAGATCGTAAAGAGCGCCCGGAACGGTCAATTGGCTACGACCCTGACCGGCTGGGGCACGTTCGGATAGCGCCGGAAGATCGATCACCAAAATGTTTCCAACTACATTGGTCGCTTCATCCAAGAAGAGGCAGCTCTTGGGAAATCCCACCGTTAAGGTTACGTCGGCAATCACGCTGTGCGGATCAACGGCGGAGTCACTTAAACCGGTGGGAATATCAACCGCATAGGTCCGTGCGTTCCAATCACTCCGGATACCATTCAACTCGGCCGTAAACTGACGATAGCGATCGCTTAAGCCGGGTCGCGCACCGAGTCCCAAAAGTCCATCTAACAAAATGATTGGCCGAATATCGGACCATCCGGTCGAGACCGAGGTTATCCGACGGAAATGGGCAGCCAGAGCATTCCACTTCTTCTTCGGCAATAAATCGAGATCCTCCGATGAGCTCACCAAGCGAGCGCTGACCGACCAGCCCGAGCGCTCCAACACTGAAGCGGCCACGATGGCGTCACCGGCGTTATTTCCTTTGCCAAGATAAACCACGCAGGTTCCGGGCACCGGCTCTAGCTGCGCAATTTTGCGCCCAATACCGAGCCCGGCCAAATCCATTAAATCCTCCTGGCCGACACCTTCCGCAAAGGCACGCTTTTCCAGCTCTTGGACTTCCTTAGAGGTCAGGATGAGATTGGACATGGTATTTGACGATGCCGCCGTACGGGCGCTTGTAAAGTTACTGAGGAGCGGGAATCTAGAAGCTAGCAGCTAGAATTCAGAAGCTAAAAGCCGGCATCGCTACGCTTTGGCGCGCCTTGGCAAATGAGTTTGCGGACCACCAAAGGCCTGGCCGCGACGCAGGCCCTGGCATAGTCAGGTTTCCACCCTATCCGCCTTCGCTGCCGCCTGTATACATCGGCCGTGGATTGCAACAGCTACGGCGGGACGAGCAGCGAAGGAGCGATAACCAATCTGCAGCGCCACCGAACCCGCAACCCGTAACTTGTAACTTGTAACTTGTAACCTCGAACCTCCAACCACTAGCGGGCCGGCGTAACGATGTTCATGCGGATACTGATATCGTCGCCGACGGCTTGGGAAGCCTCGATTAAGGCATTCCAGCCCAATCCGAAGCTTTTCCTTTTGAGACTGGCAGTAACCTTCCAATACAGGCTATCGGATGCGCCATTGCTTTCCGGTAACAACTCGACATGGAGCAGCACGGGCCGCGTGGTCCCGTGCATTATCAAATTGCCATGCACATCCGCGGTGCGTTCGCCCGTTCGGTCGACAGTTGTACTTTTAAACGTAATCGCCGGAAACTTTTGCACATCAAAAAATTCGGCCGAGAGCAGGTGATGGTCGCGATCCTTGATACCGGTGTCGACGCTCTGGACTTGAATAGTCGCCTCTACGCTCGATCGCTCCGGCTGCGCACGATTGAAAATCACCGTCCCAGAAAAATCACTGAATTTACCGGTGACGCTCGACGCAAAATGGCGGACTTGAAAGCTTAATTGTGAATGAGCAGCGTCCAGCGCATACTGTTCGGCCGAAATCGCGAGACTAGCGGACACCAGCCAGAACAGTAGTGAGTTAGCAATTTTCATGGCTCCTCCTACTTACAGACCGAGTCGTTCGCTGCTTATTACAATTAAGATGAGAAAACCCGTTCGGTATCGGCACCCAACGGGTTTTCTCGGTTACGGGGGGAAAATGGCCCGCTCTTTTGATTCGTGAAAATTAAACCTTGGCTTTGAAATCTTTACCCGCAACAAACTTCACGGTCTTCGATTTGGGAATTTTTATCTGTTGCAGAGTCTTTGGATTAACCCCCTTACGCGCTTTCCTTTCGACCACCTTAAAGGTTCCGAATCCCACCAGCTGAACTATTTTGTCTTTTTTGACACCGGTTTTGATGGCGCTGATCACAGCCGTCACCGCTTTTTCGGCTTCTGCCTTACTTATCTCGGATCCGAGCTGCTTCTTTACGGATTCAACTAACTCTACTTTATTCATGGAATGCAGATGGCGCTGCTCGGAAAGCCGCGGCCTCGGAAACCTTTACCGGAGCCGATTCGCGAGCGGACGCCTTCGTCCGTCCCTTATCGACGGAATTGCCGAGGTTTGTCAACCTCGAAGCGCAGTTTTTTCCGAAGATTTGAGTCAATCTCGTTTTCGATAACAATGATTAAGCTGAAAAAAGATAGATAATGGAATCGCACGATGTTCTAATCCGGCTGGCTGACTACTTGGAGCGTCCGCCGGCCATCGCCGAAACGGCTTTTGTGGCCCCGACCGCAAGCCTGATGGGAGCAGTGATTGTCGGGGAATACTCGAGTATCTGGTATCAGGCCGTGGTCCGAGCCGATATTCATTTCATCCAAATCGGGAACCGGACCAACATTCAAGACGGGTCCATCCTGCACGTGGCAGATCAATATCCCTTGCTCATCGGTAATGACGTTACCTGTGGTCACCGGGCAATCGTTCACGCCTGCTCGATCGGCGACCGAGTATTGATCGGAATGGGTGCAATTATTCTCGATGGCGCAGAAATTGGCCCGGATTGTATTATCGGAGCGCAGGCGCTCGTTACTAAAGGATCCAAAATTCTTCCTGGATCGCTGGTGATCGGTTCACCGGCCAAAGTACTGCGCCCATTGACCGATCTGGAAAAAACTTCGATCGGCTTGCTCGCCGATAAATATGTGAACGTTGCCGCCTACCACCGCGACTGGTTAAATCAACAGACAGCGAAGGCGATCAGAGATCAAAACGCAGAATAATCGATCGTCTTCAGCCGGCGCAGATCGGCGCCCAACCTCGGCACGCAATCGATTAAGGCTCGGGTATAAGGGTGCTTGGGCGTGTCGAGCACCGCCTCGGAATCTCCGAATTCCACCAATTTGCCGCGAAACATCACCGCTACCTTATCGGCCAGTCCCTGAACGATCCCAAAGTTGTGAGTAATGAGGATGATTGACATCTGGAACTTTCGCTTGAGGTCCCCAAAGAGATCCAGAATCTGTTTCTGGATTGTCACGTCCAGCGCCGTGGTCGGCTCGTCCGCAACCAGAACTTTGGGTCGAGCACTGAGAGCCATTGCGATCATGACGCGCTGTTGCATACCTCCGCTCAATTGATAGGGATAGTCGTGTAGTCGTTTGGTCGGCTCAACGATTCCTACCTGATCGAGCCAAAAAACAATTTCCTGCCGGACGTCTCTTATCTCCGGACGATGGAGTCGAACAACCTCCGACATCTGTTCGTAAATCGAAAAAACGGGGTTCAGACTGGTGGCCGGTTCTTGAAAGATATAGGCGATCTGCTTTCCGCGAATCTTTCGGAGTTCTGCGATCGGTTCGCGCAGCAGCGGCTGCCGATCAAGTAAGACTTCACCCCGGACGATATGGGCCGGGGGTTGCGGGAGCAACCTAGTGAGCGAAAGAGCGGTTACGCTTTTTCCGCTCCCGCTCTCTCCCACAATGGCGAGAGTCTCCCCGTTCGCTACGGAAAATGATACCGAATCGACCGCACAAACCTCGCCCTCTTCGGTCCTGAAGTTAACCGTTAGGTCTTCAATTTCGAGCATAACTCGAAAAGAAATGACAAATGACAAATGACAAATGACAGAGCGTCATCGGCTTAAAGCGTTTCATCCGCTTGGCTCATTTGTCATCTGTCATTTGTCATTTGTCATTTCTTTTCCTGCCATTCCATTATTGAAACTCTGGCCACTGGAGAATAAGAAGCCTACGTGAAATTATTCATTTGGGGTCTCACGATCGCCCTCTTTGGCGTCGAAATATCGAATGCCCAACAGAAGGAGCTCGTGATTGGGATGGAGATGAGTTTTCCCCCGTTTGAAATGTTAGATACGAGCGGGCAGCCGGCTGGAGTCAGCGTCGAAATGGCTAAAGCCATGGGAAAATATCTTCAGCGCTCAGTCCGGTTTGAGAATATTCCCTTCGATGGTTTGATCCCTTCGCTGAAAACGGGCAAGATCGATCTGGTAATCTCTTCGATGACCGTCACAGCAGAACGATCAAAGTCGATCGATTTCAGCGACCCCTATCTGAAGATGGGATTGTCGATTCTGGCGAACAAGAACAGTTCCATTCAATCGATAGCGGACGTGGATAAACCAAACACTACGGTTGCGGTGAAAAAAGCGACGACCGGTCATATTTACGCGATCCAACACTTCCATAACGCAAAAATCCTTATCTTTAGCGACAGCCCGACCTGTGCAACTGAGGTCGCCCAAGGCAAAGCGGATTGTATGATCTACGATCAGATCTCAATCTTTGAGAACTGGCGAAAATACCAGGATTCGACCCGGGCGATCTTGCAACCGTTTCAGACCGAAGAGTGGGCGATGGGAATACGCAAGGGTAACGACGAATTGCGGACTCAGGTAAACGCCTTCCTCAAACAATTCAAAGCGAGCGGCGGATTCAATGATCTCGGAAATAAATATTTCGGAGAAAACAAAAAGACTTTCGAGCAGCTGGGTATCCCCTTCTACTTTTAGTCGGTTAGCGTACCTAAGATGATCGCGAAAAAGCATTTTACCCAGGTCAACGGTTACCGCCTCGCCTTCGCCTCGGTAGGATCGGAAACTGCCCCGGCGGTGGCGTTTTCTCATTCCCTTGCGACCAAAGCGGAGGTTTGGGGATACCAGCTCCCGCTATTGAGCCGGCATTTCCGAGTAGTCCTCTACGATATTCGCGGGCATGGCGAAAGCGAAGCGTCTGGAGACAGCTATTCACTCGAAGAGTTGGCGAACGACGTGGTGAAGCTCCTCGATCATCTCTCGATCGCGCGGACCGCGTTGGTCGGACTTTCGCTGGGCGGCATGATCGGGCAGGTCCTGGCTCTGACTGCCCCCGAGCGGTTGGCGGCTCTGGTGCTTTGCTCCACCGGAAGCGAAGCGAATGAAGCCATGAAAGCCAGTCTCGATCTCCGGATCGAAGCCGTGCGTCTGAAGGGTATGGAAAGCCAGGTCGAACCGACCCTCGCGCGCTGGTTCAGCCAGGAGTTTTTGCAGTCAGCTCCGCGGACCACAGCCTGGATTGCGGATTTGATTCGTACTACTTCGCCCGACGGATTTATCGGCGGTTGCCGAGCGCTTCAGGAATTGAATGTCACCGAACGGCTAAAGCAGATAAAGGTTCCAACGCTGCTGATTCCCGGAGAGAAGGATCTGGCCTTCCCCCCTTCGGTTGCGGAGTCCATTCGGGAGCGCATCGACGGTTCAACGTTAGAAGTTCTCAGAGGAGCCGCTCATCTCGGAATCGTTGAGCAGGCGCATAGATTTAACGAGATTCTTCTGCCCTTCCTCAGCGAACACCTCCCGTCTTGACCACGCGTGCCGAGACCCTTGGCGAGGTCTTCTAGCCTACCGGTCGTATCAGGATGATTCGCTCTGGCCCCAAATCTCACCCATCGGTCGTCCTTTTCTGCGCTACCGAATCTGTTTTGGGAACTACCGCAGTGGCACTGATACAGCCACCAAATATCACGATCACGCCGGACAAATAGATCCAGAAAAGAAGCGCCATAATAGATCCGAAAACGCCATATACTGCGTTGAAGCTAATAAATTGTGGCAAATAGATGCCGAACAAATGTTGGCAAAATTTCAGGGCCAGCGTCGCAAACAAAGCAGCTGGCCACACATGCCTAAACGTCGTCGAACGCCCCCGCGGGGCGAATCGGTAGAACATGAGCAAGCAATAAAAAAGAATCAACGTCGGGAGCAGACTGGTGAAAATTCCCGTTACCCAATCCTGGTTCCAAGCAATCAAGTCTAAGACCTTCATCAGAACGAGGGGAACGACAACGCCAAGCAGACCAGCACTCAGGAGGATGCCGATCATGAGAAGATTGCGTAGCGGGAGTCTCCACCAATCGTAATCTTTGCCGCCCCACGCGCGATTGATGCCGATCACGAGCGCCTGGAAGAACCGCAATGAACTCCAAACCAGAACCAGGATACCCAATATCCCGACTCCCCACCCGTGCCGAAGAACCCCTTCGAAAGTGCTGGTCAATTGATCCCGATCAGTTTGCAGCAAAGGAGTGTAGCTCTCTATTGCTAGAACCAACCGGCGGGCCGTCTGCTCGCGATCGGGGAAAAACAAAGTCCCGATGGCGACAAACAGCAGAACCAACGGGAAAAGCGAGAAAAATGCATAGTAGGCGAAGGAGGCGGCACATTGTTCTCCACTCACTTCGCCGTAGCGATTGGTGGCTCGAACCAGATTCGTCCACGCCGGACCAAAAACCGACTTGCACATTCGCAGCATCTGCGACCAGAGTGGGTTTCGTTGCTTCATTGGCAGGCGCCTCGCTGCGAGATTGGACCGGCTGCGAGCCTCCTCAGAATGTTAGTTGTTTAGTCTGATGTCCCCCAAACGGAAACGACTCCGATGGCTGCGATACCTTTTCGGTGGGCTAACGGTCGCCGTTCTGTTGCTCGTCGTTTTTTACCAACCCATTCTCTTTGGTCTCACCGAGTTCGTGGTTCAACAGGTAGCCAGATCGCAAAAATTTACGATTCGGTTTAAAATTCATGGATCCGTTTTCTCCAGCCTCCTCATTCAGGATCTGCATCTCGAGCCGCTCCCGGCAAATCATACGCTTCCGATAGAAAAATTGGATGTCCGTCGATTCTTGGCCCGTTACAGCCTGCTGAGCCTTCTACAACAAAAGCCCGATGAAGTGGTGCGTCTGATTGAGCTGAAGGACGTTAACCTGGTCATTCGACCGACCCCGCCGAGCACGACAGCTCCGCCCCAACCGTCTAAGTCTAAAGGCGGCCCGCTTCGAGTCTTACCAATTATCCCTCAGAGGATCGACCTCAGCAATGTCAACGTCCAGATTAGACGGACTGAGGGGGATTTGGTCGTACGAAACTTTGGGATCAATTTGACCCCTAATCGACCGGGCTCTCTGACTTGTGGCGAACTTGCGCTCCCGCCGATAGCCGATTGGAAAGACCTCAAGGCCGGCCTGGTAATCCAGGAAAATGTGCTCCACCTGACCGGACTATCGCTTCCGCCGTTCCTGGCCGTCGATCAGCTCACGCTCGATGCAAGCCATCTCTCCGCCGGTAAATTGGTAGGATCAGTCATCGGAAAGACGTTCAATGCGCCACTGCGAATCGATGCTTCGCTCGATTCGCAGGCGACTCAGAATCTGTTGGTCGGAGCCGTCCAGATCGCTCGCCTAAACCTACAGCCACTGCAAAAGATAGCTAACCTACCGATCACCGGCTCCATCCCTATCCTGGACTTGTCGATCAATGGCGATCTGGATCATCCCAGTTCGTTGAGTGGTCGAGCGGTTATTGTCGGTGAGCGGATCCGATACCAAGAACAACAAATTGACGATTTCGATCTAAGGGTCAGCCTCACCCAAGGAAAGGGGACCGTTGATCGATGCCTGCTTAACGCTGGATTGAATCGAGTTTCTCTCGGCGGCAATTTTCTTCTGCCCACGCATTCAAGCGCTTTTATTGACGAATTCGTTGCTCATATCGGTATCGCAGCAGCGCTGTTCGAACCGGCAAGGTTCCTCCCCAACCTGCAGTCTGATAGTTTGATCGTCGGCAATGCCCAAATTAAGAGCGGAAATGCCTCCGCGACGATCCATCTTTTTAATGCCGGACTGAAGCAAGCGAGCATTGAAGTGCCCCGGGTCGAGGCAACCGTCTGCGCGGTTGCGCGGCTACCTCTGCCTAAGGACTTGTGGTCAGGCTGTGCTGCTGTGCTCGATGCCGGGGTAAGCGGCACAAAAATCGAACTTGCTGATATCGAAAACGTAGGAGCGGTCGCGAGACTGGAGGGAGGCAAATCGAATGCCGATGTTGAGTTAAATTCCGGAAAGAGTGACGCCCACCTCCACGCCGAATTGCCGCTTCCGATACCAGGCGCGACCGTGGATCTGAAGCAGGTCGATGCTCGAGTTAGGTTTCATTTCGATTCAATCGGAGATTTCGTTCGGGAAAGCCCAATTCGGGGCTCATTGGTCGGGGATGGCGAAATCACGGTGCAGAAGGGCCAACCGGTGGGCGACGTCCAGTTTAAGGGCGATAACTTGCGCTACGGTGACTTCTCTCTGCCGCGATTAGCGCTGAATGCAAATGCAGCGGATGGAAGCGTGAAGATTCGGGAGCTACACGCCGCCATCGACGACTCTAACTATTTGGACGCGACCGGAGAACTAAAGCTCAGCGAGACCTATCCGTACGAAGGAACCGCGGCGGTCCATCTGATCGATCTGTCGAAGTTGGAATCATTGCTCGTCAGCCTTCGACAGCCGGCGGGCTTGCGCGGCACGTTCGAAATGACGGCAAAGGCAAATGGTGATGCCCGGCAGAGCCTACCGTACGCGGAGATACAGGCCAATGGTTACGATATCAACTATCGCGGATTACCGGTGCAGAATCTCAATCTGAAAGCCAAAACAGAGCAAGAGAAAGCGACAATTGAAACCGTGCATATCAGTCTCGATCCGCACAACTCCCTCGATCTCAGCGGTGCTTTGAACCTCAGCGCCCCTCTCCACTACGCCGCTTCCGGACAGATACAATTGGATGATCTCCGAGTATTTGATTCTCTCTTGAAGTCGATTGGACCGGAATCGAACCTCACCGGCAGCCTGAGCGCTCGACTTTCCGGAAACGGAGAGGTCAAAGACAATCGAATCACGGATGCCCAGCTCAACCTCACCGGCACTCAAATCAAATATCGCGGGTTAAGTCTGCAAAGCACAGAAGTGATCGGATCGGTGAAGGACAATTTGCTTACCCTTCCGACAGTGAAAGTCATCGCCGACTCAAAAAACTCGATTAATCTGACCGGCCGAGGGCAACTTGCTGAACCGTACGAATACCAAGGCGATGCCAACGTCGATTTGAAAGATCTCCGTTTTCTCGACCCGCTGCTCAAATCATTTGGTCAGGACGTCGGACTCGGAGGCAAGCTGAACCTGACTTGGTCCG
>Ga0070698_100003477_pt1 | contig 17339 bp, 13 predicted proteins | sample KBSK1502metaG_FD_65477 | JGI IMG/M metagenome (GOLD analysis project Ga0070698, IMG submission 65477) | Corn, switchgrass and miscanthus rhizosphere microbial communities from Kellogg Biological Station, Michigan, USA - KBS K1-50-2 metaG | ecosystem: Host-associated > Plants > Roots >...
AAGAAAAATGGAGATGTGTTCCAAACCAACCGCGTCGGCTGCCACGGTTTTACGAAAGCCAGCTGCTCTGGGAAGCGATTTGGGTCACCCGCAGCGGAGAATGCTTCCACCGCCAGAAGGGCTGACGCGGTGTGATGGCCATGCGTCAGTTGATCCTCCGGACTAAAACGCGTCACCATTACGTCTGGTCGGAACTTTCGGACCACCCAAACCACATCGGACAGAATTTTGTCGTGATCCCAGAAACGCAGGGCCTCTTCCGCTGTTTTTGAAAACCCGAAATCGATTGCTCGCGAGAAGAACTGGTTGCCATGGTCGATGCGTCGCGCTGCAAGTAATTCCTCCGTTCGAATAACGCCGAGGCCCTCGCGCAGTTCCGGGCCGATCAGGTTCTGACCACCATCCCCACGCGTGACCGAAAGATAAGCGGCGTCATAGAGTGAGCCGTTCGCCCACAGCGCCATGAGGTTGGTGTTTTCATCATCAGGGTGAGCCGCAATGTAAAGAACCCGGCCAAGTACATTGAGCTTCTGTAGTGCGAGCTGAATCTCGCCAGCATTCGGCTGTTCGGGAGATACCAACGGCGGCGCATCCGCCGAATTGGCAGTGCCCGCGACCGCGAGCATCACAACAACGACTGCTGCGCGCCAACGGCGCTTAATGCTGTGGTGCATCACGCGTAGCAGCGCACTTTCCCGTGAGCGTCCCATCGAGGCTATCGTCCCAAGTCCGAGATAGCCGCGTTATTTATTGATGTCCTGTTTCGCCCCGAGTCGATCGATGAGCCCTTGAATAGCCTGCTTCTGCGCATCACTAGGAGCAGCATCTTGCGCCTGTTTCGCATCTTTTAGCGCGCCGGCGAAATCACCAGCTGCAGATTTAATGCGCGCTTGAGCCAAATATCCAAACACTCCTTGTGGAAACCGCTTGGCCACTTCTTTAAAGATCTCCATTGCTTCAGTCCCCTTTTTCTGATTCTGCAGCTGTCTACCATATGTATATAGTTGCGGTGCAGCGGCCTTCCCAAGCGCCTGGTCCCAGGTTTTCTTCGCCTCATCCGGCCGATTCAGCGCTTTGAGGATATCCGCTTTGGTGCTGAGATTATCGAACCTTTCCTCATTCTGAATTGAGGCATCGGCCCATTTCAACGCCTCATCGAGATTGATTTTTCTGGTTAAACAAAACTGCGCCCCTTCGTCCAAAGCCTGCCAGGTAAACTGACCGCGACCTTTTAGTTGAGCCCGAATATTCTGCAGCGTCTGGTCCGCATCCTTAATCGAGACGGTGAAGGGAACACCCAACTTTTCCCACTTCAGGGTGACCGCCGTCGAGTCTGGTTTCAAATCTTCGAAATCAAATTCAAGCGCCTCTTTCAACTCAGCGAGGGGCCTCGGTTTCACATCCACGCGCAAAGCATCTTCGTCCTGCTTGTAACTGTAGCTTCCCCAACCCGTGTTGGTTTTTGAAAAAATCACTGTCCACGAATCTTGGTTCGGGATCATGTGCAAACCGTAGGTTCCTTTGGCCAACGGTTTCCCCTCTATCGAAACTGGATCGCTGAATTCAATCGTCGTGTTTTCATTGGCACCGGCTCGCCAAACTTTGCCGTACGGGACAACGCCGCCCCAAATCTTTCGTCCATTCACCAACGGACGATGGTAATTAACGGTAATATCCGTCAGGGCGATGCGCTGTTTGACCTCGGCAGCCTGACTTACATCAGGCAGATTCAAATCGTTTTGTGCGGAAGCAATCCCTCCAAATCCGAGAACGACGACGCAAAAGATAAATGGCGTGAGCGTAAGTGTTTTCATAATTAAGCGATAACCCTTCTCAGATTTTCGGCACTCCGCTACCAGATAATTGCCAATTCTTCCTCCTGGTCCCAGGTCGAACTGGTTTCCGCCATGGGAAATAACTGTGTTGTGGCCGACCTTGGCTTGAAATATCGGATTATTGTCGCAAAACTTAGACCACAAGCAGATATGGAGGCGTAAAACTTATGAATAGCGGTCCAACACTCAGCATCGGCGCGACTGGCCACGATGTGCGAAGACTTCAACGTATCTTTGTAATGACCAAGGCGCTCGCTCCCAGCGGTATCACGGGCAGCTTCGACGCAACGACGGAACAGGCCGTTAAAGATTTCCAACAAGGCGCAGGTTTGACGGTAGACGGGATTGTCGGACCGCAAACATGGCAGGCGCTTCCACCCGACCCAAACACGCCAACATTATCCCGAGGCGCATCTGGTAATTCTGTGACCGCGTTGCAAAAAGGTCTCAAGACGTATGCAACTTCCGCGACCGATCCCGGGCCGGTTGATGGTGATTTCGGTCCCAAGACTGAAGCCGCTGTGAAAGCCTATCAACAGGATCGAAGTGTCCATGTGGATGGGATTGTCGGCGATCAGACGTGGTGGGCGCCTTCTGGCGCGGCCGGGGCTACTCTGGCTTCACTTTCCGGACTTACGACAGTGTGAGTTTGAGCACCAATACAGCGAGTTAGGTGCTGGGACGCAAACTTCCCTTGATCAGGATGACATCTGCTCTTTTGGCGCTGCTTCTTTTTTGGGTTGACGTTTCACCAGCGTGATTTGCTTGATGCGCGCCGAATCGGATGGACTCCACGTCGCTACATCCGGATCGTCCTTGAAAGCATTGTGGACCAGGCGCCGTTCGTAGGAATTCATCGGCTCGAGCTGAAGCGAACGGCCGGTAAGGCGGACACGTTCGGCCAATTCCCGGACCCGTTGCACGATGCGGTCTTCCCGCATGGAGCGGTAATGTTCGCAATCCACAATTACTTTCTCAGCATCCTTGTCCCTGGATTGCAACAGCCGGTTAAGCAGAAACTGAATGGCCTCGAGCGTTTCGCCGTTGCGCCCAATCAGCCGACCGCTTTCCTCGGTATAAATCTGCAGCGTCGCGTTGCCACCCTCATTCCTGGTCTCCTCGATTTGCACAACGAAACCGAGATAGCCCAGAATGGTATCGAGCAGATCCTTTGGCGTCATCATCGTTTCTGTTTTCCCGGCGGCGCAACTTTTTCCAGTGTTGGCATCGGTTGTCGTTTATTCTGATAAAACTGCAAGATACTGAAAAGATTCTGTGCGGTGTAATACAATGCCAGAGCCGCGGCAAAATTGTAGCAGATAAATAAGAAGATCAGCGGCGTGAACATCATGATCCGGCGCTGCGTGGGGTCGCCTGTCTTTGGCGTCATCGCCATGAGCCAAATCTGCGTCGCAGCCATGCAGAGCGGAATGATATTAACCGGCCAACCGAGCAATGGCAGGTGCGCTATCGTGTCCGGCTGGGAAAGGTCCTTTACCCAAAGAAATTTAGCATTTCGCAATTCCACCGCCTGCCCCAGCATTTTGAAAAGCCCGAAAAAGATCGGGATTTGAATCATCATGGGCAAACAGCCCCCGACTGGATTGATGCCGTACTGTTTGTAAAGCTTCATCAACTCCTGGTTCATCCGCGTCGGATCGTCTTTGTACTTGTCCCTCAACTCCTGCATTTTTGGGGAAAGCGCGGCCATCTGGCGCATGGACCGGTTCGCCCGGTTTTGGATCGGCCACAGCGTCAGTTTGATAATCGTGGTGAGAGCCAAAATGGCGAGGCCGTAGTCGTGCAACCAGCTGTTGAGCAGGTTCATGAAGTTGAGCAGAAACTGACAGACGATCTTAAACATCCCGAAGTCCATCACCTCGGCTTCGCTGTGTGGAAGTTGCGCGAGCCGATGGTAAAGTTTCGGCCCGGCATAGATTTCAAAACGTGCGCTGTACGTTTGCCCGGGTTGCAACTGAAATCCCGGCATGCCCATGGCTCCCTCGATACCGAGTAACTTCTGGTCCGGCGATCGTTCGATATCGAAGGTCCGACCCCACACGCCAGTGGCCTTGGCGCTAAGCGGTGCCATCAGCGTGGTGAAAAACTGATTGCTCACCGCAACCCATTCCGCACCGGCGATATTCTCCTGGTAATAAGGTCGCGCGGCGCGCTGGCCCAGCCCAAGAAATCCGCTGCTGCTGCCAAACCAACCAACATCGATCCCTTTTGCTCTTCCATCGATGCACCAGACGAGCCGCGTGTAGGAAGGATAATCCTTGGGATGGATAGGCCCCGCCGATCCCAGCGCCACAAAATAACCACCACTTTGATATGGCTTGGTTCCCCGATTTTCCAGATCGACGTCCATGTCGATCACGTAGTTGTCTTTGTTCTCCGAGGATTTTTCGAACGAGAATTTTTTTCGAACCACGACTTGCTCGTCCGTGGTGCGCTCAAATTGCACAACCGAATTTGATTCGGTCGAGGCGCTGAACTCAGGAAGCGTCGACGCTGATGGCTGCTCCATGATTGCGCCGATTGGCGCGCTTTGCGCTGAATTTAGGACAACGCGCTGCCCTTTCTCGGCGATTTGCCTCAGGAGGACGGCTTCCTTGATGCCACCTCCGCGATTCGTCAGGCGAACCTCGACATCTGGATTTCGCAGCGTTTCGATCTTCTCGGCAAAGCTCGGAACCGACTCGGTGCTCTTCGACGTGCCTTCCGGGACAGCCGGCGGTGGGGAAGGTTCAAAAACTTTCGGGGTCGCCGTGGGCGACGCTTGCCCCGACGCAACGTTGATCGGCGCGGGCCGCGGCGGCATCTGTTTCGCTACGTAAATCTGCCACGCCACGAGTCCGATTACACAGAGGATAACGACAATCCACGCAGTTCGATCCATAACAAATTCGGTTTCGCCCGATCACACGCAAGGTCGCAGGTCAGCCCGTCCGGGTCAGACTGGTAGCCTGACATCCGTCGGTCGGCGTCGGGACCGGATCATAACCACATCCGCCCCAGGGGTGACATCGCGCGAGGCGTTTTAATCCCAGCCAGCTTCCGCGGCCGATGCCGTGCGTCTCTACCGCTTCCAGAAAATATGCCGAGCACGTCGGTGCAAATCGGCAACCCGAATCGGGTCCACATAGCAAACTGAGGAGCGGCGACAGCGTGCACTGGTAAACGCGAATCATGGAACGAAGCAGCCAGAGCATCACAGCAGGATAGAAGCGCGTCTTGCGAGACGCAACCATTCATCTTCCAATGCGCGATAGCTCGCGATCGCAGCTTCACGCCTCGCAACAATCACAATCCAAAAGTCTTGTCGCAAATCATGCTGGTGCCGGCGGACAATCTCCCGCAAACGGCGGCGGACACGATTGCGAGAGACTGCGCTCCCGAGGCGGCGAGAGGTAATGAAGCCGACGCGAGACAGGCCGGAATTCTCGATAGCCACCGTGCTAAGCATCAGCAATTTGCCGCGGCCCACCAGGCCGTCTCGTTTTACGCGCTCATATTCTGACGCCTGCGTCAGCCGGCGAGCTTTTGAAAAGGAGAATGAAGTTGAGTGCGCCATGTCATCGATCTTTGGCCTCGTTACGATAGACAGAATGTCGCGTGGTTGGCGATGCAAGCGGCGTCTTCGGAAATGACGAAGCCCGATAAACGAGCGACCCACGTTTTCGCCATTTGAGCTTCGTCATTAATTCGTCATTCGGGTTTTGTCGTTCAACCCTCATCTGTACAGCAAAAGTCTTCTCCCGGAAGATTTCGGGAGAAGACTTCGCGAAGAAAGAAAGCCAGGGTTTACGGAGTAGGCGAGGCCTCGGCAGGAGATTCGGTTGTCCCACCGGTGGACGTTGACGTCCCTGTGGAAGATTCCGTAGTCGAAGCCGGACTGGTTGCTTCAGTCGTCGTTGGAGGACTCGTGGCTGCCGGGCTCGCCGCGGGTTCGGTTGTCTCGGTCTTTTGCTCGCACGCCGCAAGGAGCGCGGCACTGGCCAGAATGCAGATGTATTTTTTCATAGTGTTAATTGGAAGAGGCATATTGCTTTAACAGATTAATCGGAGCAAGGCAGTTTTTGACCGCGTTCGACCCATATTTTTAACAGCAAATGCTTGATAAACGCCGATTAAAGCGGGGCCTCGTATTTGAGGCCGTGCGCCTCCGCCACTGCCTTACAAGTAAGGCGTCCGTCGCGCGTGTTAATGCCACCAATAAGGGCCGGTTGTTTTTTACAGGCGCCTTCGAGACCGAGATCGGCGAGCAATTCCACATAACGAAGCGTGACGTTTGTGAGCGCCTGAGTGGCCGTGCGCGCGTACGCCGCGGGCATGTTTGCCACGCAATAATGCGTAACGCCTTCCTCGACATAAACTGGATCAAGGTGCGTAGTGGGTCTCGATGTTTCCGCGCAACCGCCTTGATCAATGGAAATATCCACGAGCACGCTGCCCGGCTTCATTTTTCGCAGCATCTGGCGAGTGATTAACTTCGGCGCCTTCGCTCCGGGCAACAGCACAGCGCCAATTAGTAAATCGCAATCTGCCATTAAATCGTACAGGTTCGCCTCGCTCGAATAAAGCGTATTGGTGTTTTCCATTGCGAGATCGAGATAGCGCAAACGCTCCAGATCGATATCGAGGATCGTCACTTCTGCGCCCAGGCCCGTGGCCATGCGCGCTGCATTCACACCAGACGTCCCGCCGCCCACAACAACGACGCGTCCAGGCAGAACCCCCGGTACACCGCCCAACAAAACTCCGCTGCCGCCATTGTATTTGGCGAGAAAATTCGCGCCCATCACCGCTGACATGCGACCCGCGATCTCGCTCATCGGCTCGAGCAGTGGCAAACGATGATTGATCTGAATCGTCTCATACGCCACTGCCGTCACACCCGACTTCAGCAGGGCCTCAGTAAGAGATTTGCTCGCCGCCAGATGAAGATACGTGAAGAGGATTTGTCCCTTGCGCAACAATGGAAACTCCGCCTCAAGCGGCTCTTTCACTTTCACCACCATGTCAGCCCGCGCGAAAACTTCTTTCAGTTGATCGACAATCTCAGCGCCGGCTTTGATGTACTCATCGTCCGGATAACCCGAGCCAATGCCGGCGTTCCTCTGTACAACGACTGAATGACCGCTCCGGGTAAGCTGTCTCGCAGCCGATGGCAGTAGGGCGACGCGTTGCTCCTGCTCTTTAATTTCTTTCGGAATACCAATGATCATGTGAAAAGTGAGAAGTGATTAGTGATTAGCGAGAAGAAGGAATCAAGCCAAATTACTTCTCACATCTCACGCTTCTTCAGTTCAGCGACGGGTCGTCTGGCGCCGCAGCCAGCATTTTATACCACGGTCCCAGGCCGCGCATGATCTCAAACCACAGGTTCGGAAGACGATCGAGTTTAAGCACCGAGGGATTGGCCTTTTGAAGAAGCCACGCTTTCTGCTTCATCTCGCTTTCAAGTTGTCCCGCTCCCCAACCCGCATAGCCCACAAACGCGCAAACTGTAATGATTTTCGTTTGGTCTACTTCGTCGCTTGTTTCTTTTAAATCGACATTGTGATTGAGTTTGAGTCCTCCGCTGTGGTGCCATTCGAAGGCCGCAAACATCAATTGATTGTTCCCAACAGGTCCGCCGAGAAAGACGGGCACCTCAGCAAGGCCCTCTGGCGGTGTCTCGGTCACCAGATCCGCTACCTGCCTGTCCAGCGGCCGATTGATGATGACGCCAAGAGCGCCCTCGCCCGGGTCGTGCTCGGAAATGAAAAGCACGGTGCGCCGGAAATTCGGGTCGAGCATACTCGGATGAGCGACCAGCAACGAACCAGCAAGGCTGCGCGAGGATGGCTCACCTTCAAAATCGCGCATGTGAAAACTAGAAACTGCGACACGCGCTTCCGCAAGCCCCGCTCGACGACAATGTCGCGGCGCGGCGAAGCAAAACGCGTCTTGGAAATGACGAAAGGAGCACTTCACTTTTTTTCGAGTTTCGTCATTCGGATTTCCTCCGTCATTCGACATTCGGCTGCCGCGCCGTAGCTGGACGAAGGCGGATGCTTCGTCATTCATTTATCGGTCAATTTTGCTACGCCCTGAGTCTTGAATTTTTTCAGATAAAATTTGTTGCGATCTGCTGGAAGCTCGTTTAGTAGGCTCGAAGTTTTTTACGATTGTTCTGGGGGGAACAGCCGCCCTTCACGCCTATCGGGTGTGGGGGGCGGTAATTTTTTGGGGTGAAATCCGACTGACGACGAAAGATGACGGACAAACAATAACGTAATAAGGCCGGCCACTTATTCGCCATTTGTCATCGGTCATTAATTCGGCATTCGTCATTCGTGCCTTGTCATTCCGTTTCAAGATCAGGACGCATTTCCTGGCCGCTCGCATTCACTTTAATGGCCCTCACCATTGCTGCTGTCGTCGTGGTCATTTTTTGGCGCATCGAAACCTGGCCAGCCCGCACAGCGCAACAAAGCGCCGCCCAGCTCGAGAAACTGGGTAAGGATTTGCGCGCCGCTTTTATCGACATCGCGCATTTGCAGCCGCGCATTACGATTAACAACCGCGTCTACATGGAACAAACGACGCCCGTCAGCGAACTGGTTGTTTTGTCACGGCGCATCGAAGTTGAACACGAGTTCCTCCATACCTGGGTGGGGAGTTCGAAGCGCGTAAAGTTGCATGGCACATTCATCGCCAAAGCCGGCTTCGATCTACAGCAGAACTTGTCGATCGATATCCGCCCGAATGAAATCATCGTCCAGCTGCCGCACGCACGGATCCTTGGTATCGAGCAGGATCAGGTGGACGTCCTCGCGTTTGAAAATGGATTGTGGAACCGCATTTCAGGACAGGATATGCAAAGCGAATTATCGGTCCTGCCTCAGCTTGCACGAGAAAAAGCAGCAGAAAGCGACTTGCCCGTCGAAGCCGAGCGCGCGCTGCAGCGGCAAATCGAGCAACGTATTCACGCGCCCCAACCGCTGCATTTGATTTTCAAAGGTCGCGCCGCAAATGAAGGCCGATGAATAAACAATGACGAATGAGTGTCGAAGCTCGAATGACGACGAGGGCCGCGTGAGTCGCAATATTGTTACACCGGATTCACGGTTCATCGATTTAACGCGGCGTGGCCATTCGTCATTTGCCCGGCACGCCGTAGCCTTGGGCGAAGCCGGGGGCTCTGTCATTTCTACAGCAACCTAAATGCCCCTAAAAAATCGATTTGTCCTGGTTAGTCTGTTTCTCCTGCTCGCGGCGTTGCTGGCGGTCTGGTTTACGCCATTTACCGTCTCCCACGGTGTCCGTTGGTGGATTTGGTGGCGGGCCAGACAAGAGGGCTTCACTGTTAACGTCGATAAGATCGACGCACCGTTTCTGCGTCCCGTCGTGATCCGCCAACTTCGCCTGACAAACGCGCACGATGACACGCTCCGCGTCGATCTTACAATCGTGGATGCGCTCTTCGACCTGGATTTCAAACATATCCTCCTGCACAGACGAGGTCGTGCCATTCGCAATCTGTCGATCCGGGAATTGCATGGCGAACTTCGCCGGACTAATCCAACCGTGCGAGCAATCACCCGCCGTGGCTGGGCGACATTGCACCGAATGCTTCCGGAGAACCTGACTATCACCAGCTCGGAGGTGCGGATTGAAAACGGGCCGGCGCTTGTTTTGTTGCGAAACGGATTTCTATCCGCGAATCAGACCGAAGCGGGCCGTTTTACTGCTGCCGAGGTGATGATTGCGTCGCCGTGGTTTCACCAGACGTTTTCGCAATTGCGCGGTGCAACGCATTGGGAGGCGGACCGACTGACAATCGCCGGACTCACTTTAACACACGGTCTCGACCTGCAATCCGCTACTGCGGACTTGTCGCGTCTGGGGAACCAGCGCGTGGGATTGCAGTTCGATGCCGACGCGTTCGGCGGAAAAATTCGCGGAAACATTTCGCACGAATGGCGCTCTCAACATTCCAACTGGAAAATTGCCGGCGGTGCTACGGACATTTCTCTCGAGCAAACTTCGGAAGCATTCGGATTCACCGATCGCATTAGCGGCTTGCTCCACGCTGGTAACTTCACTTTTCGCGGAAACCTTGCCGAACCAGACCGGGTCACCGCGTCGCTCTGGAGCGAACTGACCGGGCTCACCTGGCGCAATCGCACGGCCGAAGCAATGATGCTGGGCGCAGCCCTGTACAATCGGCAGATTCAACTGCAGCAGCTTTATATAAAACAACGGGCAAATCAGTTCACTTTAAGCGGTGAAGCTGCATTTCCCACGAGCGCATCCGGATGGCTCAGTCCGGATTTCCGAGGCAACATTTCTGCATCGATCGATCAGCTGGGCGATTTCGCGGCGCTTTTTGGAGCGAACGCCGGCGATTTTGCGGGCAAAATCACGATCGATGGAGCGATGGACACCCGCGATCGAAAATTTGGCGGCCATCTCATGGTCGAAGGCGCATCGCTCACACTCTTCGAGACCGCCATCGACAACTTGAGCGCGAAACTGAATTTGAAGGCGACCGACCTGGAGATCGAACAATTGGCGATGACGCGCAAAAACGATTCCCTCAGCGGACAGGGCAAAATCGGTCTGTCGCACGAGCACAACTATTCAGGGACGCTCGAAGCCCGACTGAATAACCTGCTCGATTATTTGCCGATTCCTCGGGTAGGAGGTGAAAAAGTAAACCCAGTCCCCGCCGATGTTCAGGCAACCATCGATTCGAGCAAGTGGGACGTACGCGGTGTGATCCACATGCCCAATTCCAGCGCCATAAGTTTCACAGGCAATTTTCCTCTGGCAATCGGGACAGATTGGAAGGCTTTTCAGAAGTCTCCGCTAAATATCACACTCAACTTCCCATCAATCTTCATCGCAAACGCGCCTCAGCTCTTTCAGTCACAAATTTTCCGCGACGGCATCCTGAGTGGAAACGTTTCGCTTTCCGACACGCTGCAACATCCCCACATCGATGGCGACATCCAGTTGGTGAACGGAAAGCTCTCCAGCGACGGAGGAAGTCCCATCAATCTCACTGAAGCAAGCGGCCGGATTGCGTTTGGAGGAAACCGCGCGGCGATAGAGTTTCTCAATGTTGCGACGAAGGATACGGATCTATCACTTCGGGGGGAGATCGATTTTCAGGATACGAGCAATGTGACGCTCAAGGTAAATGGAGCGATGCCGTTGTTCGACCTGACTCAATACCCAATCGGTTGCGTGGAGAAGATCGAATTGACGTCGGTGCCTTTCACTCTCGCGCCGGCTGTTGCGGAGTTGGAATTTCGTGGAGGGCTCTTTCAACCGAACTGGACCATTGGTTTGAAAGACCGCGCCATTGCCCGATCTTTTTACACGCCAGATGCCAACGGCGTGAGCCGCGAATTTCCATTGTGTTTCTCAGGTGCTGGACCGGAACAAGCAAAATTAGTGCTGGCAGCCCTTCCGCGGGCGGACGCGCACCCCGTCGCAACGCCTCGCCCAAGAAAACGAACAAACAAACGACCGTAAGACTGGCGTCGGAATTGGAAGGCGCAGGACGCCACTACAACCGCGTCGCCACCAGCCAGCGCGAAAGTTTTTCCTCGAGGTCGCGTGTAAGATTCACACTAAACTCTGCGCCTGCGTCCAGACGCAGTGCGTCGCCGTTTTCGCGATCGAAGATCAATCGAACCGGTCGCCGGCCCGGCGAACTGGCAAGGATCCTGCGCACCTCGCGTAATTCATCCCCCGTTGTAGCGGGAGAGAATTGCAACAGCACCGCTGGTTCCCTGTCTGTCGATCCTTCAGTCGACCCATTAGGCTTTCGCGGCGAAATCGTCCTGATTTCCTGCGCCACGGCGCGAGGAATCTCGTCGCGCTTGTCCAGCGTCCCTTTGATTTCGATAACGCGCCCCGCCACCAAGGCGGCTGACGCTTTTAGATAAACTTCATTCCATACCACTACTTCCAGCATGTCCGCCCGATCTTCGATCCAAACCACCGCGAAGGGTTTGCCCTCTTTTCTTGTGAACTTTTTCTCAACCGCCACAATCGCACCGGCAATCTTGAATGGCGCGCGATCATCCAACCCGCCTAATGAAGCGATCGATCGATAGTTTTTTACCGCAAAAACGTCTGCATACGCATCGAGTGGATGGCCGCTGACGTAAAAACCGAGTAGCTCTTTCTCGTAGGAAAGTTTTTCATGTTCGCTCCAGGGAGTAGCCTGCCTCTTTCTCGATCCGGTCGGAGCAGTTGCTTCATCAAAAAGTGAAACCTGACCTGCCAGCCGGTCGCGCTGCGCTGCAGCGGATGCCATGACCGCGTCGTCAATACAGCCAAAGAGTTCGGAACGGTCGCGGCCCAGAAAATCAAATGCGCCGGCCTTGATAAGGCTCTCAAGCATTTTGCGGTTGGCAATGCGCGAGTCGAGTCGTGTGCAGAAATCCTCCAGTGAAGTGAAATCCCCTCGCTGGTCGCGCTCGCGAATTGCCGTTTCCATGGCTGCCTCGCCGACGTGTTTGATAGCGGCCAGCCCGTAACGAATGGCGTTGTAGCCCCTGCCGCTGTATCCTGGATCGGTGATCCCGGCTGATTGTGCATGCGCTACGTCACCGACGCGGTCTGCGCCCGCGGCTACAATTTCTGGAATAAATTTCAAGCCGCTCTTATTGACATCCGGTGGCAGGATGGAAACGCCCATCCTTTTGCATTCGCCAACGAAAATTGAAATTTTATCCGTGTTATTGATTTCGTTGCTCAGCAGACCCGCCATGAATTCCACCGGGTAATGCGCCTTGAGATACGCGGTTTGATAACTGATCACGCCGTAGGCTGCACTGTGGCTCTTGTTGAACCCGTAACCCGCGAATTTTTCGAGCAAATCGAAAATGGCATTTGCTTTCTTTTCCGGAATCTTGTTTGTGCGTGCGCAGCCTTCTATGAAATTCTTTCTCTCTTTCGCCATCTTCTCCTTGTCTTTCTTGCCCATGGCGCGCCGGAGAAGATCGGCTTGCGCGAGTGAGTAACCCCCGAGTTCGCTCGCCGCCGCCATCACCTGTTCCTGGTAAATCATCACGCCGTAGGTATCCGCGCAGATACTTTCAAGCAGCGGATGCAGATATTTGATCGGTGTGATCCCCTTTTTCGCTTTCACGTATTCGGGGATGAGTTCCATGGGGCCGGGTCGATAAAGCGCGATCAACGCGATAATGTCATCGAGCTTTTTTACGTCGAACTGCTTCGACAAACTCGTCATCCCGCCGGACTCCATCTGGAAAAGACCGATCGTTTCGCCTCGGTTATAGAGCGTAAACGCCGCGGCATCCTCGAGTGGAATATCCTTTAGCGAAAAGTTTGGCTCGCGCTGGTGAATCAGGGCCAGTGTATCCTCAATGACGGTCAGCGTTTTCAATCCGAGGAAATCCATCTTTAGGAGGCCCAGATCGTTGAGCGGTCCCATGGCGTACTGGCTGATCACGTCGTTGCCTTTCACGTCGCGACAGAGCGGGATGTAATCAGAAAGGTCGCGGTCCGCGATCACCACTCCCGCCGCGTGCACCCCGGCATTGCGCGACAAACCTTCGAGAATTTTCGCGTAGTCGAAAAGCTGCCGTGTCGGCGGCTCGGTGGCCACCGCTCGTTTTAGTTCCGGATTTTTTTCCACGGCTGAATCGAGCGTGATATTCAGCTCGTTTGGAATCATCTTTGCGACCCGATCCGCGTCGCGATAACTCAAGCCCATTACCCGACCCACGTCGCGCACCACACTCTTCGCCTTGAGTTTGCCAAACGTGATGATCTGCGCGACGCGGCGTTCACCATATTTCTGCCGCACGTACTCGAGGACCTCTCCGCGCCGTGCTTCGCAAAAATCAACGTCGATATCCGGCGGCGAAACACGGTCCGGATTCAAAAACCGCTCGAAAAGCAATCCGAACTGGAGCGGATCGATATCGGTGATTCCGAGAACGTAAGTAACCATTGAACCGGCAGCCGAGCCGCGTCCCGGTCCTACGGGAATGCCTTTCTCTTTGGCAAAATGAATGAAATCCCAAACAATGAGCAGATAGCTCACGAAGCCGGTTTTTTCGAAAACGCCCAGCTCGTAATCGAGCCGCTTGATTATCTCAGGATCGCTCGCGGCGCGCTCGCCGTAGCGCTGCCGCAAGCCATTGTAACAAAGATCGCGCAAATATTCTTCGCGCGTTTTCCCTGGCGGTGCGGGATACTCCGGATATTTGGAACGCCCAAATTCGAGATCGAGACTGCAGCGTTCGCCAATTTCGAGCGTATTCGCAATCGCTTCGGGAAAATCGCGGAATAGCTCGCGCATCTCGGCCGGTGATTTGAAATACAGCTCCGGCACATAACGCATCCGGTTTTCGTCCTGCACCATTTTGCCAGTGCCGATGCAAAGCATCACGTCGTGCGCCTGATGATCGCTGCGGCGGAGAAAATGAACATCGTTTGCCGCGACTAATCCGACGCCAATGTCCCGCGCGATTTGCGGCAGCGCTGTCATGCATTTGCGCTGTTCTTCCATCCCGTGATCGTGCAATTCGATAAAGAAATTTTCCGCCCCGAGAATCTCGCGGTATTCGGCCGCGGTCTGCTTTGCCTTCTCGATGTTGTTCGACTGAATTGCAGTATTGATTTCACCCGCAAGACAGCCGCTAAGCCCAATCAGACCCTCCGATCGCGCTGCGAGGAGTTCCTTATCGATCCTGGGCGCATAATGAAAACCTTCGAGGTGCGCGGCCGTGATCAGCTTGACCAGATTTCGGTAACCGGTCTCGTTTTCCGCCAAAAGAGTGAAGTGATACGCCGCGTCGCGCCGCGATCCCGGACGGTCTTTATGTGATCCCGGGGCGATATAAGCTTCGCAACCAATAATCGGTTTCACCCCGGCGCGCAGCGCTTCCTGATAAAACTCAATCGCCCCGAACAAATTACCGTGATCGGTGATCGCCACGGCCGGCATTTTGAATTCAGCCGCTTTTTTCATCAGCTCCTTCATTCGGATGGCGCCATCCAGCAGCGAATATTCAGTGTGCAGATGCAGGTGAACGAAAGAGTCGCGAGGCATCGAGTTCAGTATAGACGTCAGAAATATTTCGCAAATTTACCAAGCATCTGATCGCGGACTGGAGGATGAAAGTCGGGAAAATTTCTGTTACCACGCCGTGTTTTTTTCCTCTCCCCTTGCACAAGGGGAGAGGATTAAGGTGAGGGGTCGGACCGACAGCTAGTTTGTCTGAACAAACCCTCCCCCTCTCCCTCACGGAGGAAGAGGCGACCGGCGCTCACCGTGTTCGATTCGCACTCAACGCAACCGACCAATCGACAGCCTCTGCTGCATTTACGGGCGAAAAAATTCGTGATTGCAATCGCATCGCGGCATTGCTAAGAGAGCGCGTGCTGCGATTACCTTTCGATTGCAAGATTCCGAGCGCCGCTGAGTTTACCTGAGATGAAAAAACTGGAAGCCATCATCAAACCGTTCAAGCTCGAGGAGGTCAAAGAGGCGCTGGCCGAGCTTGGGATCGAAGGGATGACCGTCACGGAAGTCAAAGGGTTCGGGCGACAAAAAGGGCATACTGAAATTTATCGTGGGAGCGAATACACAGTCGATTTTCTTCCCAAGGTGAAAGTGGAAGTGGTGATGGCCGACGATATGGTGGAGAAAGCGGTGACTGTAGTCGTGGCCGCGGCCAAGACCGGGAAGATCGGGGATGGAAAAGTGTTCGTTCTGCCAGTAGAACACGCGGTGCGCATCCGCACTGAAGAAATCGGGGAAAAAGCGGTCTGATGGTGCCCAGTGTGACCTCCGACGTTTTGCCGGAGCGGGTGTCGCCTGCGTTTATTAAGGTCGCTAGTATTTGCGCGATCGTAACGGCACTCACGACGATTGCGGTTCATTGGCTGCCAGACCTCTGGAGCAGCGCGACGACCTTTGAATCCCGCATACAACTGCGGCACAACTCCATTTACATGGGTCGATTGTGGATCGTGCTGATTCATTGTGTGCTTGTGGTAATTTCGATGGCGGCGATCCCCTGCTTGCTGAATGGCATGGCACGCCTGATCGCTATCTTCGGCTTTGGCAGTTATATGATGTTCGCTTTTGTCGAGATTTTGCGAACATCACTGTCGATTTTTGCGGTGAATCGCGCCTGGCGAGCGGGATACGAAACCAGCGGTGACGACATCCAAAGACAGACTTTCCGCGATGCACTCGAAACCTTCGGAGGTGTCAACGACACCCTTTTTTTCCTTTTTTTCGCGGCGTTCACCGCCGGCCTTTTTTCTTACGGATTGGCGCTGCTCTTGAAGGGCGGAATCGATCAGGGCGTCGGGTTGTTATTCTTACTTTGGGGTGTACTCAATCTTCCCGACCTCGTTGGCGCTATCGCTGGAAATGAAGCTCTGGGCAAGGGATTCGATTGGGTAGGCCGTTACTTTCAACCCGCCGTAAGATTGTTGCTCGGCCTATGGCTCTGGAACGTCAGCAGCCGATTCCGCACAACGTGATTTTTCCCTTAACTCTCAACTATAAACTATAAACTCCCAACATATGGCCAAAGACAAAACTCCATCCGACGTCAGCAAAATGATCAAAGACGGCAACGTGAAATTGATCGACTTCAAGTTCACGGATTTGCTCGGCACCTGGCAGCATTTCACGACCACCCTCACAGAATACAATGAGGAGATTTTCACTGATGGCCTTGGGTTTGACGGATCGAGCATTCGCGGCTGGCGCGTGATCAACGCCTCGGACATGCTGGTCATTCCGGACCCGACGACTGCGTGGATCGATGTTTTCAACGCCGAACCGACGTTGAGTTTGATTTGCACCATCGTCGATCCGATCACTCGCCAACCGTACGATCGCGACCCGCGCGGCGTTGCCGAAAAAGCGGAGGCGTATCTCAAATCGACCGGCATCGCGGACACAGCGTTTATCGGACCCGAAGCGGAATTTTTTATCTTCGACGACGTGCGATTTGCGAATAGCGGCAACGCGGCGTCATACATCGTCGACAGCGTGGAGGGACATTGGAACAGCGCACGCGAGGAATTTCCAAACCTCGGTTACAAGATTCGCCCGAAAGAAGGCTATTTCCCCGTCTCGCCCATGGACAGCTTGCAAGACATTCGCAATGAAATGTGTTTGGAGCTGGAGAAAGCCGGCGTCGCGATTGAGCGCCAACACCATGAAGTCGCAACTGCAGGCCAGGCTGAGATCGATATCCGGTTCGCACCGCTCAAACGCATGGGCGACAACATGCAGTATTACAAATACATCCTGCGCAACGTCGCCAAGCGACACAACAGAACGGTGACGTTCATGCCGAAACCAATCTTCGGGGACAACGGCAGCGGCATGCACACGCACATCTCGCTTTGGAACGGCGATAAGCCGCTCTTCGCCGGGAACGGTTACGCCGGCCTGAGTGAAACCGCTCTCTTTTTCATCGGCGGAATTTTGAAACA
>Ga0070698_100003478_pt1 | contig 17336 bp, 12 predicted proteins | sample KBSK1502metaG_FD_65477 | JGI IMG/M metagenome (GOLD analysis project Ga0070698, IMG submission 65477) | Corn, switchgrass and miscanthus rhizosphere microbial communities from Kellogg Biological Station, Michigan, USA - KBS K1-50-2 metaG | ecosystem: Host-associated > Plants > Roots >...
GTGACGTCGTATGCCACCCAGCCGAAGCCGTCCAGGGTCTTCGAGATGAACTCGGGGCGGTTGACGATGTACCGGAAGGCTTGGCGGACGTTGACGTCCTTGAACGGCGGCGTGTCCGTGCGCATGGTGAACGGCTCGATGGACCCGGTCTGCGACGGGACGGCGATGATCCCGCTGGTGTTCTGCAGGATCTTCATCTGGGTCCCGGTGAGCTGCCCGGTAGCGTCGATGGCCTTGCTGACGAGGGCGTTCTGGACGGCGGTGGGGTCCTGGAAATCGATGATCGTCACCGAGTCCAGGTGGGGCAGGCCCGGCTTCCAGTAGTTCGTGTTGCGCACGAAGACGCTCTGCTGGCCGGGTGTGAAGCTTTTGTACTTGAACGGCCCGGTCCCGTTGGGGGTGTCCTTCTGGGTCCATCCGTTGGGCGCGATGTACAGGAAGTACCAGAACGCCGCCAGCTGCTCGGGGAAGCTCCCGAACGGCGTCTTCATGGGGACCTCTACCGTCAGGTTGTCGACCTTCTTCAGCCCTGCGACGTCGACCGGGCTGAGGACGAGCGCCCCGCCCAGCGGCTTCTTCGGGTTGAGGATGGTCTGCAGCGTGTAGATCACGTCATCGGCTCCGAACGGCTTCCCGTCGTGGAAGGTGACCCCGCTCCTCAGCTTGATGTGCCAGTTCGACGTCGACCCGTTCGGCACGATCGCCCCGGCGAGCACGTACTGGATCTGTGCGTTGTTCGCTAGCTGGACCAGCGGCTGGTATAGCTGCTGGGCGCGCGCTGTCCCGATGGCGCTGATGCCCCCGAAGAAGGGGTTGAGGGTGTCGCTGCTGCCGCCGCCGGTGAGGCCGACCCTCAGGTTGCCACCCTTCTTCGGTGACGAAGGTTTGCCCCCTTGCGAGGCCGACGTGGATGTCGACGATGAGCAGGCTTCGAGCAGGCCGCCCCCTGCCAGGGCGGCGCCGCCCAGTACGGCAGAACGAAGGAACGTGCGCCGGCCGAGGTGCTGAGCGGCGACGGCCGCGTCTCTGTCCGGGCCAGGTGTAGTGCTCATGGGTGCCTCCTTACTCCTGTCGGCCTGCGCGGCTCGAACAGGATCTCGGCGGCGTCGGCACGCCGCCCGGTTGTCTGCGTCCCCGCCCGTGCGAGGAGATCCCTCGCGCCCGAGCCGCCCTTCATGCCGGATCGCCGATCGTGACGCGGTGGATGGTGTCGTAGTGCTCCCGCCGCGCCTCGTCGTCGGGAAAGTTGTAGCTGCGCTTGCCGCTGCGCCTCATGAGGTGGAGGCCGATCTGGCTGAGCGGTATCGACGCCAGTACCGGGGACAGCTCCTCGCCGATCCCCGCCGCCACCGGGAGGAGAAGGGCCGGTAGCGGCGGCGCCCGGTCACCGACGAAGACCGGGAAGGCGTCAATGTAGTTCAGCTCGGAGAGGATCTCGGCCGCCCGGTCGCTCGACGCGCCGCTGGGCGCCACCAGGACGACCGGCTCACCCGGGCGAGTGATGAAGTACTGCTCGTGCGCCCACTCCTCGATGTTCGTCGCGAGGGCGATCTGCTGCGCCCCCTCGAAGATCTTGGCGGCGCCGAACTTGGCGCTCGCCTCGTTGGGGCCGGCACCGAGGAAGGTGACCATTCGAGCCCCGGCCAGGCGCTCGGCGGCGGCGTGGGCCGGGCCCTCGGTCAGGCGAAGCGTCTCCTCCGCCAGCCCCGGCAGGCGCTGGAGGTCCTTCGCATAGCGGCTCACCGCGTCCCCGCTGGCCGGCCCGTCAGCGCTGGCCGGCCCGTCAGCGCTGGCCGGCCCGTCCGGGCCGGCCGCCACGCCGACGCCGAGCTCGGCGGCCAGGGTCAGCAGGGTGACGAGCATGGCGGTGTAGGTGCTGGTGCCGGGCGAGAAACCGAAGGTGGGGATCTCCGCCGGCAGGACGCAGTCCGCCACCTTGGCGATAGGGCTGCCCGGGGCGCCAGTCAGGGCGATCACCAACTGCCCGAACGCGCGGGCCTGGTGCGCGGCCTCGATCGTTCTGCCCGTATTCCCAGAGAAGGAGACGACGATCACCGCCGTCCCGCTCGCCTGGTAGCGGACCCCGTACCGGGCGAAGTCGAGGGCGTGTTCCCAGCGGACCTGAAGCCCGGAGTGCCGGTTGAGCGCCAGGGCCGCCGCCTGGCAGGCGAAACCCGAGTCGCCGCACCCCACGAGGACGACATGACGGATGCGGGACTCCCGCAGCCGCTCGACCGTCGCCGCCGCCTGGCCCGCCAGCTCGAGCCGATCCCGGATCACGGCGGGGATCGTTGTGATCTCCCGCTCCATCACGCCGCTGTCGTCCTCCTCACCTGGCTTCGGGAGCAGCGTGGCCCTCGGCGGCTGTCCCTGCGCGTAGCGGGAGCGCAGGCGCTCGGCGACTCCGGCGCGGCGGAGCAAGCGCAGCGAGCCGCTGGCACCGAGCGCGGCTCCCGCGGTGGCGGCACCCCGTTGTGCGGCGACGACGAGAGATTCACCGACGGCGAGACCGGCGGCGAGGCCCCCGCAGAAGGTGTCGCCGGCGCCGGTGGCATCCAGTACGGCGACGTCGGGGGGCGCGACGCCGACCGGTCGGCCACTGGGCGTACTGACCAGCGCACCCCTCTCGCCGCACTTCACGACCACCGCTGGCACCCCCTCGGCCTGCAGCTCGCGGCAGGCCCGCTCCGGGTCGTCGTAGCCGAGGATGGCGGCGAGTTCCCCGTGGCTGGGCACGAACACGTCGGCGCGCCGGGCGAGGGCGAGGACCTCGTCTCTTCCGGCGATCCAGGCCTCGTGGGTGTCCAGGGTCACGACCGCCCGGCGGCCTTCGGCCCGGAGGTGCTCAACGATGCCGGCGGCCGCCTTGAACGGCATGGCAGTGACGTGCACTACCGGCGGGCGGTCCTGCTTCTGGTCCGTCCACTCCGTCGGGATGTCCTCGGGGCCCGGCGCGACCTCGAGGCGACGCTCCGGCGGCGTCCGGTACACCCAGCTGCGGCGTCCGTCGCGCTCGTATATCACCCAGTTGCGGACCGTCGGGCCTTCGACCGGGCGCAGCCCGCCGGTGTCGAGCCCGGCGTCGCGGAGGCGGTCGAGTGCCGCGGCCGGGAAGTCGGCGCCGACCCGCGCCACCGCTCCCACCGATAGGCCCCAGATCAGGGCGCCGGTCGCCGCGTAGATGGTGTTGCCGCCGGGAGACGCCATGGTGGTCTCGCCGTTGGGGTGGACGACGTCGTCGATAGTTAGGTTCCCGACCACGATGACGTCGTGCTCCGCGCGCCCCCGCCGACCCGCCATTGGGCTCATCACGCGCTCGTTCTCCGTCATCTCTTGTGGACCTCGCCCTTGGCTCCGGGTGACGGGAAATGCAGGATCCGGTCGTCGAAGCGGTGGCTCTCGAAGCTGAAGCGGAACCGCTCCACGCGGTACAGGGTCTTCGAGAACTCGACGGCCTCGTCCGCGCGGTCGTAGGTGACCGAGTCCACCCGAAGGATCATGGCACCGGTCCCCACCCCCAGGGGCGCAGCCTCTTCGTCGGTGGCGTGAACCGCCTCGATGACGCTCTCCGCGCGGACGAGCTCGATGCCGTAGACCTTGTCTAGCGTCCGGTAGAGGGAGCCGCCGTCCAGCTCACGCTCTTCGATGCCGGGGAAGCGCGCCGGGTCCAGGTAGGCGTACAGCAGCGCCACCGGGCTCGCCTCCAGGCGGGCGAGTCGCTGGATCAGCACGAGCTTGCGGGACCGCCCTCCTAGGGCGGCGGCCTCTGGCCGCCGTGATACGAGGCCTTTGTAGAGCACCACGAGCTCCAGGCGGTCGCCGTGCTCGGCGTGGCTCCCGCTGAAGCTGGAGAGGACCGAGATCTTCTCCTCGAACTTGGGCTGGCGGACGAAGGTCCCGCGCCCCCGGCTCCGGTCGAGGTAGCCCTCGGCGGCGAGATGCATGAGGGCCTGGCGGACGGGCGCGAGGCTGACGCCCCACTGCTCCGCCAGCGCGCCCTCCGACGGCAGCCGATCACCAGGGGCGAGGCGGCCAGCGACGATCTCCTGGCGCACCAGGTCGTGGATCTGGCGGTGCAGCGGCACAAACGAGCCGCGGTGCACCGCAAGCGCGGTCAGCCACTCGCCGCTGCCGTGCGACCCGATGTCCTGGTCACCAGGTATCGAAGCCGTCACCTGCAGCATCTCCCCATGTTGCCCCGGGGCGAACGTCTAGGCAGCAATAATGACAGATCATTATAAGTTTGTAACGAGCGGTCGCCGACGGGCACAGACCCGGCATGGCCGGACCACCGCGAGGAGACAGCCGACCAGGGTGGGGATAGAGGCGGATCGCTTGGGGCGCGCTCAGGTCATGGCAGGACGAACCGCTCCACCGCGTTGGCGAAGCCCTCGTCCTCGTTGGATGTCGTGACCCGGCGGGCGGCCCGCTGGACCTCGGGGCTCGCGTTGCCCATGGCGATGCTCAGCCCCACGTGGGCGAACATGAGCACGTCGTTGGGCTGGTCGCCGATCGTGGCGATCTCTTCGAGACCGATCTGGTACAACTTCGACAGGTAACGGACCACCCAGCCCTTGTTGGCGTCGGGGTGGGTGACGTCACCGTAGTAAGGCTGGGATTTCGCCGCCGACACGTGATCGCCGAACCGCTCCCGTACCGCGTCCACCGCCCGCTGGACCGCGTCGTAGTCGTCGCTCACCCCCACGACCTTGGCCACGTGGTCCGAGACCGAGGCGAAGCTGTCAACCGGCGTCGGGTCGAACTTGACCGTCCATGCCTCGCGGGCCACATGAGGCGCGTGCGGGTCCCGGACGAACCAGTCCGCGCCCCGGTAGACCCATACATCCACTCCGTGGCTGCCGAGCAGCTCGATCACCTCGGGCGTCACATCGTCGGGGATGACTCGCTGCTCGATCACGGACAGATCGGGCCGGACGAACAGCCCGCCGTTGAACGCCGCGATCGGCGTGGTGATCCCCAGCGGCTCGACGAGCATGGACATGCCGCGCGGCGGACGGCCGCTGGTGATCGCGAAGAGCATCCCGGCTTGATTGAGCTTCCCGACCGCGGCGATGGCCCGTTCTGTCAGGATCTTGTCCTGGGTTACGAGCGTGCCGTCCACATCGGCGAGCAGCAATCGGATAGCCACATTGCCTCCAGGTTGGCCCGGTACGTCCTCAGGTCGCCGCACGGTCGGCCATCACCAGCGACGCCGCAGCCTCGACGCGACCGGCCGGGATCGTGGTGTCACCGGCCAGGAGCTTGGCCAGGGGATCCTTCTTGTCGCTGCCGGTGACCAGCCAGAGGATCTGACGGGCCCGCGCGAGCGCGGGGTAGGTCAGCGTCATCCGCACCCGGCCCTGGTAGGGCTGGGTGAGGGCGACGAGGCGATCGGTGACGGCCAGGGCCGGATCACCCGGTACGAGCGACGCGGTGTGCCCGTCGGGGCCAAGACCCAGGTGGACGAGATCGAAGTGCCCGGGCAGCAGGGCCGCGTAGCCCGCCGCCGCGGCCTCGAGATCGCTGTCGTTGACCGGCATGGCCTGGACCTGCGCCGGGGCCTGGCCCAGCGCCTGGCGGAGATGAGCCAGGTTCCGGTCGGGGTCATCGGGCGGCGCCACCCGCTCGTCCACCTGGTAGATGACGACCGCACCCCAGGGGACCACCTGCGAAGCCAGCTCGGCGAACATCGCCCACGGGGTGTGGCCACCGCTGACCGCGAAGTGGAAGCGGCCGCTGGCGGCCACCGCCGCCCGGGCCCGCTCGGCTACGAACGCGGCCCCGGCCGCGGCCACCGCCGCCGGGTCGGCCAGAGTTTCGAGTTCGTGATGCATGCCGCGGCCTACTGCTTTCCCTCCGCGTGGCCGCCGAACTCGCTGCGCATCGCGGAGAGGATCTTGCCGGTGAACTCACCCAGACCCCGCGACTCGAACCGCTCGTACAGCGACGCCGTGATGACCGGAGCCGGAACGGCCTCGTCGATGGCCGCGAATATCGTCCACCGGCCCTCCCCGGAGTCCGAGACCCGGCCGGCGAAGCCGTCAAGCCCGGGCGAGCGCGCGAACGCCTCGGCGATCAGGTCGACCAGCCACGAGGAGACCACCGATCCGCGCCGCCAGACCTCCGCCACCTCGGCGACGTCGATGTCGTACTGGTAGGCCTCCGGATCGCGCAGCGGGGTGGTCTCGGCGTCGGCGTCCTGCTTCTGCTTGCCGATGTTGGCGTGCTTGATGATGCTCAGGCCCTCGGCGATCGACGCCATCATCCCGTACTCGACCCCGTTGTGGACCATCTTCACGAAGTGCCCGGCGCCGTTCGGGCCGCAGTACAGGTAGCCTTCGGGCGCCGTGCCACCACGGGTGCGGCCGGGGGTGGGCTCGACGTTCCCGGTCCCGGGCGCGAGCGACTTGAAGATGGGGTCGAGCCGCCGGACCACCTCGGCCTTTCCGCCGATCATGAGGCAGTAGCCGCGCTCGAGCCCCCACAGCCCGCCGCTCGTCCCGCAGTCGATGTAATCGATCTCCGTCTCCGCCAACCATTCGGCCCGGGCGATGTCGTCGCGATAGTAGGAGTTCCCCCCGTCGATCACCGCGTCCCCGGGGTCCAGGATCGGGACGAGCTGGTCGAGCGTCGGTTCGACGACCGCCGCCGGCAGCATCAGCCAGACCACGCGGGGCTTGTTCAGCTTGGCCACGAAGTCCTCCAGCGAGGACGTGCCCGTCGCGCCCTCCCCCGCCAGGTTCTTGACCGCGTCGGCGCTCACGTCGTAGACGACGCAGCGGTGCCCGTCAAGCATGAGCCGCCGGACGAGGTTCGACCCCATCCGGCCCAGCCCGACCATGCCGAGCTGCATCGGCTTGTCAGTCGCCATGTCGGCCCTCCTTAGCCCTTCAGCGCCCGGTAGCGCCGGATCACCGTGTTGGTCGGTGAGCCGTGGCTGCGCCCCAGCGCTTACTGGGATTCCGATGGTATCGTTTTCCCATGGAGACTGTCATCGATCAGGCGGGCCGGATCGTCTTGCCCAAGCCCATCCGTGACGCACTGGGCTTGCTGCCCGGCACCAAGGTCGACATCTCACCCTACGGCGCTGGCGCGCAGGTGGTGCCCGCGGGCAGGACGGCACGGCTGGTCGAAGAGGACGGCGTGCTTGTCTCGGCCGGCGACACCCCGGTTGATGATGGTGTCGTCTACGCCCTCATCGACGCTGGCCGAAAGTGACGATCGCGGTCGACACCAGCGTCGCCATTCCGCTGATCGTCCGTTCCCACCACGATCACGCGGCTGTGGTGCGCTGGTGGAACGGGCAGGAGGTCGCGCTGACCGGCCACTCCCTCGCGGAGACCTATTCCGTCCTCACCAGGCTGCCCGGCGATGCGCGATTGGCGCCACCCGACGCGGCCCGGCTGCTGAATGCCCGCTTCCCCGGGCCGCTACTGCTGAGCAGATCACGGTCCCGGAAACTGCTGGACACGCTCAGCCGCCTGGGCATCGCAGGTGGCGCCGTCTATGACGCGCTCGTAGCACTTGCCGCCCAGGAGCATGCGGTCTCCCTTGCGACCAGGGACGCGCGGGCACAAGGCACCTATGACGCGGTCGGCGTCAAGGTCATCGTGGTCACCTGAGAACGCAGGCACGCCGTACCGCGCCGCCTGGCCAGCCCGATCTGGGTGGCGGCGTCGACCCGCACCGGGTGCTGGCACGGCGGACCTGCCACTGCTGCTGACGCGCGCATCCTCGTGCCGGACTGGCGCTACCGGCCGGGGTTCGGTGTGCGGCAGATGATGCGAGACTGGCTGTCAGAGCAGCGGCCGCTGGCCTAGGTGCCAGTGGCGCGGATGAGAGGTGCGCAATGGCAGGCGGCCCGGTTGTATTCGTGCATGGTTTGTGGCTGCACGCGAGCTCGTGGGGCTCGTGGGCGGATCTGTTCCGCGAGTCCGGCTATGAGCCGCTGGCGCCGGGCTGGCCGGGGGACGCGGACACGCCCGAGGAGACCCGCAAGAATCCCGGGCAGGTGGCCGGGAAGGGCATCGACGACGTGGTCGAGCACTACGCCCAGGTGATCGCGGGGCTGGAGGCCCGGCCGGTGGTGGTCGGCCACTCCTTCGGCGGGCTGATCGCGCAGCGGCTGCTGGGGCAGGATCTGGCCGCCGCCGCGGTGGCGATCGACCCGGCGCCGATCAAAGGTGTGATCTTCCTGCCGCCGTCCGCGCTGCGGGTGGCCTCGATCGCGCTGCGCCGCCCGGCGAGCCGGAACGAGGCGGTCTCGCTCACCGCGGAGCAGTTTCGTTACGGCTTCGGCAACGCGCTGCCCGGGCAGGAATCCGGCGAGCTCTACGAACGGTGGGCCATCCCCTCGCCGGGGCGGCCGCTGTTCGAGGCGGCGATGGCGAACTTCGTGCCGCGCTCGCCGGCCAAGGTGAACACCGGCAACAAGACCCGCGGGCCGCTGCTGATCACCGCCGGCGGCCGCGACCACACCGTCCCGGCAGCCATCAGCCACGCGACGCGCCGGCTTTACCACAAGTCGCCCGCCGTCACCGACCTGCGCGAGTTCCCCGACCGGGGCCACTCGCTGACCATCGATCAAGGCTGGCGCGGGGTCGCCCAGACGGTCCTGGACTGGCTCAACGAACGCATGCCGTAGCCTCTGCCGGGCTCGGCGGGCCAACGGAATAGGCCTGGTCAAATACCGAAAGATCTGAGGGTGACCGAACAGATCTGAGTACGCAGCGCCTGGACGAGCTGGGACAGGGCTGGATGCGTCGCGCCGGCCCGGGCGAGTTCGGCCGGAGACATGCCCGGGCAACGAGCTCGGCGTCCACCACCTCAACCCACAGGGTCGTATCGCGCGGGCCGACGCCACGGTAACGTTGCGTGCTGACATCAGCACTATTAGCGACAATAATACATACTCAACATTGCGAAGTATGTGAGCGGGGGCGCGGTGACATCCGACGAGCAGCCTCGCGGCCTGAAAGCGGGCGCCCTGAAGGGTGGCGACGTTGTCATCCTGGCCCTGGCGAGCTCGGGCCCCACGCAGAGCGTGGCGGTCACGCTGGCGGTCCTGCTGGCCACCGTGGCTTACGCCAGCTTCCTGCCGCTGGTCATCTGCTTCCTTCCCATGCTCGGGATCGCCGTTGGCTACCAGCGCCTGAACGCGTGGCAGCCCAGCGCGGGCGCGACCTACTCCTGGGTGGGCCGCGCGCTCAACCCCCACGCGGGCTTCTTCGCCGGGTGGATCATGCTGATGTACTACACCATCGGCACCACAAGCCTCACGATTCCGCTCGGCACCTACACGCTGAGCTTCTTCAGCAACGCGGCCGCGAACAACACGCACGACGTGGCCCTCGTCGGCACGGTGCTCAACCTGGTGGTCCTAGCCGTCGCCGCGCTCGGGGTGAAGCTGACGGCGCGCTTCCAGTGGGTTTGGGCGCTCTTCGAATACGGACTGCTGGTCGGGTTCACCGTTGCCGCCCTCGGCCTCATCTACGGGGTCCAGCTGGCCCACTCCGTGCACATGTCCGCTTCCTGGTTCACCATCAGCGGCGCGGGCGGGTTCAAGGCGCTGGTCTCGGGCGTGCTGCTCGCCGTCTTCCTGTACTCCGGCTGGGACACCGCCGCCTACGTGACCGAGGAGGCACACGGCCAGCAGGCCGGGCGGGCCGCGATCACGAGCGTTGTCCTGCTGTTCGGCATCTACACGATCGCCATCCTTGCGCTCCAAGGCATTGCGCCAGAACACGTCATGCATGCCAACGCGGCCAACATCCTCGCGTACGTGGGCCAGCGGATCGGTGGCAGTTTCTGGAGACACCTGATGATCGTGGCGGTCCTCGGCGGGACGCTGGCCTCGCTGCAGGCAGCGATCGTCAGTTCCTCGCGCATCTCGTTCGCGATGGGCCGGGACGGAGTGTTCCCGCGCTGGTTCGGCGTCGTGAGCGAGCGGTACCGCACCCCCTGGAACGCCACGATCCTGCTGGGGCTGCTGAACGTCGTCTTCCTGTGGGCATCCACGCTGATCGGTTCCATCGGCAAGGCGCTTGGCGACATCGTCGCTACCCTCGGGCTGATGGCGGCCATCTTCTACCTGCTGACGGCGGCCACGGCGATCTGGTACTACCGGCGCGTGATCACCGAGAACACGGGGAACCTCGTGCTCGGCGGGGTGCTGCCGGGTATCGGTGCCGCCTTCATGGCCTTCGTGATCATCTACACCGTGGCCACCGGCGCGCTGAACAGCGTCGAGATCGGGACCGGCTTCGGCTTCGCCCTGCTGGCGATCGTCCTGTCCGTCGTTTCGCAGCGGGTGGGCAGGTCGGACTTCTACGCCGACCCGACGACCAGCTACGGCGACGCCGCGGCCGAGGACCTTGCCGTACGCGGGCCCGTCTGACCGGGAGCAGGCAGCCGGATCGTGACCGTGGTTCCTTTCCCCTCGTCGGAAACGAGGTCCATGTTTCCGCCATGGTTGGCGACGATGCTCCGAACGATCGACAGCCCGAGCCCGGTCCCCGGCACCGCCGCCCGGACCGCGTTGGAAGCGCGGAAGAACCGGTTGAACAGATCCTTCTTGTCCTTCTCCGGGATGCCGATCCCGGTATCTGTCACCTGGATAACCGCGGCTTCCTCACCGCGATACGCGGACACAGTCACCGTGCCCCCTGCCGGGGTGAACTTGACCGAGTTCGACAGCAGGTTCATCAGCACCCGGTCTAGCTGCTCCTGATCGCCATCCACCCTCAGCTCTGGGTCAGCGACCTCTGAAATGACCGTCAGTTCCGCCTTCCGGGCATCCGGCGACACCGCCTCCACCGCCGAAGAGACCACCTCGGCCAGCCGCACCGGCTTCATCACCGTCTTGAAGCTGCCTGTCTCAATCTTCGATAGCGTCAGCACATCCTCGATCAGGCTCCGCAACCGCGCCGCATTCCGGTCAATCGTCTCGAGGATTGCGTGCTGCTCGGGACTGAGCGTCCCGGCGGTTTCGTCCTGAAGGATCTCCACATATCCCACGATGCTGGTCAGCGGCGTCCGCAGCTCGTGCGACACGGTTGAAATGAAGTCGGTCTTCGCCCGGTCCAGTGACCGGAGCCGCTCCACCAGTTCACCTTCCGCCTCATACATCTGAGCGTGCTTGATCCCTCTCCCCAAATCGGCGGCAACCCATTCAAACGCGTCTATCTCCATCGCGCTCCACGGGCGGTCCGGATCCTTTCTCAGGCCCACCACCACGCCAAGGAGCTCGTCCCCGGCCCCAAGGGGCATGACGAGAGCTGAGGAGAAGCCCTGGCGAACCAACAGCTCCCAGATTTCCGGCGAAACCGGCTGGAACTGCTCACCACGCAGGTCCCGGATGACGAAGCGCTGGCGAACCAGTTCCTCGGGCCAATGCTGCACCCCCTTGCGAAGCTCGCCAACCAGGTCAGCCGGCAGGTCGTCCTGGGACGTCTGGGGCAGCTCCAGCCGCCCGTCCTTGAGCAGCATGATGAACGCGAGGTCGCTGCCAAGGTCGCCCCGGAGCGCCGTGACGGCCTGGCTGATCACCTGGTGCTCGTCAAGGTTGGCCCGGATGCGGATCCCCGCTTCGCGGGCCAGCGCCCGCAACCGCGTGTGTTCCTGCTCGGCACGGAACAGCCGTTCCTCTTCCTCGGCAAGATGGTCGATGGAACGTGCCACCACGGCGATCTCGGCCGGCCTGGTCACCGTGGTGCGGGCCGTGTGGTCACCCGCGGCGATCCGGGCAAGCGTCGGTGTGAGGCTGGCCAACGGCCGGACGACGCTGCGCACCACGACGGTGACGCCCACCACCATGGAGACGAGCATCACGCCGATGAACAGGCCGTCGTAGCGGATCTCGCTGGCCAGCGAATCCCGCGCTACCTGGGACGCCTGGGCTCTGGCCTCACCGATCTCCCCTTGTGTTGCCGTGTTGCTGGCGAAGAAGGACACCGAGGAGCTAACCGCCTGGGTGCTCAGCGCCTTGATCTCCGCCCCGCCTGGGTCCGCGTCGGAACGGCCGGCCAGGGCGAACCAGGTCTTCGCCGCGCGCTCTTGCGCCATGACAAGCGGTACCACGGCTGGCCCAGCGAGCCGCGCCAGCCGCACCGTAGAGCCGAGCCGGCGCTGGAAGTCAGCTTCGCAAGCGCGGTAGGCGCCCTCGTCGCTCTCCCGGCCGGTGAGCCGGTGGTCGAGGTACCACGTCTGGCACTGCGAGAAGCCGGACCGCAGCTCCGTGTTCGCCACCTGGAGTGGCTGGATCACCTGTGTGAGGGCGTTGATGCCCTGCTGCTGGTGGAGGCCGCCAAGGGTCGCCACGATGACCCCGGCCGCGAGCAGCGCCCCGACGAGCAGCCCGGCGGCCCATAGCTGGGCGACGATCGAGCCCAGAATCCTCGTGCCCGTGCGGCCACCTGTCCCGGCGTCGTGGAGCCGCATCAGACGCGGCCTGCCAGCGCGGTACTACTGGTCGGCGGGGCAGTCTGGCGATGGCCCGTACAACCCATCCATGCCTCCCCGCCACGCCGGTCTCGTTTGCTACTTCAAGTGATCCTGCTACTACTTTAAGTCACAGGCTGCCCGCCGGAAGCTCCCAGGCCCGGGCTGGACCGTCCCCCGGCGCACCGCAGTCAGGGATGCCGCAACAGGGCTCTTGCCATCCTGACCAGGATCAGACGGTCCAGCCGGGGCATATCCCCGCAGACAGGCACGGAGGTATCGTCTGGAGAAGAACCGGAGAAAGTAATCACTCGCGCCTCTTGTCCAAGGCGGCCTGGAGAAATTGCCTGTGGCCTCGAAAGCACGTGCGGGAAATTAACGAGGAGACGCAGTGAGCCAGTCCCGTTTAGCTGACGCCGCCACTTCTGGGGCCGCTCAGCGCACCGCTGGCTCGACGCCAGCTCCGCGGAACCGGCGGGTGGCCTACCGTCTCACCGCATTGGTCGCCATTCCAGCCGTGCTGGTTCTGGCCCTCGCCGGGCTGTGGGTCATCGATGCGACGCGCAGCGCCGAGGCCTACGGCCAGGTCGGGCGGCTCGCGGCGCTGGGCCGGCAGGTCACCGGCTTGGCGCAGGCAATGGCGGACGAGCGGACCGGCACGGCCACGTTCATCACCGGCGGGCGACCAGCCGCAGGTCTCCCCACACTGCGCCAGCAGTACGCGATCACCGATGGCCGTGCGGCCAGGGTTCGCCAGCTGGTTGCCCAGCTTGGCCACGGGTACCCGGCGGAGACGCAAGCCAGCGCGGCCCAGGTCCTGGCCAGCATCGCCAAGCTGCCCGCTCTGCGCAGACAGGCGACGCAGAGCCAGGCCTCCGCCCTGGCCGTCATAGCCGACTACTCTGCGGCGACTTCTGGCCTGTTCCCGCTCATCGACGGCATCGCTGACCAGACCGGCAATTCCACGCTCAACACCGGCGTGCGGGCGCTCGGCTCGCTGGCCAGGATGATCGACCATGCCTCGCAGCAGCAAGCCATCCTCGGCGTAGCGCTGGCCGATGGCCGCTTCGGGCCGGGAGCGCTCGCCGCGCTGACCACCGCGCAGGCCCAGGAAGCCAGTGACCTCGCCTCGTTCCGCAACTCGGCGGCCCGCGAGGAGAGCTGGGCTCTGGCCAAGACTTTGGCTAGCCCACCCGCCCGGCAGGCGCAGGCAGTGGAGCAGCAGGCCACCGCGGCTGGCAATGGCGTACTGGCCCTCGGCCCCCAGGCCAGCCAGCAGTGGTCGGCCGGGATGTCCTACGCGGTCGGCTGGATGGGCCATGCCGATCAGCAACTGGCCGAGTGGGTCACCGCCGATGCCAAGTCCCTGCAGCGGAGCGCGATGCGGTCCGCCATGATCCGCGGCGGCGCGGGGCTTGGCGCCTTCGCTCTTGTCCTGCTGGGCGCCATGTTTGGTGCCAGGTCCATGGCACGCCGGCGCAGACCGCATGAAACAGCCGCCCTCGAAGGCGCCCGGGCACGGCTGCCCAGCAACGCCGGCCAACGGCTGCCCATCAGCGCCAGCGCCGTATCCGCCGGTTTCTTCCGGCGCAACCATTCACTGCTGGAACGGCTGCTCCGGCTGATCGACAGCATGGAACTCAACGAGGACAACCCGGAACGGCTGGCCAGCCTCTTCGAGATGGACCATTTGGCCACCCGCATCTGGCGCAACGCAGACAGCGCGCTCGTCCTCACCGGCCACGAGAACCCGCGCCCGGCCGAGCCGCTCGCCCTGGTGGACGTGCTTCGGGCCGCAGCGTCCGGGATAGAGGAGTACGGCAGGCTCACCCTGGACGTCCAGCACGGTGTTCGCGTCACCGGGAGCGCTGCGACCGACGCCGTGCACCTGCTCGCCGAACTGCTGGAAAACGCCACCACGTTTTCTCCTGAGACGACCCAGGTCATCGTGTCCGGGTACGCGGTGCGTGGCGGCGGCTCGCTCATCAGCATTACCGACGCCGGAATGGGCATGTCCGGGGAGGAACTGAGGCTGCTCAACTGGCAACTGGCCAACCCCTCCCTCGCGGACATGGCGGTCGCTGGGCACATGGGCTTGTTCGCCGTCGCGCACCTGGCGGCACGGCACGGCATCACGGTGACGCTGAGCATGCCGCCGGACGGCGGCACCACCGCCGAGGTGTACCTTCCTGCCGCGCTGGTCTCGCTGGACGCCGGGCTCGGCGGATGGCAACGACACATTGACAAAACGCACCAGGCCGGGGCCAGCGAGGAAGCTAGCACTGGCGTTGCGGACCTGCCTTTCTCCGTTCTCCGGTTCGCCTCCGGGCCAGAGCCTCCCCTCGGCCCGGAGACTGCCGCGCCCGAGGCCGTCCCGGTACTGCTGAGCGCGCCGCCGCCACCACCGGCCCCGGGAACCTCCACCGGCGTGGCCGAGCCCGAGCCGGCCGACGCGGAGCCGGGCGACGGGCCGCCCATCTTCGAGTCCGTCCGATCCGGCTACCTCTATGCCTTCGGCCGGGACCCGCTCCGGCTCAGCGAGCAACAAGCCGGCCAACCACCGACGGAACGACCTGCCGGGCCGCCGGAATCCTGGGGCGAGGGCAGCGGCCGTGCCGTTGCCGGGCCCCCGCCAGGCCGCCCGGTCTGGTCCGGGCTGCGGCGGCGGAGTCCACAGCCCGGCCAGCCCGGGTGATACAGCGACTTTGCGCGGGCTGGCCTACTGATTGCCGAGCGCCATCAGCGCCAGCAGCTCGTAGCAGATGTGGGCGGCGGCCACAGTGGTCATCTCGGCGTGGTCGTAGGCGGGCGCGACCTCGACGACGTCCGCGCCCACCAGGCGGGTCCCGGCCAGGCCCCGCAGGATGCCGAGCACCTCCCGGGAGGTCAGGCCGCCCGCCTCGGGTGTCCCGGTGCCCGGCGCGTGCGCCGGGTCGAGCACGTCGATGTCGACCGACACGTACACCGGCCGGTCGCCCACCCGCTCCCGGATCGCCGCGGCCACCCCGTCGATGCCAGTGCGCTCCACGTCCATCGCGGTGACGACCCGGAAGCCCAGCTCCGCGTCCTCCGACAGGTCGGTCGCCGCGTACAGCGGCCCGCGGATGCCGACGTGCATGCTGTGCCCGTCCAGAAACAGGCCTTCCTCGGCGGCGCGCCGGAACGGCGTGCCATGGGTCAGCGGCGCGCCGAAGTAGGTCTGCCAGGTATCCAGGTGGGCGTCGAAGTGGACCAGGGCGGGCGGCCCGAACCGCTGGCTGGTCGCCCGCAGCAGCGGGTAGGCGATGGTGTGGTCGCCGCCGATCGCCAGCAGGTGCCCGGCCCCATCCAGCAACCCGGCCGCGGCCGCCTCGATCTGCCCGACCGCCTCGGTGACGTCGAACGGGTTGCACGCGATGTCGCCCGCGTCCGCGACCTGCTGCGCGCCGAAAGGCGCCACCTGCAGGCCCGGGTGCCACGGGCGCAGCAGCCGGGACCCTTGCCGGACCGCGGCCGGCCCGAACCGGGCACCCGGGCGGTAGGTCGTGCCGCTGTCGAACGGGACCCCGGCCACGGCCACATCGCACCGCCCGACCTCATCCCGCCGCGGCAGCAACGCGAACGTCGGCGGTCCGGCGAACCGCGGCGTCCGGCTCGCGTCCATCGGGCCGCGCTCAGCCCCAGGCCTGCCCTCGGCCCCAGGCCTGCCCTCGGTACCCGTCAAGCTGCCCTCCTGCCGCCGCACGCTGGCACAGCCGCCAATTGTGCATAACGAAACTCGCGTGTCGATCCCGCACTGCCTCCACGGCACGAGTACCAGACGAGGACCTGCAGCGGCAATAGCGCCGGCCCCGGAGCATGACCTTGATCAGACTATTGACTCGCGGCGCGGCGTCCCCCAACGTTGCCTTATCAAGCGCTCGTCGCAGTCTTCGAACGAGAGAAGAGCTTGCCGTGGCTACCAAGGACTCTGCTGGCCCCGGGCCCGCCGCCCCGCCCAAGGCGCAGGTACGCACAGAGGGGGCGAGCATCCAGGGGATCGAGAGGCGCTCGATCGACTGGATCCCGGACAGCGAGCGACACGGCAAGGCCTGGCAGCAGGCGCCGCTGTGGTTCCTGGGCAACTTCCAGTACTTCACCATCCCCATCGGCTTCATCGGGCCGTCGCTCGGCCTGTCCCTTCCGTGGACGATCGTCGCGGGCACGGCCGGGATCCTGATCGGCACCATGTTCATGGCCCTCCACGCGACCCAGGGACCCACGCTCGGGCTCCCGCAGATGATCCAGTCGCGCGCCCAGTTCGGCTACCGGGGCGTCATCGTCGCGCTGTTCGCCATGTTGTTCACCTACATGGCCTTCAACGTCGCCGACCAGGTGCTCCTGGCGCAGGGCTTGCACGGGGCGTTCGGGTGGAACGCCAACCTGGTCGCGATCGTGGCCACCGCCGGTGCCGCGCTGCTGGCGATCTGGGGCTACGACTGGGTGCACCGGGTGTTCCGCAGCATCCTGGTCGTCCTGCTCCCGCTGGTGGCCATCATCACGATCGGCGTGATCGCCGGCCAGGCAGGAGGCGTGGTCAGCCACCACGTCTACGGTTTCAACTGGACCGCGTTCATGGCCCAGCTCTCCGCGGCGGCCGCGTACAACATCACCTACGCAGGCTACGTGTCGGACTACTCGCGTTACCTGCCGCGGGACACACCGCGCGGCAAGATCATCGCGTACGCGTTCGCCGGTGCCTCAACGCCCGCGATCTGGCTGATCGCCCTCGGCGCCTGGCTCTTCATCCGCCTGGGAGCGACCGACGGCCTGGTCGGCCTCCAGACGGCCGGCAACAACGTGATCACCCACCTCGGCGGGATCACCGGCTTCCTGTCGGCCGTGGCGCTGGCCGCGACCATGGGCATGAACGCCTACGG
>Ga0070698_100003479_pt1 | contig 17332 bp, 13 predicted proteins | sample KBSK1502metaG_FD_65477 | JGI IMG/M metagenome (GOLD analysis project Ga0070698, IMG submission 65477) | Corn, switchgrass and miscanthus rhizosphere microbial communities from Kellogg Biological Station, Michigan, USA - KBS K1-50-2 metaG | ecosystem: Host-associated > Plants > Roots >...
GCGCTCGAGGTCAGCGTCGGAAGCTCGAGGGGCCGGCTCGTGACGAGGAACACCGCGGCGTTGTGAATCTCGATGATGTCGCCCGCGCGCGCGACGGCTTCTTGCACGTGCACACCACCGACGCGCATCTTCGCGTGTCCGATCGATCGGACGTGCACCGCATCTTCGCCGCGCGGCTCGATGATCAGCTGCCGCCGCGCGATCCGCGCGCTCGCGATCGGCGGACCCGCAACCGTGCTGCCGGGTCGCATCTGATGCAGTGTCGTGCGCGGTGCCGGGTCGTCGCCATCGGGGCTGCCGCGCCCGACGCTGCTGCGCGCGGCGATCGGCACGACCTCGCCAACGCGCTCGTATTCATCGAGGGACCACGCGAGCATCAGGTGCGGTACGCGCCGGGCGGCGGGCTTGCGCTTGCGCTCCCAGGGTAATGCCGCATCCGTGGACTCCAAGACGCCAGCGTATACCGATTTGAATGTCGACCGCAAAGCACGCGTATTACAGTCGAGTCGTGTTTGGTTTCGTCCCACCGGGATTCGATCCGTCGAAGCTGCCGAAGCGCACGCCCGGCGTCGATGCCTCGGTCGACAAGCACGAAGGCGAACCGACATCGATGTTCGGGCAGGTCGGTCAAGGCATCGCCGATTTCGCGAGCGGCATCGGCCACGAGGGACTCTCCGGGTTGCTCGACTTCGGCGGCATGATGGATCGCGCGGATGCGCGGCGCGACCTCGCGAAGAAGTTCTCCGTCGTCGATAACGCGGCCGATGCGAGGCTGCCGAATCAGGTGACGTCGGCGCAGTACGATCAGATCGCGAGTACGTATTCGAACATTCGGCGCGGTCGCACCGATCTGCAGATCGATGGCAGCGCGAGCTCGGATCCCGGCCAGTTCAAAGCCGACATGATGGATGACATCGGCGACATCATGCAGACGCGCAGTGGCCGCGATCTCATCGGCAAGCTCGCGAACAACGTCAATCACGACGAAGCTGGCAACGCCGTGCACCGCACGACAACGCTGTCGCCGTTTCTGACCGCCGCTGGCGCGCCCGACAACAAGAACGCAAAGGCCGATATCGATCACGAGCCGGGTGTCGGCGCACCGTTTGAGGACGGCCGCCCGGGCATCGGTGCCGATGCGGGCGTGCGCGTCAATCCAAACCTCGACGTCGAAACCAGCAAGGTCAGGTACCGCAGCGACGTCGCGTTGTTTCACGAGATGGTGCACGCGCTGCACGGCACCCGCGGCACGAATGACATGTCGCACGTGCAATCGACCGATGGCGTTGCGCGCGAGCTGCGCAAGGGCAGCGCGTTTGGCGCGCTCGGCGAGCTGCTGCATCTCGACGACATGCGGATCGATGCCGATTCCAAACACCCGCTCTCGCGTCACGAGCACCAGGCTGCGGGACTCGGTCTCTACGCCGACGATCGGGTGACCGAGAACGCGTATCGTCGCGAGCGCGGCGCCGTCGCGTGGAGTGGCAAGGGGATGGCCGGCGATCTGCTGATGCAGGAGCGACAGCGCTATACACGCTCGAACGCGCGCTACACGCCATTCTTTGGGTTGTGATGAAAGCGTTCTTCGTCGTCATCGCACTGTGCATGGCCGGTGCCTCGGCCGTGGCGGGCAAGCTCGAGCTGACGTGGTCGATGAAGCGCGTCGGCGGCGAGCTGCGGATCGATTACACGATTCGCAATGGCACTGCGAAGCGCGTCGTGATCGTCGATCAGCTGTATCGAGGTGCGCACGTCGATCAGGATGCAATCATCGTCATGAACGCGCGCGGGCTGGCAAAGACGGTCGCGTTCGTGCGTGCATTTGTCGTCGATCCGAAGAAGGAGTTCCTCGAGCGGCCCGAGCCCGACGGTCGGATTGTCGGGCCCGGCGAGACCGTGAAGGGCAGCGCGACGACCGAATGGCCGCTGCGCAGCTGGCACAACTTCGATAACGATCCTGCTCCGCTGAGGCGCGGCGCGACGAAGGCGGTGCTCGAGATCGGTTACATAGAAGAGCCGTTCACGATGGACGGCAACACGCCCGATGGAGACCAAAAGCTGCTGCGGGGCAAGGTCCGCGCGCTGCCGCGGCGTTAACGCTTCTTCGAGATCACGTTCAGCGCCACCATCGTCGTGACGACGAAGATCGCAATCGCGAGCAGCCACACGAGACTGCCGCCGATCGGATCGTGGTTCGGGCCGCGACCCGACGACAGCATCGCCTTGATCGTGAAGAACGTGAGCACCGCGCCGATCACGCACGCGATCGCAAAGCGAATCAGACGCACGCGGGTGTTCCGCAAATCAATCGGCGCTTCCTTCTCCATGCTCAATAGACAGCACGAAACGCGTGCGGTTGCACTAACGGCGAAGCTTGAGTGGATTCACGCCGGTTAGCACTACGTCGCCGGCCTTCGAGATCCGGATCTCCGCGACCGGCGTCGCCTCGACCTCGTCGAGCCGATACCGATTCGTGAGCAGGTGGATGCGCTGATTTGCCGAGCCGCGTAAGCCGGTCGCGAGGCGATCGCCCGCGACGTAGCGGCCATCGACGAGGACGTCGAGTTGTGCGAGCACGGCCGGGCCGCCGGGCAGCTCGCGGATCTCGTCGAGTGTGTAGCCGGAGAATGCGAGCGTCGAGAGGCCGAGCGCGTGCGCTGCGGCGAGGAGCTCGGCCGCCGCGTCCGCTTGCTGCAGCGGCTCGCCACCGGAGAGCGAGAGGCCCTCGATGTTTGGCGTCGCGGCGAGCTGCGCCACGATGTCGGCGACCGCGGTCTCGGGACCGTCGGCTGGGTGCGTCGACGGGTTGAAGCAGCCCGCGCAGCCGAGCGTGCAGCCTTGCACCCACACGACGAAGCGCGCGCCGGGACCGTTTGCGCGGCTTTTCGGCTCGATCGCGTGGACGCGCAGCTTCACTTCTTCTTCGGCTTGGCCGCCTTGTCGTCGGCAGACTTCGCCGGCGCAGCCTTCGCCGGCGCAGCTGGCGCGCCGGGCTTCGACGCGACGGGCAGCGGTCGCACGCCACTCGTCGCGGCGCTGACGTCGATCTCCTTGAGCAGCAGGTCCGGCGTCACGATCGCGCTCTCGACGCCACCCGACGGCACGAAGCCATCGTCGGTGCCGCCGGTCAGGCGCAGCGACAGCTGGCTCTCGGTCGCCGCGAGGTAGTTGTACACGGTGACTTCTTTGCTCGTGCCGAGCACATCCTTCCACGCGCGGATCGGTACGTTGTCGAGTTGCGCGCCGCGCACGAGCTCCTGCTTGCCGTTGGGATAGACGCGATAGGCGACGAGCGTCGGCGGCGGCAGCAGCGGATCGGCCGACTTGATCATCGACACGAGCTCGCGCTTCGTGAACTCCGGCGCGCCTGTCACGGCCGCATCGTCGAAGCGGCGAATGAGCAGGCCATACTTGAGACCTTCGCCTTTCGCTGCAGAAACGAGCCGCTGTTCGAGCGCTTTGCGCGGCATGCTGCCATTCGCCTTGACGAATAGATTCGTCGAGCAGCCGTGGAACGCGCCACCGTCAGCCGGGCGCCGCGCGTGACCATTCGAGACCTGTCCCTTTGCCGATGGCGTGCGGCTGAGGAGCAGCGTTTTGAGCGTGCCGTTGCTGACGACCTCGACGCGCTGCGCGGCAACGCCTTCGTCGTCGATCTTGTAGCCGCCGATCAGCGACTTGCCGCCGGCCTGGTGCGCCGTTGGATCATCGACGATCGAGATCGTGGACGAGAACGCGCGGTTCCCGACCTTCTCCGTCAGCGCGCCGCCGAACATGCGCGCCTCTTGCGGTGACAACCCTTCCGGCACCGGAGTGCCGCCGAGGTGCGGCGCGAGCGTGTAGCGCAGCAAGCCGACAGCGCCTTCGCCTTCGAACAGCACCGGGCCGCTGTAGCGCTCCATGCGCGGCGCCTTCGCGAGCGCGCTGACCGACTCTGCGAGTCGCTTCGATTCCTCGCCGAGCTCTTTGTCGCTCGGCAGATCCTTCGCCGTGTGGCCGTAGCGCAAGAAGTAATTGCCGACGAGCTGACCATCCTCGGCCTGGCCGCTGACCGAGATCACGACGCCGCTCGCGCGACGTGTGTCGGTGACGTTCGTGCCTTCCGTCGTCAGATACCAGCGACGCTCGAGGTAGCTCGTGATCGCGACGCGCGAATCGCGCAGCTGCGGCTGATCGCGGAACAGCGCCGATAGCTTCTTCGCGCGCGCCTCGAGATCATCGATCGATTCGAGTGGCGGCACGAGCACGGGCTCTTTGCTGACGATCGGCTTCGTCTCGGTCCACGCCGGCACGTCGGCAGGACGCGCCGATGCGCCTTGCCGCCGCGACTCGCGCTTCGCATTGAGTTGGATCAGCGCTTCCTTATATGCGGCGTCGGTGACGAGCCATGCCGCGCGCTGCGAGATGCGCTTGTTGGACTCGAGCGGCAGCGTGTTCGTCGCCGTGCCGTCGAGATCGCCGCCATCGGGGACGACGAAGTTCGAGTTGTCGAGTTGCGGTGAGCCAACGCGCACACGCGCTTCGAGCGTGACGAAGTGGCGATTGCGGCGCGATGTCGTCTGGCCGAGCGTGGCCGTCGCGTCGTTCACATCGACTTCGGTGATCTTGTACGAGATGCTGTAGATGCGCGGCGCGCCCGGAATCTCGAGCTCGCTCATCGCGCGATTCATCTCTTGGCGGATCGCCTCGATCGTATCGCTCGTGACTGCGGACGACGGTGGACCGACCGGCTCGGGCGCCTTCTTGTCGGGCTCACCCGGCTTGTTCTTCTTCGGTCGGATCTCTTCTTCCGGCACCTTCTGCGCGAGCGTTTGCGTGGCAGGCAGGAGCGCGAGCGCGAGCGCTAGCATTCGCATTTTCATCGCGTCACCTCCTGCTTGATCGCGGGCGGCTGCAAGACCGGCGGGCGATCCGGTGGGATGAAGCCCTTCTCGACCTCGAGCCGCTCGATGAGCAGGCTCGGCGCCGACGCCGAGACCGGCACCCAGCCGCTCTCCGCACCGCACACGCCGTTAAACGTCTCGACTTCGCGGCTTGCGGCGCGAATCGACTGCAGCGCGACGAGCGGCGTGCCGCTGATGTCGATGCCGCGCACGAGCTCCTTCTTGCCGTCGGGATAAATGCGATACGCCATCACCGGATTGACCTTGAACGCCTGCGGCGCGAACGCCGAGGTGTTCGTGAAGCCGCCGCTGATGTCCGTGAAGATCATCCCATAGGGCCGCTTCTGGCGCTTGATCTCTTCGATCAGCATCTTTTCGAGGTCGGCCTCGGGCACGCTGCGCGTGGTCTGCACGACGAGGTTGCCCTGGCGAGCGACCGGCGGCAGTCCCGGCGAGTGGCGACCGTGGCCGTTCGAGTGCGGAAAGCCCGGGATCGGGTTGCGACCCATCAAGAAGCCCACCAGCTTGCCTTTGTCGACGAGCGGCACTCGCTGTGCCTTCACGCCTTCATCGTCGAAGCGGTAGAAGCCGTTGAGCTGCACCCCGTTGAGCGTGACGAGCTGCGGATTGTCGTAGACGCTGAGCCACTCGGGCGCGATGTCCTTGCCGACGTAGCTCGCGAACGTGCGACCGCTCGTCGTGTCCTTCTGGCGGTGGCCCTCGATGCGATGGCCGAACACCTCGTGAAAGAACACGCCGGCGGCGCGGCCCTCGAGGATCGCCGGCCCGACGTACGGCTCGGCGAGCGGCGCCTTGTGGAGCGCATCGAGGTCGGCGTTGACCGTCTTGATCATCTTCTCGACTTCGCCATCGCCCGGCAGATCGGCGGGCGTGCGACCGAAGCGCTGCTCGAGGCGCGATAGGTTCATGCCGTCGTCGGCTTTCACGCCGACCGAAACCGACAACTGGGCGTTCGTCCACGACAGCTGGATCTGACTGCCCTCGCTGTTGACGTAGTACGCCGTGTTGACCTGAAACACGACGCCGCACGTGCCGCGCGTCGCCGAGCCGTGCAGCGCTTTCGCCGAGCACTGCTTGAGGCGCTCGACCCACTTCTTTTTATCGAACGTGAGCGTCGCGGGCTTTTCGATGTACACCTCGGCCGGCTCCGTCGAGAAATCGGGATCCGTGACAGGCGTCTTGATCGTCGCGCGGTCCTGGCGCACGTAATTGAGCGCGCTCACCGCTTCGTGATAGCGACGGTCCGTCTCGAGCCACAGCGCATTCGACAGCGCGGTCTTGTCATCGCCAGCCGGCACGACACCGCGACGCGTGAGCGGCGCATTGAGCCCGTTGTTGTCATCCGACAGCGGGCGCGTGTTGTCTTCCTTCGGCGATCCGACGCGGACTTCGACATCGAGATTGCGGTCGGCGTCGTCATTGTCCTGGACCAACGCACCACCTTCCGCTTCGAGGCTCACCACGCGGCGCTCGTACAGCTGATACGCGAGGTAATACGCCGGCTCCGATGCCTTCTTCAGCATCCCGATCTCGCGATCGTTCTCGCCCTTGAGCACATCGAGAATCGGCGACCGCTGATTGGGCGTGTTCCCTTCCGTCGGCGCGCTCTGCGAGACCTCGATCTTTGCCGGAATCTCGGGCAGGTCGAGCTTGCCCTCGTTGCCGGGCAGGGGCGGGCCCCCCGGACCGGCAACCTTTTTGTTGCCGCTGCCCGAGCAGGCCGTGAGCCCGGCCAGGCCGAGCAGAAGAAACCGTCGCATATGGACGGAAGCCTAGGATGCGAATGGCATCAAATCAAACGCCATACGCTATGATCCGGGCGATGTCGCCAGCTGGTCGATTCACTGCCCTGGTGATTCACAGCGACGGCGACGTTCTCGACCATTTGACGCGCTGGTTCGAGGCGAACAGCTTCGAGGTCATTTCCGCCGTCGCCGCGTATAGGGCGGAGGCATACCTCGAGGGGGACAAGGAAATCGAGGTCGTGGTGGCACCTTGGGACGAGACCCACGCCGTCGGTGGAGAGGTCTACCGCTGGGTCCTGCAGCACCGGCCCGACCTGCGCTCGCGCTTCGTTTTCATCGCCAACGAGGTTGTCCCCGAGTACGACCAGATCGTCGGGGGCCGCTGCCTCGCGCTCCCGCTGCGAGCCATCGAAGAAATCGTACGGGTCGCAAGTGGCATCGTCAGACGCGTTCGCACCCCGCCGCGAGGTGTCCCGATCGTTCGCGGCCCGGGCCGCCCGCCGCTGCTGTTGGCCGAAGACGATCCGCTCCTGCTCGGTGCGATGGCCGAGCTCCTCACCGAGGCCGGCTACGCCGTCTCGCAGGTCGACAGCACGAAGAAGGCGATCGAGCTCGTCGAGTTTCGCGACTTCGACGTCATCATCGCCGACTGGCGCATGTACGACGGCGGCGGCAAGGAGCTGTACAAATGGATCCTCCAGAACAAGGCGCACCTCGCCGCACGCGTCGTGTTCATGACCGAAGGCGCCGACGAAGACTCTGGCCCCGTTGCGCCGGGTCGCCCGATGTTTCGCAAGGGCCAAGACTCGCAAGCGCTGATCGTGATGCTCAAAGAGATCGTCGCGCAGGTGCGTAGCTAAGCGTGAAGATCGTCGTGTGTCCGCTCTCGCGCGTACGAGAGCAGGTCGCCGCGCATGCGCCCGAGCGCGTTGTCAGTCTGCTCGACCCGGACTTCGCGTTTCCCGATCTCGGATCGGCGTTCCGTGGCCGTCACCTTCGTCTTCAGCTTCATGACGTCCACGAGTGCGAACCTGGCCAGGTCGCTCCGTCGGCGGCACACATCGATCAGTTGCTGGCGTTTATCCGAAGCTGGCGGCGCTCTTCGCCGCTGCTCATTCACTGCCGCGCGGGGATCGGTCGTTCGACGGCAGCTGCGTTCATCGCAGCATGCGTGCACCAGCCGCGTATCGACGAGCTCGCGATCGCGCTCGATCTCAGACGTGCCTCTCCGCTGGCACGCCCGAATCAGGTGCTGATCCGCCTGGCAGACGCCGCGCTGGCAAGAGACGGACGCATGGTGAAAGCCATCGAGGACACGGGCCGCTGCCTTCGATGGCATGGCGTCGACGAGAACGTGCCGTTCGAAATCCCGGCCTAATTGTTCGGCGCCGCGGCGCTGATCTGGCCAAGCGCAGAGTTCGGATCGCGCTGGGCTGCGAGATCGCCGATCGTCACGATGCCGACGGGGCACTCGTTCTCGACGACAGGGATGCGGCGGATCGCCTTCTCGGTCATCAGCTTGAGGGCTTCATCGATACCTGATGACGGCGTGACCGTGACCATGTGGTCGGCCGTACACACATCTTTGGCGCACAGCTGATCGAGATCATTGCCTTCATCCGCAACTGCGCGGACCACGATATCGCGATCGGTGATGATGCCGCAGAGCTTGCCCTGGGCATCGGTGACGAGCACGTCACCGATCTTCTGATCGCGCATGAGGCGAGCCACTTCCCGGATGGAAGCATCCTCGTTCACGCTGCAGACCGCCTTCGTCATCACGTCTTGGACCTTCTGTTGAGCCATGACAACACCTCCATCGGGTGACAATGCAAAATCCACAGCCTGCTCGATGCTCGCAGCAAGCTTGACCTCGACCTCGCCGCGCAGATGCTCCGGAACTTCTTCGCGCAGGTTTGGTTCGTTCTCCATCGGCACGATGATCGTGCGCAGACCACTGCGGCGAGCGGCGAGGACCTTTTCCTTGATGCCGCCGATCGGCAGCAGAACACCGGAGAGCGTGATCTCACCCGTGAGCGCCGTGTACGGCACGACCGGGCGGTTCGTCAGAAGCGAGACGAGGGAGACGACCATCACGACACCAGCGGAAGGCCCATCTTTGGGGACCGCACCCGCCGGCACATGAATGTGAATGTCGTGTTTCTCGAAGACATCTTCGGCGATGCCATAGCGCGCAGCGTGCGCACGGACCCAGCTGACCGCGGTCCGCGCCGACTCCTGCATGACATCACCCATTTGCCCGGTGAGCGTGATGTTGCCCTTGCCGCGGCCGAGCTTCGATGATTCGACATAGAGGATCTCGCCACCGTGCGCGGTCCACGCGAGCGCGACACCGACGCCGGGCCGCTTCGTGCGCTCGTGGACCTGCGACTCGACGCGGAATTTGACCGGGCCGAGCAGGCCACCGACGACACCCTTGTTGACGATCAACCGGCCGGTCGCACCATCGGCGAGCTGACGTGCACGCTTGCGAGAGAGCGAGGCGATGAGCTGTTCGAGCTTGCGCACGCCTGCTTCGTGAGTGTGGCCGCTGATGATTTCGAGGAGCGCTTCGTCGGTGAAGCAGATGTCGGCATCGAGCACGAGGCCGTTCTCGGTGACCTGCTTGGGAACGAGGTAGCGCTTCGCGATCTGCAGCTTGTCTTCATCGACGTAGCCCGGCAGGTCGATGATCTCCATGCGGTCGCGTAGCGGCTCGGGAATCGTGTCGAGCACGTTCGCGGTCGCGACGAACATCACCCGCGAGAGATCGAACGGCACGTCGAGGTAGTGATCGCGGAACGCGTTGTTTTGTTCCGGATCGAGCACCTCGAGCAGCGCGGCAGACGGGTCGCCGCGAAAATCTTTGCCGAGCTTGTCGATCTCGTCGAGCATGAACACAGGGTCGCAGCTGCCGGCGCGGCGCAGGCCGCGGATGATTTGACCCGGCAGCGAACCGATGTACGTGCGGCGGTGGCCGCGGATCTCGGCTTCGTCGTTCGTGCCGCCGAGCGAGATACGCACGAACTCGCGATTGGTGGCGCGCGCGATCGACTTGCCGACGGACGTCTTGCCGACACCGGGCGGGCCGACGAGACAGATCAGCGGGCCGCGCTGCGTGCGCTTCAGACGCTGCACCGCGAGGAACTCGAGGATGCGCTCCTTCACCTTCTCTAGATCGAAGTGGTCCTCGTCGAGGATGGTGCGCGCGTGCTGCAGATCGATCGGCGTGGCCGTCGTCTTGCTCCACGGCAGCTCGGCCATCCACTCGACGTAGTTGCGCACCATCGAGTATTCGGGCGAGCCCGGGGGCATGTCCTGCAGGCGATCCAGCTCGCGATTCGCTTCGTCGAACGCTTCGCTCGGCAGTCCGCCTTGTTTGAGCTTGCTGCGCAGCTCCGCGATCTGATGTTCCTCGCCTTTCTCTTCTCCGAGCTCTTTGCGGATCGCCTTTAGCTGTTCGCGGAGCACGAGCTCCTTTTGCGAGTCGGCGATCTTCGACTGCACTTCGTTGCGCAGCTTCTCGCGGACCTTGAGGCCTTCGAGCTCGCGCGCGATGACTTCGTTGAGCTTGTCCATGCGGCGACGAACGTTGAGCGTCGCGAGGATGTCTTGTCGCGTCGACGGCGACGTCTCGACAAGCGCCGAACCGATCATATCCGTGAGTGCCGAGTCATCTGCGATGCTGCGCGCGACGACGCCGAGCTCGTCGGGCAACATTTGCGACAGCTGCACCATCTCCTGAAACGCATCGAGCAGATTGAGGCGCGCCGCCGAATAGATCGTATCGATCGTCGGTCGCTCGCTCGCGAGGCGGCGAACGCGCGCGCGCAGATACGGCTTTGTCTGGACGATATCGACGATCGCGACGCGCTCGAGACCTTCGAGAATCACCATCACCGTATCGGTGCCTGGCTGAGTCAGCTGGCGTACGATCGCGCCAGTACCGATCGCGTAAAGATCGCCGCCGCCTGGCATCTCGATGTCAGGGTGCGCTTGTGTCACTACGGCGAGGAGGCCGTCTTCACCTGCCGCGGTTACCGCCTGACTCGCTTGCGCTCGGTTGAGCGTCATCGGCAGCGCCGCGTGTGGAAACAGGACCATCGTCCGCAAGGGCAGGATGGGGAGCTCCATCAGCGTAGTCAGCTCGGGCGCCATGGTGCGATGAAGAGCAACTGTCGTACCCAGCGCGCGAGCGCTCGATGAGCCCGGGCGCTCCCCCTGCGATTAGTTCGTGCCGAGAGTTTCTCGCGCGAGATGCTCGATTCGACCGAGCGCCGCCGAGAGATCATCGAGAGGTTCTTCGATGGTGTTCATGCGCAACAGGTAACCCGGATCGCCACCGCGAATGCGGCCGCGCGGATCGTAGAGCAGCCAATCGGTCGGCTGTCCCCAGCGCGCGAGCGGGATGCATTCTTCGATGCCTTCGGCGCCTTGCGTCGCCTGCATTTCGAGATAGCGCTGCGCATTGAGTGAGAGCGGCGTCGCATCGCGATAGTCGCCGGCGCCGAAGAACGTGTGATCCCAGAGCGTCATGCCGTTCGTGATCGTGAGCAGCGCGCGGTAGTCGTTCGGCAGCGAGATTTTTCGCGCGCGTTCGGCATCGAGGATCGCATCGAGACGCACCGGCGGGCGCAGCTCGATCGGCTCGCCGAATTCTTTGAGCGTCGTCACGAGATGATCGAGCGCGGCACGCACGATCGGCAGATGCGGCTCGACATTGACCGGAATGCGCGGCACCTCGGCTTGCGACAGCACTAACGCGAGGTCGGCGTCGGTCGCGTAGACGAGAAAGTCGGGGTCACGACGAAACTGCGCCGCCGAGATACCCGCCTCGAGCGCGCGCTGCACCGAGCGCAGCATCGCGACCTTGTCGCGCGACAGCGCATACGCGGCCGCGAGGTTGAACAACAACTCGCCGCCCGCACTCGGCGGCACGAGCTCTTCGAGCGCCTGCACGCGCGTGCGATCGAGCCCGACAGCAAACAGCGCGTGCTTGATGAACTCTTGCGCGTGAAAGCCGCGCCGCCGCTCGCCGAACTGATCCCAATGGCGAAGCACGAGATCGACGAGCTCTTTGACCTCGCGCCCGCCGCGCGCTTCGCGCTCGAGCGGCAGCAGGATCAGCTGCGCGGCGCCGAGCGCGATTTGCGCTTGCTGCGGCGTCGCTTCGGCCTTCAGCGTCTCGAGGAAGCGGCGCAGCGCACCGGTTGGATGTTCATCATCGAGGATCTCGACGACGGGCGATGCACGAAGCGCGCGCTCGCGCGCGGTCAGCGATAGCCGACGCTCGCCGCTCGACGAGTCGAACGCGATCATCTGCGGGATCGCATCGGAGTCCTGTGCAGGCTCGGTCGCGATCGGCGGCACGCCGGGCGCTGGCGGACGAGACATCGCAGGCGGTGGCGCAGCTGACTTCGGCGGCGCAGGTTTGGGCGTCGCCTTCTTCTTCGGCTGGAGCTTCTTCGGCGTCGCCTTGCGCTTGCGCGGCTTCCGCACCCGCGTCTTCGCAGGCTTGTCCGCCTTCGGCTTGGCCGGCTTCTTGCCTCGCGCCATCAGGGGACGAACGTAACAAATGTCGACGAGTCCAGCCTACTTCTTGGCGCCGAACATACCGTCTTCGTATTCGACGATTTCGCCGACGACCGCCGACGCCGCCACCGTGAGCGGCGATGCCAAGAACAGCTTGCCCGGCCCCGACCGACCTTTGTAGTTGCGATTGATCGCCGAGACCGTGACTTGGTCGTTGCGCTCGGAAACGCCGGGACCGCAGCCGATGCACGCGCCGCAGCCGGGCTTGATCACGTTCACGCCGGTGCGCTGGAACAGATCGATGTAGCCCTGCTTCTGCGCGTACTGCTCGACTTCTTGCGAGCCGAACTGGATGTAGAAGTGCACGCCATCGGCAACGCGCTTGCCGGCGCGCTCGGCATCGGCCATCACGCGCGCGTACATATCGATGTCATCGCGCTTGCCGGCGGTGCACGAGCCGCCGTACGCGATGTCGATCTTGACGTGGCCGATCTCGGGAATCAGCGCGCCGTTCTTCGGATCGCTCGCGACGCCGCGATCGGGATCACCGGGCGTTGCGACCATCGGCTTGATCGATGCGAGGTCGATGCGATGAACGCCGCCGTCGTAGTGCGCGCCCGCATCCGGCATCACGACTTTCGCGCGCAGCGTATCGATGCTCGCGTTACGACGCTCCGCGATCCACCGCAGCATCGTGTCATCGACTTCCATCACCGCGCCGCGCGCCGAGCATTCGGTCGCCATGTTTGCGAGCGTCGCGCGCTCGTCGGGTGATAGCGCGAACAGACCTTCGCCGCCGAATTCCATGATGCGATTGAGCGTCTGCTCGCGCTTGGCGTACGTCGCGAGGATGTGGAGCATCACGTCCTTCGCCGACGTGCCGCGCGGCAACCGGCCGGTCAGCTCGAAGCGAATCGATTCGGGCACCGCGAGCGTCGTGAAACCCCAATAGAGCAGTGCGGCGTATTCCGTCGAGCCGACGCCCCACGCGAGCGCGCCCGATGCGCCGCCCATGCACGTGTGCGAATCGGTCGCTTGCACGAAGTCGCCGGGATCGATGAACTGCTCGCGCGCGACCTGATGGCAGATGCCGGGCGACACGCCATTTTGCGCGCTGTAGTTACGCACGCCCGTCTTCGCGACAAACGCGCGCTGCAGCTCGCGCAGCTTCTCGATCTTGTCGGCGTACTTTGCCATCGAGGCGACACCTGTCGCGTAGATCAGGTGATCCTCGAACACGGCAAACTTCGTCGGGTTGCGCAGCGTGTAATCGCCGTACTCGTTCGCGAGAAAGAAATCGACCTGCGCCGTGGTGAACTCGTGCGAGTACCCGGCATCGACGCGCACGAGCACGGCATCGCCGGGCTTGACCGCCGTCGAATGGCCTGGCTGATCCTTCCCCGTCGCGACGATGCGCTTCGCCGCCAGGATCTTCTCGGCGATTGTCATCGCGCGCGGCCCGGTGCCTGTCGGCGGCACCGCGATCGCGCCCTTCGCGAGCCGCGCGCAGAACGGCAACAGGCCGCCGCTCTCGATGATGAGTGCGGTTACCGCGTCGTGGCCGCGCGTGAAATCGGCGAGCGGGATGCGCTCGCCCGCTTCGAGGCGGCGGATCACGTCGTGATCGCCCATCAGCTGGCCGATGTTGATGTTGTTGCGCGCGTGGATCGGCGCGAACGAGCTCGCGATCGCGAGGCGGCTGCCGGAGAACACCTCGCACTGCGCCGCTTGCTCGCGGCTCGAGCCGACGCCCTTCTGCGCGCCCGACACGATCACTTCGAAGCCGCCGTCGGCGATCGCATTCGGTGGAATCAGGCGCTCGCCGCCGATGACCAATCCCGCGTATGCGTTCTTCGCAATCTCGCGCGGGTCGTAGTCGAAGCACACCCACGCCGGCGTCATCGCATCGGTGTTGATGTTGTCGAGCAGCTCGTCGGGAGAGAGCTCGCTCATCGTGAGCGTCAGCGTGCCGGCGAGCTGCTGGCGGATGCGCTCTGGATCCTTCGTGAGATAGAGGACGCGCTTGCCGGGGGTGAGCGCGAAACTACGATCCGCCATCGGGGCGAACCGTACCATGCTTGTCGTTAACTACATCGCCGGTCCTCGCTCGCGGCGCCTGCGGGTCCGGCAGCCCGGACCCGCAGGTTCCCCTGGCGGGCGCCGCTGCGCTCCTCCGGACCGGCTCTGTCCTGTCCGGCTTTCGCCATCTGTCCCTTCGCGGGGCGGGTGGGTCGGCGGTATGACCCCGCAATGACGCGCGCTCCTTATATCGGCCTGCACGTTGCCGCACCCGGCCGTCGCGCGACGGCAGCCGACATCGTCGCGAGCGTAGTGCGCGAGATCGAGAGCGGGGCGTTGCCCGCGGGCAGTCGCCTGCCGCCGGTGCGCGCGCTCGAAAAACAACTCGGGCTGTCGAAGAACACGGCGCAAGCGGCGTACGACGAGCTCGTCGCGCGCGGGCTCGTCGAAGCGCGCGAACGCGAAGGCGTGTTTGTCCTGGCGGCGACGCGATTCGCAACGGCCGCGCCGATTGTCGCCGCGCCGACGCCCGCGTTCGTCGCGCCACCGCTCTCGCGCCCGGACTTTGCGCCGCGCGGCATGATCCCACTCTCGACCGTCTTCATCGATCCGGCGCTGCTGCCCGTCGACCGCATCGCCGAGTGCGCGCGCTCGGTGCTGCGCGAGCGCATGCCGAGCAACTACGACGCGCAGGGCTATCCGCCGCTCCGCGAAGCGATCGCGAAGCGGCTCACGAGTCGCGGCCTCGACGTCGCCGCCGACGAGATCGTGATCACGACGGGCTCGCAGCAATCGCTCGATATCGTCGCGCGCTCGCTCGCCGTGCGACGCGTCGCCGTCGAGTCGCCGGTCTATGCCTACGCGAAGCTATTGTTCGAGACGCTCGGTCACGAGCTCATCGGCCTTCATCTCGATCCATTCGGCGGCATCGATCTCGCGGCGTGGGAGCGACAGCTCGCGACAAAGCCTGCGCTCGCGTACCTCATCCCGAGCTTTCAGAATCCGACAGGCTACTCGTACACGAGCGCGGAGCTGCGCGGTGTGCTCGAGCTGTGTGCGCGGTACGGCGTCGCGATCCTCGAAGACGATTGGGGCTCCGACATGCTCTCCGACGGTGAATACCGCCCGATGTTGCGCATGCTCGGCGGCAAAGAGGTGCTCTACGTCAATTCGTTCACGAAGAAGCTGCTGCCATCGCTGCGCATCGGCTTTGTCGCCGCGGCACCGGCGCTCGTGCCGACGCTCGTCGCGATGAAGCGCCTGTCGACGCTCGGCAACGCGTGGCTGACCGAAGCGATCGTCGCCGAGTTTCTCGATCGCGGGTACTACGACACGCACTTGGCGACGCTGCAGCGCGCGCTCGACGCTCGTTACGCCGCATGCCTCGCCACACTCGACGAGCTGATGCCCGACAACGTGCGCTGGACCACCCCCGGTGGCGGCCCGACCCTCTGGCTCGAGGTGCCGCGCACGATCGATCTGCCTGCACTCGAAGCGCAGCTCGCGCGCCGCGGCATCCACATCTCGAACACCTCCGCCGCATACATTGGCCCCGCCCATCTTCACGGGTTTCGCATTGCCTACGCATACCTGCCGGAAGATGAAATGCGTCGCGCGCTCACGATCGTCGCCGAGGCACTGCGGGACTTGGCGCGACGCAGTTGAGCCGATACAACTGTAGGGATGCAAATCCGTCTCCTCGCCGTGCTGGCGGCGGCTGCGTGCAGTAATGCACCGGCCGCGACGACGGATTTCTGGGGCCAGACCATCGAGCCGCCGCGCGGCCTCGATCGCGTCGCGCCTGGCATGAGCGTCGCGGAAGCGAAGCGCCTCGTGCCGGGACTGCACGAGCCCAAGCGCGAAGGTGTGCGCGACGAGCTCTTGCTCGACTCCGGCGTCAGCGACGTCAAGCTCACGGTTCGCACCGAAGCGGGGCTCGTCTCGAGCATCGTCGCGATCGTGCAAGGCCACGGCGCGCGCGACGTGCTGACGCGCGCGTGGGGCCAACCCGAAATCATCCGCGATCCACTCGGTCAACCCGAGGTGACGTGGGCGAGCGAGGCGACCGGCTGGAAGGTCAAGCTCGACTGCATGGAGCGCAACTGCCTCGTCGAGTACCTGCCGTACCACGTGCTCACATCCGAGTTCTTCGGGCCGCACGTCGTGCCGCCGGGCGATCTGGGCAAGCTCCGCATCGGCATGGCGCTAGATGAAGCGCGCAAGCTCGCGCCCGGCCCCGTCTCGGTGCGCACCGGCATCGCGACGAAGTACGACGCCGTTCGCGAGTTCGTCGCGATCGATGACAAGACGAGCACCGTGCGCTCGATCTATCTCAACCTGCCGCAGCAGGCTGAAGCGCTCGTTACCGAAGCGTGGGGCCCGGCGGAGGCCGCGACGATGCCCGTCAACAAGCAGGTCAAGGTCTGGCATGACCCGAGTACCGGCTGGCGCGCGACGCTGCGCCCCGCGCTCGGTCATTCGAAGGATCTCGAGTTCGACAGCTACATGCCTGTCGTCGCGCTGTTTGGCGATCAGCCCGATAGTCTCGAAGGCCTGCCCGTGCTCGGCCGCCCGATCGAAGACGTCAAGCGCGCGTTCAAAGATCAGCTCAGCTACCAAGGCAAGGACATGGTGATCACGTTCCCACCGACGGAGTGGGACCGCTTCGCGACACGCATCAAGCTCGGCACCTGGGCGCTGCGCATCAGCAAGATCGAGCTCGCGATCCCGTGGAAGCCGCATCCGGCGGCGCGCGACACGCTGCTCGATCTGTTCAAAGCGAAGTGGGGCCTGCCGCAAGAAGAGGTCGAGGATTCCAAGCCCACGCTCGTGTTCCGCAAGGAAGACCCGCGCGTCGAGATCCGCGAGGATCAAGAGCACGGCGCGTGGCTCGTGCAGATCAAGAACTAACGTGGACGTTGACGTCGACTTCCGTCGACGTGAACGTGAACGTGAACGCCACCTTGGACGTGGTCCCAAGTGCGTCACGTCATCTTGGTAAGCATCGGCCATCGCCTCGAGCATTTTCCGCGCACGTCACGGCTCGTCGATCGACGAAGTCCGCGTTGCCCTTTTGGTCAGTGCAAGGAACCCGATCGATCGCTCATCGACATGCGTCAACGTCCAAGGTGG
>Ga0070698_100003481_pt1 | contig 17327 bp, 16 predicted proteins | sample KBSK1502metaG_FD_65477 | JGI IMG/M metagenome (GOLD analysis project Ga0070698, IMG submission 65477) | Corn, switchgrass and miscanthus rhizosphere microbial communities from Kellogg Biological Station, Michigan, USA - KBS K1-50-2 metaG | ecosystem: Host-associated > Plants > Roots >...
CAGGCACGGGCGAATGGACCGGTTAACGTTCAGGTATTGATCGATGAAACCGGCAAAGTGATTTCCGCAAAAGCTGTTGCCGGACACCCATTGCTCCTGGCCGCAGCGCAACAGGCCGCATATGGAGCACGCTTCTCGCCAACCAAACTCGGCGATCAGGCAGTGAAGGTCTCAGGACTGATCACTTACAACTTTGTGCTGCAGTAGAAGTGACTGAGACCGCGGCACTCGGAATTCTTAAGTTCCCTACCTAAACAAGGAGGTGCGCAGACCCCTCGGGCCGGCGTACCTCTCCTGCCTTGAAAACAATAGGAGACTGCGATGTTTAATAACTTGATTGAATCGAGTTCGCACGCGCGTGAGTTCAAACGGCGCGGTTCGTTTGTTCTTTTTACCACTACAGTCTATGGCCTGCTTTTCATCGTGGCCGGCGTGATAAGCATCTACGCATTTGATGCCCGGCTTGAGGAGCCGGCCGGTGAAGTCGTATTGGTAAATCCCATGGCCCTTGAGCTACCGAAGTCGGAAGCAATCAGACCGAGAACCAGCCCAACCATCGGCGGCAATAACGCAGGTGCATTTGTCCGCAAGGATCCGATGGCAGACATCAATGAACTTCTGGTACCAAAGACAACTTCAGCGACACCAAACACAAATCCTGCTTTGCCAAAGGGCGTCCCTGTCACGATTGGCAGCGACAACTCCGATCCCGGGCCGGGCAACTCGAAGGGTGGAGGAGGCGGCGGCGGCGGTAACTCAGCAGCAAAAGTACGCGTGGATATAGATGCTCCTCCACCTGCGCTAGTGGAAAAATCTAAGCCGGCAATGGTGCGCAAGGAAATAATCAACGGCGAGGCGCTGTCGCTTCCGAAGCCACCGTACCCGACGATAGCTAAGCGCCTGGGAATCCAGGGAACGGTAAACGTGCAAGTGCTCGTAGATGAAACAGGTAAAGTAATTTCTGCGAAGGCGGTAGCAGGCAATCCCGCTCTGAAGCAGGCGGCGCAACAAGCTGCCTTGAACGCGCGATTCTCACCAACGATGATTGGCGAGCAAGCGGTGAAGGTCTCGGGAATAATTATCTACAACTTCGTATTGCAATAGAAGATGTTTTGGAGTGCGCCGACCTGTCGGCCCTTTGGTCGCTGGCGACCTGTCGCCAGCAGCGTCGCGACAGGTCGCGACCGGACGAAAGCGGTGACAGGTCACCGCACTCCAAAACCGTTGTGTTCAATTCTTCTGGAGCGGCATTTCATTGAGCGACTTGAGAAACTCTAGCAAGTCCAGTTTCTGATCTTCACTAAGGTTCGTGCCGTACTCATGGCCCAGATTGCTGTTTCCTGGCTTAGTCGTATCAAACTGAAAAGGCCGCTGGCTGTTCTGCTGGTTCACGTAACCGACGTGGACGGGATCAAACTCTCGTGTGCCGACATAGAACGTCGCCGGTCGCTTTGCTCCAGGCAACAGCAGATCGTAAAGCGTCAGTACCGAACCATTATGTAAATAGGGAGCCGTGGCCCAGATGCCAGCCAATGGTCTGGCGGAATAAACCGCCGGCGAGTGCCAATGGGCCGGAAGACGGCCGTGGTTCCAGGCCTCTTGTTCAGCGGGTGAGACATTGAACTTTTTGTAATAAGCCGCTGAGATTTGCGGCACGATGAGCGCGATCGCCGCGGGCAAAGGCACTTGCTTTCCATCATAAGTTACCGGCGCGGCAAAGTTCAGAGCTTCGTTTGGATCAGTCTTTATTTCGTCGAGAGCATAAGTGTTTAGTACCCAGCTTCCGGCGGGCGTACCGCCCGGAGGCGGCGCCAGCGCAAACTGCTCGTGACATGCGGCGCACTCTTGTTGAAAGAGCACCTTTCCTCTTGTAACCCTCGCGTCGTCCAGCGCTCCCAGCAAGTCTACCGGCCATGGCGGCGGTTGGATCTTGTATGCAAGCTCTTCAAGAGTATTGGTGTTCCCAATGTTCACACTGGTGGCGAAGGTGCCAAACGTCTTGTCAAAGGAGGCGCCGAGACCGAGGGCCTGTCCGATATTGCGCTCGAGTATGGAGTTGGTGTTTGCCGCGTAATGAAAATAGGCGATTTGACTAAAGCCCCAAAGGTATGGGTAGGAGACTGGCGCAGTCGCCGGCCTGGCGTCATTCGGGAAGAGAAGATTTCGTGCACCGCCAAACGCGTCAACTCTGCCGAATCCGCCTGAGGGTACTGAACCCGTCCCCGCTGTATTGGAAAGAGCCTTCAACAGATCGATATACGAATACATCAAGGCCACATACTGTTCGATATCGCCTAAGATGCCGGAAATCGAAGTTTCACGATCAGCAACAGACTTGCTGGCGGCAAAGACTCCATTCGGGGCCGGAGTTTTCTGGGCCGCCTTTCTTGCAGGCGACTTATAAACCGTCGTGGATGCACCGGTCGGCGCCGCGAACGCTTGTCTTAAGGGAACACTCTCGTGCCTCTTTACAATAGCTTCAATTTCATCCGCTACTGATTTCTCGAGCTCTCCGGAATTACGCAGCTCGTCCAGGCTCTGATTGCGAGAGAGCAGCTCTCTGGTCGCTTCAGTGGGCGGGGGCGGCACTGGAGACTCCGCATCCTTCTTCATTGAACGTCGCGGCAGGTTGGGATTAGTGGGCGGCACATCGTGTCCCTGTTTCCACCAACGCACGAGGAACGCAAAGAGTCGTTTTGGATCCTTGACCGTAGCTTCGGAGTTCTTGAACAGTTCCAGGTCGAAACTTACCAGATCAAACAAATTGGGCGCTCCGTCAACCCGGTAACTTCGGTTGTTGAAACTGATTTCGCCAACGTGGCAGCCGGCACAATTGACTCCAACCATATCTCCGAGAGGCACACCGGGCCGCGCGGCTTTAGTCAGGCCGATGGGCAGTCCATCAGGGTCGCTCGGGTCAGGCAACAGTCCGAATCGCTCAGGGTTCTCGAGAAACGGTTTGTCGTCAGGCGTGTGAAGGGCCTTCATCCACGAATAGGGATAGAGCTCGCTGCCCTCAGCCAGATGATAGAAAGTTGTACGCTCGGTCGCGCTCAACCCATTTGCGGCCACCACCGATCCAGGTCCTGTAACGCCAGGTGTTGTAGCGGGCGGCGCGTTGTTATTTGTTTTTGGCTTGCATGCGATCACGAGCAACAGGAGCATGCATAACGAGATGAGGATGGTTTTCATGGTTGTATCCTTATTCACCCCAATTCACAGCCGCCCGGTAAGGTCCGGTCACCGAAGTTATTCCACGTGCAGGTCGGCGCGTGAGATCAAGGAAGAGTTCAGTTTGTGAAACGAGATTTCAAACGGCCCTTGATCGTGAAGTGAAATGAGAGCAGCTACACGAAGTCGAGGAACCGTGCCACTGCTATAGACGGGCGGGACTTTATCACAGATGGTTTGTGATGCAAACGGCTTGTGGCGCAACTCGAATACTCAACTAGGCGTAATGTCTTGAGGCACGTCCGTTGGCGACGACCATTCGGCATCAAAGAGCGCCCGAATCCGCGCCAGAACAACATCAGGGTCAGCACCTTCGTTTGCGTATGCGTTGGCGGCATGTTTGGCGACGTCCACCAAGAGAAGACCCCAGGCGCCAGGTTCCTTCCATGTGGTTCGCAACGTTAGTTGTTGCGGCTTGCCAGGCGCAGCCCAGACCCTCAAAACCTCGACTGCTTCTGCAGACTCAGCGATGGGGGGCGTTTCGAGAGCGTTAGGATTCTGCCGTTTTCCAAACATATCGATTCTCCGTGCCGCGCTTATATCACTAATCAAGGCATAGAGAACGCGAAGACTGTTGCCCGCTTCCTTGCCTCTGCCTCCTGCTCCTGCCTGCTGCGCCTCCCCTGCCTCCTGCTCCTGCCGCCTGGTTCCTACGGTTCCTTCAGTGCCAGTCGTAAAACGTGATTGCGCGCCGCGATGAAGAGTTCATTCTTGTCATTGAAGACCATGCCTGAAGCCGTTCCGGCTGGATCGAACACGGCCAGATAACGGCCGTTACTATCAAACACCTGCACGCCCTTGAAGTCGCTGACGTAGACGCGGCCCTTACCATCGACAGCGATAGCGGATGGTGCGCGAAATTGTCCGGTCTGATCGCCAGTATCACCAAAACGCGTTATGAATTTTCCCTCCGGCGAAAACTTGAAAACGGCATTGTTGAATGAGCCGAGCGCGTAGATATTGCCCAGGCCGTCGATGGCTACTTGTGTGTCCAGTTCGGATTCATCAGTGACTGTGCTAATCGCTGCGCGAATCGTGCGCGTGACCTGTCCGGAAGAATTGAAGCGCACGATGTCGTCGCGGTTCTTGTACCAGGAAGCTACCAGACTGCCGTCGGCGCCAACGCGGATATCGTCAAAGCCCCAGCCTTCCGGATACGCCAACTTGCCAAGAAGATTTCCGGTGTCGCCCTGATGACGAGAGATCGTCCCACTCTGCACGACATAGACTACGCCATTGCGATCCGCAGCCATTCCGGTCAGCGGCATCTTCGGATCGACCATCCATTGCGTGATGAATTTTCCCTCGGCATCAAACACCTGTATACGCCCTCCGATATATTCACCCACGTAAATCTTCCCGGAGGCGTCGACTGCGATGGCGCGCGCGTCCTTAAACATTCCCGGACCAATCCCCTCGGAACCAAACTCAAGCGTCGTGTTGGCAAATGCATTTGCCGGCTCGGTCTTTCCGCCGAGAGCTGGGAGTCCCTTTCTGCCTGTGGATGGCGGCGACGGTGGGGTCACTACCGGTGTGCGCACGCCGCTAAGCAGCGGCACGAGAAAACCGCCCATGGCAATCGCGCCAATGATCACGCCAATAACCGGTATCAGCACAATCAACAAAATAATCTTGGTCGCTTTGGTTCCACTATTTCGTAGATCGATATTGACATGCGAAATAATCTGGGCCGGACGGCCTCTCATTTCATCAGGAACTGATAAGGCGCTGTTGCAGTAAGTACATCGCGCCGTCAGGTTCGCGCCTATTACATCCTGTTCATAACTGACCGGCGCGCCACACTTGGGGCAATCGAAAGTTTTCAGCATCTATTGACTCCGGTTCGAGTTTCAAGTTTCAAGTTCGGAATTCGCATCTTAAGTTTGAACTTGAGACTTGGAACTTGAAACTTGAAACTATCTACCAGCCCATGCGTTCACGTAGCGAGGTGATTTGCGCGACATGATGGGGACCGTGCCAGGCATAAAGCGCAACGTTCTTATCGAGACTGACAATTCCGATCTCAGGATGACGAAACGTACGTTGAAAGTCTTCCTGGGCTAGCGAGCGCAGAAACCAAATCCAGCGGCCATGGACAGCGTCCAACAAATCGAGCGAGAGCGCTATCGGCGCCCGGCGCGCGTCGTCGAGTTCTGCCCAACGATCTTCGAAGTAAGGCTTGATGGTCGGTTCGTCTTCCGTGATGGCGAGCTTGAAACGAGTGTAGGAGGTCAGATGACTTTCGGGCACATGATGCACGACCTGGCGAACAGTCCAGCCGTCAGGTCGATAAGGAGTGTCGAGTTGTTCCTCATTGAGACCTGTAACGGCCGCGCGCATACGTGCCGGCGTCTCTTCAATTTTTGCAAGGCAAGCCTCACGTTCGTCGTTGCTCAGTGGCTCTTCATATTTGAATTTGCCGATGGGGTAGCGCAGATCCATTATCACCTCCGGGTTGTATCTGGTCAGCAGTTCGGATTATTCTCGCGCGACCATTCTATAAGCTGATCTTTAGTCGCGACAACTATGGCAGAAACAGCTGAAGTCGTAATCATCGGCAGTGGCATCGTTGGTTCCAGCGTGGCCTACCATCTCGCCGAGCAAGGCTGCACCAACGTGCTGGTAATCGAACGCGAGGCGCATCAGGGCAAAGGCTCAACTGGAAAAAGCATGGGCGGCGTGCGGGCGCAGTTTTCCACCCCAGTAAATATTCAGATGTCGCGCTACTCGATTGATTTCTTTTCCCGTTTCGACGAAGTTGTCGGACACCCCGCTGACTACCGCGCCCATGGCTATCTGTTTTGCGCCACCACCGAGCGGCATCTCGATTATCTCAAGACAAATCGCGAAAGGCAGTTGGCCCTTGGCGTTAAGAACGTCGAACTGGTTTCGCGTGAAGACATCGCGAAGTTTGTGCCGCAACTGCGTGTCGACGACATACTCGGCGGCACGTTCTGTCAAACGGATGGCTTCGTCGATCCGCATAGTGTGATGATGGGCTTCATGCTCAAGGCGCGTGAACGTGGCGTCCGACTTTGGCTTGATACCCAAGTTACTGGCATTGAAGTCGAGAGAGGTGCCGGGATCGCGGACGTTTCGCCCGCCACCGATCCAGGATCGACAACGTCCCGGATCACCGGCGTCATGACTTCACGTGGTTTTGTTTCTACACGAATAGTTGTTAACGCAGCCGGCCCGTGGGCTGCGGCGGTCGCCCGACTCGCCGGCGCGGAGTTGCCGGTCGAACCCTTACGACGACAGCTCGTTCCCACCGAACCATTCGATGGTCTTCCACAAAGGTTTCCCATGGTCATCGATATGTCTACCGGTTTTCATTTTCGTCGCGAGGGAAAAGGAATTCTTTTGGCGTGGAACGATCCGGAAGAAACTCCCGGATTCAAGACTGAGTTTGATCCGGGCTTTGTGGAAAAGATTCTGACACACGCTGCCGATCGCGTACCGCGTCTAGCTGAAGCCGAAGTGAATCCACGCCGCGCCTGGGCGGGTCTTTATGAGATGACACCCGACCACCATGCTGTCATTGGTCCGGCTCCCGATGTTGCCGGGCTGTATTTTGTCAACGGATTTAGCGGACACGGCGTGATGCACTCACCCGCATCGGGTCGCATCACTGCCGACCTGATTCTCCATGGCCACTCCAGTCTCGTGGACGCCACGCAGCTTAATGTGGCGCGGTTCTCGAGCGGGAAGTTACTCGAAGAGACGGCTGTGCTGTGAAGAGCCAGTGTGCCTGCCTCAATTCCCGCGCTCTGCTGTTTCCAGATATTGACTCGCAATAACTTCTCACTTATAAACCATGCGCGCAGACCCCGACGACAGTCTAATCGGTTCATCTCACTAAGTCTCAAAGGATCAGAACCATGCCTCCAATCAACGCTCAGTCAATTGCTTTTGAAAACAACCGTACCGCGAGGGCAGTCTTGCCTGTCGCAAGCGAGAACCCCGCTAACATCGTTGACGCCCTCGACCTGGTCGACTACAAAGCTGTGCTCGTTATCATCGGCGGGGCGGATAACGTGCCCGCCTCCCTCAAGCCCAGGCTCACTCAATTGTTTGGCCGCGGCATCGCCCGTGCGGCGATGGGTGTGAACGCTGTAATTGTTGACGGTGGCACACAGGCCGGTGTGATGGAGATGATGGGCCAGGGTGTGGCCGATCGCGGTTCTAAGTCGCAGTTAATCGGAGTCGCTCCGCTTGGACTGGTTAAATACCCAGGCAGCAAGGGTTCGGGCGAAACGCCGCTCGACCCCAACCATTCACACTTCGTTCTTGTCGATGGCGACGCCTGGGGAAGCGAAACCGGCCGTCTGTTTGATCTAGCGAGTGCGCTATCGAACAAGAAGCTAACGAACAAGAAACTTACGAACAAGAAACTGCTCGTCATAGCTCTGCTTACTGCCGGGGGAGAGGTCGCGAAAAAAGAAGCGCTGCTGGCCGTCCGTCAAAACATTCCATTGATCGTCGTCGAGGGTAGCGGCGGTACGGCCGACGAGATCGCAACTGCCTGGAAAGCCAGGACAAGCCTGCCGAACGATCCGATCATGGCCGAGATCATTGCCGACGGCAGGATCGAAATCTATCCGTTAAGCAGTTCCGTAAAGAGTGCTGAACGTTTGATTCTGCGAGAACTCGGTGGCGATAACACTTTGCTGCAGGCCTGGCAACGCTTTGCCGACTACGATCTTAACGCGAAGCTGCAGCAGAAGAGGTTTCACCGCCAACAGCAAGCTATTTTGATAATCGGACTTTTGATTACGGCTCTGGCCCTGATAAACCAGGTCTACAACGGAAATCAGCAACGTCTCACCTTTGAGCGTTGGTGGCCGCTCGTTCTGGACGGTGAAGTCTTTAATCGCCCGTTCGTTTGGACGATCGTTCACTACTTGTTGATAGCCTCGCCAATCATCGTAACGGTTCTCATAACTGCCGCAAATCGTTTCAAACAGGGAAACAAGTGGTTGCTGTTGCGCGCCGGCGCCGAGGCTATCAAACGCGAGATTTATCGATTTCGGGCCAAGGCTGATGCTTATGCGGAACAAGGCGCATCAACGGCAACAGCCCCACCCGCTGGATTGCCTTCGGCGCTGCCAATGCCACCGCCTGAGCAGGTGTTGGCGAAAAGAGTTGAAGACATCACGCGGCGCGTTATGCGTACCGAGGTAAATTCATCGTGCCTCGTTCCTTATGATCCAGAAAAGGGTTTTCCGCCGAACATGGACGCTGCTGAGGTTGGAGATGACGGTTTCAGCCCGCTAACCGGCGATCAATATGTCCGCTTACGACTGGGAGCCCAGCTCAGCTTTTATAGGAATAAAACCATCACGCTTGAAAGGCGATTGAAGTGGGTTCAGTGGTCGATTTTCATAATCGGCGGCTTGGGAACCTTTCTGGCCGCCATCAGCCGGCAAGTCTGGGTGGCGTTGACCACCGCACTCGCTGCTGCGCTAACAACGTACTTAAGTTATCACCAAACCGAGAACACTTTGACGAAGTACAATCAGGCCGCGACCGATCTTGAAAACTGCAGGTCATGGTGGATCGCATTGACGGCGGAAGAGCAGGCAGAGCCGGAGAATATCACCGCCCTGGTGAATCATAGCGAGCAAGTGCTTGAGTCAGAGTTGGATGGCTGGGTGCAACAGATGCAGGACGCTCTCGCAAACTTACGAGATGGTCAAGAAGCTAAAAAGCAAGTGCCGGCGCCGGAGGAAGATCCCAGCAAACCGCTGGCGCCTGCGAATGCCCAGCCAGCGGCTGATGGTGAACAGCCTGTGGAGGGCGAGGCACCTGCCGATGGTGAACCAGCTGCCGATGGTGAACCACCAGATGATGGTGAACCAGCTGCCGATGGTGAACCACCAGATGATGGTGAACCACCTGCTGATGATGAACCACCTGCCGATGGTGAACCACCTGCCGATGGTGAACCGCCTGCCGATGGTGAACCAGTTCCGGATCAGCCAGGTGACAACTAGAGGACGTGTGCTGCAACTAGATCAAAGTTGAACCTTCTCGCTTATTTCTTCTGAAGCCAACCGGCGATTGTGTCCATGACCGACGCATAGACCTGGTCTTGCGGCAGGCCCAGACTCTTAGGAACTTTCAAGGAATGGTCGCCGCCTTCGACGACGTGAAGCGTTGGGTTGAGGTGATGTTTCTTAAATACTGCGCGCAATTCGTCGGGCGTGCCGAAGGTATCGCGTGCGCCCTGCACGAAGAGCATCGGTGCTTTGATCTCAGGTAGGTGAGCGTCACGAAGTTTATCGGGCCGACCCGGTGGATGAAGCGGGTAGCCCAAAAACACCAGCGCGCCGATTTCCTGCGCATCCGGCAGAGCCGCGACTTGCGATGCGATGCGTCCACCCATTGACTTGCCACCGATAGCGAGGCGATTCCCTTTCAACTTTTTGTGCTTACCTGCCGCAGCAATAACCGCGAGATAACAAGCTTCCAACTTTGGTTTAGGATCGGGCACGTGCCGTCCCTGTTCCATGTAGAGGAAGTTAAAGGTGATGACGTCAACGCCGCGCTCCGCCAATCCATTCGCGAACAAGCGCATAAAGCCACTTAACTGATTCGCTCCGGCGCCATGACCAAGAATCAAAGTTGAGCCTGAGCTGAGCTTCTTCGGAGCTGAGTACAGCAGCGCGTTTACGCTATCACGTTCGTTAATTGTTATGATGAATTTTTCGGGATCCATGCCGTCGCAGTTTAATGCATGGCGGGCATTTCCGATACATGCCGAATGATTTCCCACTTATGGTCATACGGCGCGGCTGGCGACGAAGGCAGCGCTGGGATAATACAGATTCCTGATGTCATAGTTCGGAGACGACAAATTCGTAACATACCAGCGCTTAAGTTGCGGATAACCATAAGCATGCTTCTTATCAAGCCATCACTCGCTGAGGCGGCTTGATCTCAAAGTGAGCATGGTTATCGTGTCCTTCTGCGTTCTGGCATAGGCCCTCATTGATTAGTGTTTGGTCATTCAGAAAAACTCGGCGAGCTAATTCCTGCGCGCGGAAGGCTTTTATCATGGCTCGCATCGCCGCTCGATCATAATCACCACTAAGGACAGTAATCCCTCCAACGCTCCCGGTTTTGCGGGGTAGGCGTATGTCTGACGCCATACCCGCCTCATGTCCGAGATGGGCCGGTGTATCACCACCTTGCGGAAGACTCGTATCGTTGATGTGTAATACCGCGGCTCCTGGATGCGTACTTAGATGAAGCGCCTTGTACGTTGCTCCAGTAGCCCGCAGAGTCTCGGCCATCCAGCTGGTGCCAAAATCGTGCTTGTCCGCAAGGTCGGCTATATTGTCGTTAACATAACCCTCTGCCACTGATCCGGCCGGCATGCGTGTCCACCGCGGCGCGTTCTGGGCCTGTAGCCACTTGAGAGTGTCGCCGTTGACATCAACTTTCCCGTCGCTGCTTTGCAGTGAGTTCACACCGTTCTTAGCTGCCTGAAATACCTTGATCGCCCTGACAGTTATAGGATCGACCTGGCTGTCGGCAGTTATGAAGTTAAACCCCAACTCAACCAGTCTTGTCTTGACCTTAAGGACGTCGTGAGGGTTGTTGGCACCGTTAAGTCCTACACTCTCCGCAATTGTTATGGCCATTTTGCACCTCTCTACGGAAGAACACATTCGACATGGGTCTCCTGTGTGTTGGTATGGGGTTTTTGTATCTGGTTCCGGGACCCTTTGACTGCTTAACTTTCGAAGCACTCTGGTCGGGGAGATCGCGGGCTGCCCTGCGCTAACCAGCTCAACACAGAGTTGTCAACTGCCGAGTTCAAGTCTATTGCCCGTTCAACTTCTAATGCGGCGCAGGCATAAAACGTTTCACGACTGTTAGTTGGGGTTTCAGCTAAACTTTCGACGGCCACCTCTGGACGGAAACTTACCCTCGATCCTGCGAGATTAGCCGTAAATTCGCGGCACGCGCGCGCTGATGCCACAAGTTACTTCGTATGAAAGTGTGCCGGCAGTTTTCGCAATTTCTTCGGCAGTGATTTCGCTGTTGGCCTCCCGACCCATGAGAACTACCTCATCGTCCTCTTGCACGCCGGGCACGTTCGTGACGTCGATGAGTGTGAGGTCCATTGAGATGCGGCCGATCACTGTGGCATAGACGCCACGGATTATCGCGTGACCGCGATTAGAAAGAGCGCGCATGTAGCCGTCGTCATAACCAATCGGAATGGTGGCGACTAGCGTCTTTCGCGAAGCCTCAAAGGTGCAGCCATAGCCGACTGTCTCTCCCTGCGGCACCCACTTGAGCAAAGTGATGCGCGAGTGAAGTGACATCACCGGACGCAGTTTCACATCGCGATCCTCCGGCGCGAGGATGTCGCGCCACAGCCCATAGAGTACGCCGCCGGGACGAACCAGGTTGCCCCAGGCATTTGGTTGTCCAAAGATGGCAGCCGAATTCGCCAGATGGCGATAGGTCGGATCAAATCCGTGCTCTCGAAAAGCAGACACGGCTTGTTCAAAACGTTGAGTCTGATCTTTGGTCAGTGGCTCGCAAGAAGGTTCATCGGCGGCGGCGAAGTGAGTCATGAAACCATCGACGCGAATATTTTTGAACCTCTTCAAGGCAGCTGCAAAATCCGAGACTTCGTCGAAACGCACCCCCAAACGACCCATGCCGGTGTCAATCTTCAGGTGCACATCAGCAACGACCTGGCGATCGCGCGCCGTTCGATCGAGTGCTTCGATGGTGTCCAGCCGGTACACAACCGGTACGAGTTGATGCTGCAGGCAGGCTGTTGCCTGTTCACCCCAAAATCCGGCAAGACAGAGGATAGGTCTGGCAATGTTGGCATTTCTGAGTTCAATTCCCTCTTCGGGCAGCGCCACTCCAAACCAATCAGCGCCTTCGCGCTCCAGCCGTCGCGCACATTCCACCGCGCCGTGTCCGTAAGCGTTGGCTTTCACCACGGCCATCACTTTTACGTCCGGTCCGACGCGATCTTTGACGACGTGAAAATTGGCGGCGAGGGCGTTTAGATCAATCTCAGCCCAGGTTGGACGCCGATCGCGCATGTCATTAGTTACTTTGCTGTTTGACACCGAAGGAATCATTCGCCTCGGTAGAGATTATCAAACCGCATGCTGGAGGGAGTAAAGCGGAGTCTTACGGTGTCTGTGGGGCCGTTGCGCTGCTTGGCTACGATCAGCTCAGCAACATTCTTTTCGTCGTCGGGCATGCTGTCGCGTTCCTCAGGAGTCTTGTAGATCTCGGGGCGATAGATGAATGCCACCACGTCGGCGTCCTGTTCGAGCGCGCCTGACTCACGCAGATCAGCGAGTTGAGGCCGGTGGTCCGAGCGCGACTCCGGTGCGCGTGATAATTGCGAAAGCGCAACCAGCGGCACGTTCAACTCCTTGGCAAGCCCTTTGAGTTCTCGCGAGATCTGCGACACCTCCTGCTGCCGCGATTCGAAACGCTTCGCCGAGCCGCTCATCAATTGCAGGTAGTCAACCACAATCAGATCGAGTCGCTTTTGTTCCGCTGCCAGCCGGCGGGCCTTCGCACGCATTTCCAGTACAGTTATGCCGGCGCTGTCGTCCAGAAATATTCTCGTGTCGGATAGTGTATTCAGCGCTTTACCAATCTGCGTCCACTCAGCCCGAGACAGAAAACCGTTGCGAAAACGCTGAGCGTCAATGTTGGCCTGCGAACAAAGCATGCGCATGACCAATGCTTCCTTGGACATCTCAAGCGAAAACATACCGACCACGGCGCCAGGAACATGAATAGCTGCGTTCTCCGCCAACATCAACGCGAAGCTCGTTTTTCCCATCGAGGGCCTCGCGGCAACGATAATCAAGTCCTGGCGTTGTAGACCGGAAGTGAGCGTATCGAGGTCGGCAAAACCGGTTGTCAGGCCCGTTAAAACCGAGGATCGGCCTTCCATCTCCTGGATCTTTTCCAGGAGTTCCTGGGCTACCGGCTTAACGTGAACAAAGCCCTGGCGAAGACGTTCGTCAGCCAACTCAAAAATAGCGTGTTCGGCATGATCGAGAATGAGTTCGGGTTCGTCTTCCTGTTCGAGGGCCTCCTGGGTAATTTTATTCGCAGCCCTAATCAGCTGACGCAGCATCGACTTTCCGCGAACGACCTTCGCGTAGTGTGCGATGTTGGTAGAGTGTGGCAATCCATAGGTGAGATTGGTAATGAAACTGATCCCACCGACCGACTCAAGCGCATTATCCTTCTTCAGTTCTTCCCCTATGAGGATCGGATTGATCTCGGCTCCACGTTCGAAGAGCGCCGTCATCGCCAGAAAAATTCGGCGGTGTGAAGGCACATAGAAATCTTCCGGACGTAATAGCTCGATCGCCTGACTAATCAGGCCGTTGTCCAGAATTATGCCGCCGAGTATGGCGCGCTCAGCTTCAGCGCTGTTTGGCAGCGAACGCTCGAGCGACTGCTCGCGGATGGGGTCAGGACTTGCCATTTAAGGAATTTGTACTACGAAGTGCCGCCGCGCCGAATTCAAGCCTTCGGTTACGCCGCACGAACACCTGTATCCGGATGAAAAGCGCTGAAGGCGCGAAATGCAACAGCCTGGGGCAACGCCCCAGGAACGGCGGTATCCGGATAAAAGCGCTGAAGGCGCGAAATGTTGGCCGCTATTTCGCGCTTTCAGCGCTCGAAATCCAACTTACTACTTATCCTGGGGCGTTGCCCCAGGCTTTTGCATTTCGCGCCGTTGGCGCTGTGCCGACAGTCGACCTGAAGTCGAGAAGTTGTAATCGCGAGCGCCGCACAAAAAATGACGCTGCAAGTCCAACCAACTTGCAGCGCCGAACTATACAACACGCGATTACGGGTCGCCAGAGGTGCACGCTCTTTGCTTGTTTTATCTACTCTGCAGCTTCGCCGGTTTCCTCGATCTGAGGTTCCACCTGTTTGGCCAACTCTGCTTCCTGCTCGGGAGTCATGTGGCCGACGATAACTTCGCCTTCCGGAACGACCTTGACCTGAAGATCAATCGATACTTCACGATGCAGTCGCAGCGGAACGCTGAATTCGCCCAGGCGCTTAATTGGTTCACGCAGATGCAGCCGATGCCGATCAATCTCGTAGCCGCGTTCCTTGAGTGCTTCGGCAATATCCATCGAAGTCACCGACCCATAGAGAGCGCCTTGCTCGCCGGATTTGCGTTTGAACTCCAGCACCAGCTTGCTGATTTGCTCGGCCCGTCCTTCAGCGGTAGTTCGTTCGCTTGCTTCTTTCTTGAGCAGCGCTGCGCGCTCGCCCTCGATCTGCTTGACGTTGCTGCTGGTAGCTTCCACGGCCAGCTTGCGCGGCAATAGATAATTGCGCGCGTATCCGGCTCTAACGCGGACTATCTCCCCGCGTGCGCCCAGATCGTCAACATCCTCGCGTAAAAGTATTCTCGTGTGCGCCATGTTGGCTGCTCCTTCCTTAGTCCGATCCCCAGTTTCGACCTTAGTCAGTCGTATACGGCAGCAGCGCAATATTGCGCGCGCGCTTGATTGCCTCAGCCAGCATGCGCTGATGGATGGCGCAGTTGCCCGATATCCGCCGGGGCAGAATCTTGCCGCGTTCCGGAATGAAGTTTCCCAGGAACCTGGCGTCCTTGAAATCAATGATGTCTACCTTTTCAATGCAGAAACGGCAGATGCGGCGGCGGCGCATGCGGCGTCCGCCACGACCTTGAGAGGGCCGGCCCCGGTCGAAATCGTCATCGCCGTTGTACCGCCGTCCTCGGTCTTCGTAATTTGTCGACATAGTTACCTCTTAAACAGTCAATCGTGAATAGTAGATGGTGAACGACACTCACCATTAATGAACCCGAGCCAGCTGAACTCAGCCGTCGGTGTGTACCGTTAGGCAGCGTCTTCTTCTGCTTCGGCCACTTCGGGACGAGCGAACTCCGTCGCGCCACCTCGACGCTGTTCATCCTTGCTACCAGGTCGCTTTTCGGCTTTCTTCGCTCGCTTGGCTCTAAACTTCTCAGCGCGTCGGCGGTCCTCGTCCACACGCACCGTGATGTAACGAATGATGCGGTCGTTGACGCGCATGCGACGCTCCAGCTCGGCGATCTCCCGGCCGGACCCCTCAATTTCCAACAGCCAGAAGCTGCCTTCAGTTTTATGAAGAATCTCATAAGCCAGTTGCCGCCGGCCCATGGTTTCGGACTTGGTTATCACGCCGCCCTGGTCCGTCACAATTTGCTTGAAACTATCAGTCAGGCGGGTAACTTCATCTTCATCAGCGGTGGGGTCAACAATGAACACTACTTCGTATTGTCTGTGCGTTTCCAAAATCTTTTCTCCTTCTGAAAAACAGTAATGAGTGATGAGTCATGAGTTGTGAGTGAAGTCATCCGGCTTGCGACTCATCACTCATTACTCATCACTCATTACTGTTATGCAACGTCATCGCTTTCAAAACTCCATCCCGCAGGATGGACCGAATTGCTTCTTCACTTCTTTCCAACACCTCTTCAACTGCCGGTCTCGTGGCGCCGGGAAACGAATCAAGCACAAATCTCTTTGAATCCGAGATTGGATGCTCAGGTAGAATGCCGATTCGCAACCGCGTGAACTCGTTGGTGCCCACTGCTCCAATAATCGACTTCAGGCCATTGTGGCCGCCTGCGGAACCCTTCGCTCGAATGCGAATCTTTCCAAGCGGTAAGGCCAGGTCATCGGAGATCACGATCAGCTTTTCGCCCGGTTCCGCCAGCTTGTGCTTGGCAAACAAACAAGCCACAGCTTCTCCGCTGAGATTCATGTAGGTCTGCGGCTTCACCAGCTTGACGGCGCAACCCTCAATCTCACCGCGCCCGACGCGCGACTGGCACTCGCGGAGTTTTACCTCAAACCCGCCCGCGGCAGCTAACTTATCAATCAACATGAACCCGAGATTGTGGCGCGACCACTCATACTCTTTGCCCGGATTCCCCAGACCAACGATCAAAATCATTGCCAATTGCCAATTTCCGATTGCCAATTGATCTCACAGCACCAGCGTTGTATTTGCAATCGGCAATCGGCAATCGCAAATCAGCAATTGGACTATTCCTTCTTGCCCTTTTCGCCCTTTTCGCCCTTTTCGCCTTCGCCGCCCTCTTCATCTTCCTTCTTGCCCTTACCGATTACTTCCGGCTCCGCGGGTCCTTCAGCCTCAACCACCGGCGCAACAACCTCTTCCTTGACTATGCCCACGGTCGCAATAACCGAATCCGGCGGGGTAAGAATCTCGATGCGCTCGTCAACTGGAATATCAGAGACGTGGATCACATCATGAACACCTAGATGTGAGACATCGATATTGAAAGCGTCGGGAATCTCCCGAGGCTCGCAACGGATTTCAATCTCACGAATGATCTGTTCGAGCACGCCCTGCTCTTCACGCACGCCGATGGGTTCGCCAACCAGGTGTAAGGGAACGGTAACTTCGATTTTCTGTCCCTTTACCAGGCGCGTCAGGTCAGCGTGTATTAAGCGCCCACGAATCGGATCGACCTGCCGGTCATTAAACATGACTTCACTTGCGCCAAGGCCTTCTATGTCGAGCGTGAAAATCGTGTTACGTCCCGACTCCGACCGCAGAATTGCTGCCAGTTCGCGAAGCGGCGCCAACGCGGCCACACTGCCGCCTTCACCACCGTAAATTGAAACCGGCACCATTCCCTCGCGGCGGGCCCGTCGCGCATCATTCTTGCCGCGACCTTCACGTTTGGTTGCCCGAACTGTAATGTCCTTCTGTTCTGCCATAACTGCTCCTCTTTACACCTCTCTACAAAGGTTCAGCGACTGGTCGTTGAGATTTCCGATCTGAGATCTCAAATTTAACCCTGGCCTGATGACGAGATTCCTCGCCAAGAGGCCAACGCAATTTGAGATCTGAGATTTCAAATCTCAGAACCAATCGCTGATGGACTCCTATTTAAGCCATCAGTGTTTGCCCTTCGCTAGACGAAGAGCGAGGAAACGCTGGTTTCCTCGTGGATCGACTTGATCGCTTTCGCCAGAAGCGGCGCGATACTAAGTACTTTTATCTTTTCAAACTTGCACGCG
>Ga0070698_100003482_pt1 | contig 17323 bp, 20 predicted proteins | sample KBSK1502metaG_FD_65477 | JGI IMG/M metagenome (GOLD analysis project Ga0070698, IMG submission 65477) | Corn, switchgrass and miscanthus rhizosphere microbial communities from Kellogg Biological Station, Michigan, USA - KBS K1-50-2 metaG | ecosystem: Host-associated > Plants > Roots >...
CCCGTACTACCGGCTGCCGCGCGTGCTGCGCGATCATCCGGAACTGCGCAATGTCGGCCGGCTGACGCTGCTCCAAAGCTTTGGCTGCGCGCGCCTGGTGCTGTGGGACGAGACGCAGCATCGCCTGGTATCGTTCCGCGAGCTGCGGACGGCAGCGCATGCGTTGCCGCGCGACGGGCGATAGGCGACCGCGGGTGCCATGCATATCGGACTGATCGGCGGCATCGGCCCGGCCGCCACCGACTTCTACCATCGCGGCCTGATCGAGCGGCATAGCGCATCGGGCATCCCGCTCGAACTCACCATCGCCTATGCCGACGTGCGGGAGATGTCGCGCAATCTCATCAACAAGGATCCTGTCCGGCAAGCCGAGATCTTCGCCCGGCTCGTCCATCGCCTGAAGGCAGCCGGCGCGGCGGCGGCGGCCGTCACCTCGATGGGCGGCCATTTCTGCATCAAGGAGCTCGAGGCGATCTCGCCGTTGTCCATGATCAACGCCATTCCCGAAGTTGATGCCGCGATTGCCCGCAGCAAGCACCGCAAGGTCGGCATCCTGGGCACGCGCACGGTGATGGAGAGCCGCCTGTATGGCGGCGTCTCTTCGGCCGAGGTCGTTGCGCCGGAAGAGGAAGAGGTGCTGGAGCAGGTCCACTCCGCCTATGTTGAGATGGCGATCGCCGGCCGCGTCACCGACCAGCAGCGGCGCACCTTCCTCGCGGTCGGCCGGCATTTGTGCCGCGAGCGCGGCGCTGAGGCAATCATGCTGGGCGGCACCGACCTGTTTCTCGCCTTCGTTGGACACCCGCCCGACTTCGCCGTGATCGATTGCGCCGACATTCATGTCGAGGCGATCTACCGCAAGTCATCGGCGACGGGCTAACCAGGTCCGTCGTCGTGAGCGCAGCGAAGGACCTCATCGCCGCTTGCCACCGGCATGAGATCCTTCGCTCCGCTCAGGATGACTTCGCGAGGGCCTCAGGCGCAGCTCTTCAGCAGGTTCGTTGCCGCAGCATCGCCGGGCGCCAGCGCCAGGCACTGCTGAAAACAGCTGCGGGCCTGGGCGGCGTCGCGGCGGGCAAGCGCCGCCAGGCCGGCCTGAAGCAGCTCGCGCGTCCGTCCCTTGGCGGCGCGCTCGGCCGGCCCGTTATGCTGGAACACCTCGTAGATCGTGACCGGGTGCGTCTTGCCCTTGACCAGCACGACGTCGATCGGGCGGATGTCGTAGGCCTTTGGGTCGGCGAGCTGCTCGTAGGTGTATTGCGAGATCAACAGGCCGACGCGATAGACCTTGGTGAGGTCCTCGATGCGCGAGGCGAGGTTGACGGCGTCGGAGATCACCGTGCCGTCCATGCGGTGCTTCTCGCCGATCGTGCCCAGCATCAGCGAGCCGGTGTTGATGCCGACGCCGATGGCGATCGGCGCGAGCCCCGCGGCGCGGCGCTCGTCATTGAAGGCGTCGAGCGCGTCGAACATGGCGAGCCCGGCCTTGAGCGCATCGTCGGCGGTGTGAAACAGGGCCATGATGGCGTCGCCGATATACTTGTCGATGAAGCCGTCGTGGGTGCGGATGACCGGCCCCATGCGCTCGAGATAGGCGTTGATGAAGGCGAAGTTCTCGTCGGGCGTCATCTGTTCGGACAGCGTCGTGAAGTTGCGGATGTCGGAGAACAGGATGGTCATGCTCTCGCGCTTGTTGTCGCCCAGCTCGACCTCGACGATCGACGGCTTGCCGACGATCGACAGGAAGGCGTGCGGCACGAAGCGTTCGATCGCGATGTTGGTCTGCTTGAGGTCGACGATCGTCCTGCGCACCGCGTCGCGCATCGCGGCGAAGCTTTTGGCAAGCTGGCCGATCTCGTCGCCGCGCTCGGTGTTGGCGATGGCCTGGTTGAGGTCGCCCTGGGCGATGGCGCCGGCCTCGCCGCGCAGATTGAACAAGGGATCGAGGAGCTGCCGTTGCAGCAGGCGCGAGGCGATCCAGAACACCGCCGGCAAGAGCAGCGCCAGCACGATCATCGAGCTCAGGAAGACCTGCAGGACGGCCTCGCGCGCCAGCCCGGTGTCGTAGGTGATCTCGCGGATCACGAGCTTGGGCGTGACGGGATAGCTCTGGTCGGTCGCTGCCGCCGTCGGCTCGCCGCTGTAGACGGTGACGTAGCGGCCGTCGGCCGTGGTCAACTCTTCGCGGTGGTTGGCGGCGACGCGCTCGGCGAGCGCCGGGTCGAGCTTCTTGCCGGGATGAAGCAGCGACCAGGTGCCGGCGGAGTTGATCAGGTAGACGTCGACGTCCTTGAGATAGGGATGCGAGCGCACCGAGTCGGAAAAGAGGTCGTCGAAGAAGAACTTGCTCATCCAGCCCAAGTCGCTCTCGGCCAGGCTGGTGCGCACGTCGTTCGAGATCTCGATGATGTAGTCCTTGCCCGGCGGCCCGAAGTAACTGTAGGTCCTGAGCGTGCCCGTCACCTGCGACAGGTCGATGCCGTCGCTCATCACCTTGCCCGCGCCGAACACCGCATCCAGGAAGTTGGTGAAATCGCCCTTCTGGAAGACGAGGTTCATGTCGTAGGCGAGATTGGTCTGGAACACCTTGTATGAACGATCGATGAAGTAGATGTGCTGCACGCCGTACTTCTTGATGAGCTGGTCGATCTCTTCGACCGACAGGTCGCCGGGCGTGCGGCCAAGCCTTTCGAGCTCCGCCGCGATCTGCGGCAGCACCTTTTCCATGTACTTGCTGATGCGCTCGTGCTGGTCGCGCAGCATGGCCTCGAAGACGGCGAAGCGGTCGGTCAGGCTCGCTTCGATGTTGCGGATCTCGACCGCCTGCTTTTGCGACACCAGGCGATACATCGCCAGCGAAGCGACGACGGTGGCGCCGAGGCTCACCGCCACCATCACGGCCAGCAGAAACAGACCGACCTTGCGCTTCATCGCCGGGTCATCCTGGCATCTTCCGCGCTAGGGCACACCCCACTTTTGTGCAAGCTTGGCGTAGGTTCCGTCGCGATTCATGTCGGCGAGCGCGGCATTGACCGCGGCCAGCAGGCCGGCATTGTCGAGGGCAAAGCCGATGCCAAGCGGCTGCGGATCGTCGGGCACCTGGGCCACGATGCTGAGGCCCGCCGTCTGGCGGGCGAGCCAGGCAGCCACGGGATAGACCTTCATCACCGCCGTGATGCGGCCGGCGGCGAGATCGACCATGGCGTCCTGGATGCGGGCGAAGGAGTAGACTTTTATGCTGCCGATCCGGCCCTGCTGCTGCAGCTTGAGGGCGATGTCGTAGTCGGTGGTCGCCGCCTGCACGCCGACCGATGCGGTGCGAAAGTCGGCCATGCTGCGGATTTGCGGCGAGCGGCGGTTGTCGACCACCAGGCTGAGCGTCGTGGTCATGTAGGGCGTCGACCAGGCCAGCATCCGCCGGCGTTCGGGCGTGATGGTGATGCCGCCCACGATGCAGTCGTATTGGCCGGCCTGCATCCGCTGCAGGATGGTCTCCCACTCGGTGTCGACGAACACCGGCCGTAGCGACAGGCGGCGGGCGACCTCGTTCATCAGGTCGACCTCGAAGCCGATCCTCTGGCCGTCGGACACGTACTCGAACGGCGGATTGACGAAGTAGGTGCCGATGGTGAGCGTGCCGGGAGACAGAGTGCGCAGCCGCGCGGGCTCGGACGCCGTCGAGCAGGCGCCGAGCGCCAGCACCAGGCCGCCAAGGCTGCGCCTCGTCAAAGTGGCCGTCACTGGTCGAGGCCTTCCATATTGGAATAGAGACGGCGAAGCGCCGCCTTCAGGGTTTCCGCCTCGGCACGGTTGAACCCGGCCAGTGCCACGGCTTCGTAACGTTCGGCGATCGGCAGGATGCGCCGGGCGAGGCGCCGGCCGGCGGCCGTCACATGGAGCACGATGGCACGCGCGTCCTCGGGATCGCGGCGGCGGGCGACCAGGCCCTTCTCCTCCATGCCGTCGATCAGACGCGTCAGCGTCGAGACCTCGATCGAGGTGGTCGTCGAGAGATCGCCCATGCGTCGGCCGTCCTGCTCGCGCAGGGCGGCCAGCACGCGCCACATCTGCAGCGTGGCGCCGAGCGGCCGCACCTTGTCGCTGAACGACGCGGCAATGCGCGCGCCGGCGCGGTTCAGCAGGTAGGGCAGGTAGGAGTCGAGCGGGCCCATCACGCCGCGCGCAGCGGCGCAACCGATGAAAAGTGTGGCGCCACCTCGCGCATGAAGCGCTCCATCTGCTCCTTGACCAGCGCATGCGGCTTGCGGCCATAGTTGAAATAGAGAATCACCTCGGCGATGCCGGCCTTCTCGACCTGCTTCAGGGTGTCGACGATGTGCTGCGGGCTGCCGCACAGGATCGACTTGTCGGTGAGCTTCTCGGGCCGGATGTCGCGCAGGATGTTCACGATGTCGACGAAATACTTGTAGGTCGGCGGCACCTTCTCGCCCGACGCGGAGGGGAATGCCGCGATCAGCGCGTCCTGGAAATAGTGCACCAGCGCCTCCTTGCCGTACTGTTCCTCTTCGGGCGTCGAGGCGATGTGCACGAAGTAGGAGCACATGGCGCGTCGCATCGGCCGCCTGAATTCGCTTTCACAGGTGTCGCGATAGACGCGCACGGCGTCGGCCAGCGAGCCGTAAACCATGGCGGCGGCGAAGGGGGCGTAGATCACGTTCCAGTCGTTGCGGGCGGCAAGCTCCATCGAGGGCCGCGAGAAGCAGGCGACGTAGGGTCGAAGCGGCTTCTGCGCCGGCTTGGGCCGCACGTCGACATCCTTGAACTGGTAGAACCTGCCCTTGTGCGACCACTTGCCGGTCTCGGTCCAGGCCCGCCACACGATCTCAAGCCCCTCGGCGAACAGCTCGGCGGAATCGTCGAAGGACGCGCCGAACGGCTCGTACTCCTTGCGGTCGTAGCCGCGGCCGGCGGCAAAATCGACCCGTCCCCCCGACAACAGGTCGAGCGTCGCCCATTCCTCGGCGACATGCAGCGGATGGTGCACCGGCAGCAGGGTGACGGCGGGCGCCAGGCGCAGCCTGCTGGTCGCCCCGGCGAGCTGCGCCAGGATGGCGAGCGGCGAGGCGTTGACGCCCAAGAGGTTGAAATGATGCTCGCCGATCCAGGCCGAGTGCAGGCCAACCTTCTCGGCCCACAGCGCCTCGGCATAGATGTCCTTGATGAAGTCCTCGGGCGCGCGCGGATTGTCGGGATAGCGGTTGTCGCTCAGCGTGAAGTAACCGAACTCCATGGCGTCCCCTCCTGTCTTGCCGGCAGGATGCGCCCGTTCTGGATTACTTGCAAATGCAAATAACTGATCTTGCCGGACCGCGGACCTCCAGGTCCGCATCAGAATCATGAGCGGGCCTGGAGGCCCGCGGTCCGGCCAGAAATTACGCCGCGCGCGGCTCGACCTCGGCCAGGGACACGACCCAGTCGCGAAAGGCCTTGATCTTGCGCCGCCGGATCGCCTCGGTCGGATAAACGACGTAGTAGGCGAACTCGGTCGACATCTTGAATTCGAAGGGTACGACCAGACGGCCGGCCTTGAGGTCGGGCGCCACCAGCGGCTGGCGGCCGAGCGCCACGCCCAGCCCGTCCATCGCCGCCTGGTAGGCGGCCAGCGGGAAATCGAAGGAGACGCCGCGCGAGGCGTCGATGCCCTTGACGCCGGCGGCGATCAGCCAGACCTGCCAGTCGTCGGGAAAGCTGTTGGTGTGCAGCAAGGTGAAGCGCTTGAGATCGGCCGGCCTCCTCAGCGCATTCGGTCCCTTGATCAGCGACGGCGCGCAGACCGGCATGACGTCCTCGCTGACCAGCCGCTCGGCGGTCAGGCCCGGCCACTGGCCGCGGCCGTAGCGGATGCCGATATCGACGTCCTCGCGCGAGAAGTCGACCAGCCCGGTGTTGGTGCTGATGCGCACGTCGATTTCGGGATTGGCGCGCTGGAAGCCGCCGAGCCGCGGCACCAGCCACTTCATGGCAAACGAGGACGTGGTGGTGACGGTGAGATGGCCGCCGCGGTCCTTCTGCAGGAGCTTTTCGGTCGCCTCGTTCAACTGGTCGAAAGCCCCGCGCACCGACGGCAGGTAGGCCTGGCCCGCTTCCGACAGCAGCAGCGAACGATTGCGCCGCACGAACAATTTTAATCCGAGGCGCTGTTCCAGCCCGCGCACCTGGTGGCTGATGGCGGCCTGGGTGACGCTCAGCTCATCGGCGGCATCGGTAAAGCTCATGTGGCGGGCAGCAGCCTCGAAAGCACGCAATCCGTTGAGCGGCGGCAAGGTTCGCTTCATGGCGCTCCCATCACATGAGGTATTCTTATCAAAACAGGACAAACGGTCATTTGTAAAGCACCGCCCAGGGAGCCAAATCGCATTCCAGACAAGGCATCACTCTATCGCGGAGAAGTCCCATGGCCGACATTTCGCTCCATTTCAGTTCCAAGGCGCCGTTGGCCGGCACCTACGCCGCGTTCAACCTCATTCTTGCGACCTGGCGCCGCCGGGCGCGCGAACGGCGCGAGCTGGCCACCCTCGATGCCCGCACGATCCACGACCTGGGGCTGAGCACCAGCGAGATCCAGTTCGAAGCCAGCAAGCCTTTCTGGCGTCGCTAAATCCCCCGACTCCGGAGCGAGCCCGTTCCCTACCCTGCGCGGGCTCATCCCCCTCCGGACCCTGGCCGGCGGTCGATCCTCAGCCTCCCTGTCGACCGCCGGCTTTTTCTTTGCCCCTATTCGTTGCCCGTGAATTGCCCGCCCTCCGGCGGATAGAGCAGCCGGAGGCATCGTGATCCGGTGGCGCCATGACGTGGCGTTCTCTCAAGCTGCTCCTGCGCGAATGGTACTTTCGCGCCCGTAGCCGGCGCGATATCGCCAAGCTCGACGGCCACAGCATCGGCGATCTCGGCCTTTGCCCGAGCCAGATGCGATTCGAAGCGCAAAAGCCGTTCTGGCGCGCCTGACGGCCGGCTTTTTCTTTGCCCACAGAGACGGCTCTTGCTAGAGGCCGCGCGTGGCGCTTACCGACCTCCAGATCCAGACCCTGGCCCGCGACGCCGTGCAACGCGCCGCCGCCGGCGACTTTGCCGGCGCCGAGCCGCTGCTGGCGCAAGTGACCGAAGCGCGGCCCAACTCGGGCCAAGCCTTCAATCTCCTGGGTCAGGCGCGGCTGAAGCTCGGCCGCTTCGCCGAAGCGCGTGAACCTCTGGAGCGCGCTGCCAAGTTCCTGCCCAACGATGCCGCCGCTCAGGTCAATCTCGCGGGCTGCCTCACCGTGCTGGGTGACCATGCCCAGGCGTTGGCCGTGCTCGAGCGCGCGGCGCGCCTGAAACCCGGCGACGCCGCCATCGCCCACAACAGGGGCCGCGCGCTGGAGGCGCTGGGCCGCGCCGAGCAAGCCGAGCGCGCCTATGACGAGGCGCTGTCGATCGACCATCGCCTGATGCCGTCGCTTTCGGCCCGCGCCGCCCTGCTTGCGGCGCGCGGCGACTGGATGGGTGCGCTCGGCGATCTCGACAGGGCGCTCGTCAGCCGCCCGAACGATCCGCATCTGCGCCTGCGCCGCGCCGAATTGTTGCTGGGCCAGGGCGACTGGCTGCGCGGGCTTTTGGACTATGAAGCCCGTCTGGAGCTGCCGGGCGAGCGCTATGCGCCGGATCTACCGCGTTGGCAGGGCGAGGCCCTGACGGGACGCCTGCTGATCTATCCCGAGCAGGCCGACATCGAGAGCGATGCGGCGATCCGCGACACGCTGATGCTGGCGCGCGGCGTGGACGCGGTGGTCCAGTGCTCGGCACTGCTTGACGACTTCCTCGCAGGACCGACGATCCGCCGCGGCGAGTCCCTCGCCGGCTTTGCCGCGGCGGCTCCCTTGCGCAGCCTGCCGCACCTCCTGGGCTGGACGCTGGAATCGTTGCCGCCGCCCGGCACGGTACGGACGACGGCGGACACTTCCACACGCATCGGATGGTTCGCCCGCAGCGAGCCGCCGGCCGGCGTCACCGTCGAACGCGACGCCAGGCAGATCGCGACCTATGGCGTGGTCGTCGGCAACGACACGACCCCGACGCACATCGCCGCCCTGCTCGGCATTCCGACGCTCCTGCTGGCCGACTATTCCGCCGACTGGCTGTGGGGTCCACTGAGCGGACCGTCGCCATGGTATCCGAGCCTGGAACTGCTGCGCGAGGAGGAGAGCGAAAAGCTGGCGGCGCGGCTTGGGAGGTGCTGATATCCGCAGCCTGCGGAGGAAACAGCAATGGCCAAGACCCTGTTCGACAAGATCTGGGACAGCCACGTCATCACCGATCTCGGCAACGGCTTCGTGCTGCTGCATATCGACCGCTTGCTGCTGCACGACCTGTCCGGCGCGCGGGCGCTGCAGGAAGCCGTCGACAAGGGCTATCCGCCGGCCGAGCCGCGCCTGATCTACGCCACGCCCGACCACGCCATCTCGACCGCGCCCGGCCGCACCGAGAAGACCTTCCCGCCCGGCGAGCCGCTGATCCGCGGCATGCGCGCGGCCACCGCCAAGTACGGCATTCGCCTGTTCGATATCGGCCAGGACGGCAACGGTATCGTGCATATCGTCGGACCGGAACTGGCGCTCACCTTGCCCGGCACGACCCTAATCTGCGGCGACAGCCACACCTGCACCCATGGCGGCATGGGCGCGCTGGCTTTCGGCGTCGGCTCGTCGGAGCTGGTGCACGCGCTCGCCACCCAGACCATGGTGCAGCGCAAGCCCAAGCGCTTTCGCGTCCGCTTCGAAGGCAGGATCCCCGAAGGCGTGACGCCCAAGGACATGATCCTGCACCTGATCGGCGACGTCGGCACCGCGGCCGGCACCGGCCATGCCGTGGAATATGCCGGCTCGGCGATCAGAAGCCTGCCGGTCGAGGGGCGGCTCACCATCTGCAACCTCTCGATCGAGATGGGCGCGCGCACCGGCATGGTGGCGCCCGACGACATCACCTACGACTATCTCCACGGCCGCGACTTCGCGCCCAAAGGGGCGATGTGGGATCGCGCGGTGGCGCACTGGCGCACGCTGCCCTCCGATGCCGACGCCGAGTTCGACCGCGAGCACACGATCGACATGAGCCGGGTGGCGCCGCAGATCACCTGGGGCACCAGCCCCGAGCACGTGATCGCCGTCGACCGGGCGATCCCCGATCCGGCCACGGGACCGGAGGACAAGCGCGCCGCCTGGAGCGCGGCGCTGCAGTACCAGGGGCTGGAACCCGGCCAGCCGATCGAGGGCACGAGGGTCGACTGGGTGTTCATCGGCTCGTGCACCAACAGCCGAATCTCCGACCTGCGCGCGGCCGCCGCGATCGCCAAGGGCCGGCACAAGGCGGCGCACGTCACGGCCTGGATCGTGCCCGGCTCGGAGCGGGTCAAGCGCGAGGCCGAAGCCGAGGGCCTCGACAAGATTTTCCGCGAGGCCGGCTTCGAATGGCGCGAGCCCGGCTGCTCGATGTGCATCGCGTCGAACGGCGAGCGGGTGCCGCCGGGCCAGCGCAGCGTCTCGACCTCCAACCGCAATTTCGTCGGCCGCCAGGGACCCGGCGCGCGTACCCATCTCGCCAGCCCGGCGATGGCCGCCGCCGCGGCGATCAAAGGCGCCATCGCCGATGTCCGGAAGCTTTAGCGCTGACGACTGACAAATCAGGCTCCTCTCCCCCGCTAGGGGGAGAGGTTGGGAGAGGGGGATGCGCACGTTGTTGCCCCCTCTCCTAGCCTCTCCCCCTAGCGGGGGAGAGGAATTCGAGTTGGGCCGGGAGGGATATAGATGGAAAAGTTCACCAAGGTGACCGGCGTGGCCGCACCCCTGATGCGCCAGAACGTCGATACCGACCTCATCATCAGGATCGAGCGGCTGGTCAGCAACACCGGCCGCCAGGGGCTGGGGCCCTACTGCTTCGAGCAGATCCGCTTGAAGCCCGACGGCAGCGAGAACCCCGAGTGCGTGTTCAACCAGGAGCCTTACCGCGGTGCGCCCATCATCCTGTCGGCCGAGAATTTCGGCTGCGGATCGTCCCGCGAGGGCGCGGTGTGGGCGCTGGCCGGAATGGGCGTGAAGGCGGTGATTGCGCCGTACTTCGGCGACATCTTTTACAACAACTGCTTCCAGAACGGGCTCCTGCCGGTGATGCTGCCCATCGAGGATGTCGAGCAGCTCGCTGACGAGATGCGCGCTTCTCCCGGCAACGCGCGCATCACAGTCGATCTCGAGAACCGCCAGGTCGTGTCGCCGACCGGCCGAGTCATCCCCTTCAAGATCGATGCGCGACGCCAGCACGCCCTGCTGGCTGGCCTGGACGACATCGCCCAGACCATGAGCCACAAGGCCGAGATCGCGGCATGGCAGGACGCCGACAAGACCGACCGGCCGTGGGTGTGGCTGTGACGGCTTGAGGCCGCTGCACGTCTTCGCCGCGCTGCTGATCGTGGCGATGTGGGGGCTGAACTTCACCGTCATCCGCTTCGGCCTCGACGAATTCACGCCGTTCACCTTCTCGACCTGGCGCTTCCTGCTGGCGGCGCTGCCGGTGCTGGTGGTGCCCAAGCCCGCGATCTCGTGGGGCACGCTGGCCGGGATCGGCGGGCTGATGTTCGGCGGCCAGTTCGTGTTCCTGTTCTTTGCCATGCAGGCCGGCCTGCCGCCGGGCCTGACCTCGGTGCTGGTGCAGCTGCAGGGGCCGCTCACGGTCGTGCTGGCGGCGCTGTTCCTGCGCGAGCATGCGACGGGCGGCCAATGGCTCGGGCTGGCGGTGGCGACGGTGGGCGTCGTGATCATCGGGTGCTCGGTCGAAGGCACGGCGCCCGTCTTCGCCGTGCTGCTGGCACTGATGTCGGCGCTGACCTGGGCGGCCGGCAACCTGTTCTTCCGCTCGGCGCGCGGCGTGTCGATGTTCGCCGTCACGGCGTGGGCGAACCTGATCCCGCCGCTGCCGTTCGCGCTGGCCGCGCTGCTCGTCGACGGGCCGACGGCGCTGCTGGCGCCGATCCTGTTGCCGACCTGGAAGGGCTGGTTCGTGCTGTTCTACACGGTGGTGCCGGTGATGTGGCTGGGCTACCTGATCTGGGGCAACCTGCTGCGCACCTATCCCGCCGCCAAGGTCGGGCCGATCTCGCTGCTGGTGCCGTGCGTGGCGCTGGGCTTCGCCGCCTGGCTGGTCGGCGAGCCGGTCGGCGGCCTGCGCCTGGTCGGCATCGTCGTGGTGCTGGGCGGCCTGGCGACGGGCCTGTTCGCCTCCATACGAAGGCTGCGATAGCGGGGGCTGCGATGGCGGGCGCACGAACATTCAAGACCGCCGCCGTTCGCCATCGGCTATGGTTGTCGCCTGGTGAGCCACAGGGAGCCGCAGCATGCCCTCCGAATCCGCAAAGCGCCACGAGGTGATCAACTTTGCCAGGAAGTTCGATCTGCTCGCGGAGCAATGGGCGCCAAAAGTGATCGCCGAGCTGAACGACTATCAGTTCAAGGTCGTCCGGATCGAAGGCGACTTCGTCTGGCACGATCACCCTGAAACCGACGAGGCCTTCATTGTCATCGAGGGCGAACTGCGCATCGATTTCCGCGATCGCTCCGTCGTGCTGGGACCGGGCGAGATGTTCGTCGTCCCCAAAGGCACCGAGCACAAGCCGTTCGCCAGGAGCGAGGTCAAGATGCTGCTGATCGAACCGCGCGGCACGGTGAATACCGGACACGCAGGAGGCGAACGGACGGCTGAGAACGACGTCTGGATCTGACCCGCTGCGGCGGTGTTCGGCGTGCCCAACGCTCAGGCGCCGATCGCCGCTCGCGCCTTCAGACGCGCCTCGGCGAGCTCGGCCGCGGCGGCGCGGCCTTTGCGGCTCGCTCGGCGCGCGCGCCAGTCGAGGCTCTTGATCTGGTCGGCCAGGGCCACCGACGGGGTGGGTCCGGCAATCTGCACCTCGAAGGGATATCCCTTGATGCGCGTGGTCATCGGGCAGAAGAGCATCAAGCTCGTTTTGCCGTTGTAGGCGGCGGGACTCAGGACCAGGGCCGGGCGATGTCCCGCCTGCTCCCTGCCCGCTTGCGGATCGAACTGCAGCCAGACGATGTCGCCAGCCTCCGGAACATAGCGAGCCGCCATCAAAGCCGTTCCCGTCCAACGGGTGGGCCGAAGTCGACCTCCTCATGGAGATTGTCGGGTGTGATCCTCTCCAGGAGCTGGGCCAGGTCATAGGACGCCGGGTGCAGGCGCTCGATGACGATCCGCCCCTGCTCTTCGCGGACGTCGACCGGATCGTCGATCTCGATCCTGGCAGCCTTGAGGACGGTGGCTGGAATGCGGATGGAGGCGCTGTTGCCCCACTTCTTGACGACGACACGCATGACGAACTCCTGTCTCGACAATGTCGGTACTTATGCCTCTTGCGCGGGATCAGCCCGAGCTGCCGCGGCGGCCGACCGGCAAGCTCTACAAGCGCCTGCGGCGCGACCGCTCCTGGGGCAACAAGACGAGCCGGATCGTCCAGGTGGGGCGGGCGCGCGTCGGCGCGGCCGGGCGCGAATAACCAAGCACCGTCGGCGGGGGTGAGGGGTCTCGACCTGCTATTACTTGGAGGCAGCGTCTCAACGTAGCCACCATATGAGCGAACGGAGGCAGGCGGTGTCGTGAAAAACAGGCGCGTGACGGCGTTGCCGTCGGGCCGCGACGGCGCGCCGAGCGGCTTCGCGAGTCTCGCCTGCTGCGCGACCGCTCCTGGGGCAGCAAGACGAACCGGATCGTGTAGCGGGCGGGCAGGGAAATATTGGTCGCTGAAACGTTGATCACCGGGCGGCGGGTGCCAACAAAGGTTTCCGGGGGTTTCCGGAAGTCTCTGGCGGGCATCCTGGGACAGCGTGGCTCGTAGCGCATGGGGGACCGAGCGTGTCATCGCCGGGCCGACGCGCACGACCGCGGCGCTTGCCAGGCCCGGCATCCCTCCGAGTTTCTGCGCACCATACTGCGCAGAAATTCGTTTGCGGGGAGTGTCGAGCATGAGCTCAAGCGCTGTCCCGCCCGCGCTTGACCGTTCCTTCATTCCACGACTCAGGCGATGGCAGGACCGACTTGTCGGCCGTGCTGCTGTCTCATTCACGGGGCGCAGTCCGAGGGGAATTTCCGCAATTTCCGCAAGCGCTACGCCAATCAAGGCTGCTGGCCGTATTTCCGCGACCGAACCATCGCGGGGCGGGTTTCTGGCGTTTCTCACCTTTCTGTCCGTCATGTTTCGCCGGGGCGCTGATCGAGGTCGAGACAACAGATTGCGGGCGCGAACGATCGGGCAGGCGAACGGTCCGCGAGACGCCTGGGCACCTTACATGCGTCTCATTGCCATTGTCAAGTTTTACTTCGATATTTCGCCTGTAATACTACGAATCTATTGGGCACCAGTTGCGACACACATCGCGCCGCCTCCGAATTTTTGCGCACCATACTGCGCAGAAACTCGTTCTCGTGCTGGCGGCGAGTGGGGCGGCTGGCGACTGGCGGGTATCGTGCGTCAGCACACCTGTATTCCCGGTCCGGCAGGCGGTCTGCTGCAGCAGCCGCTCGCCTGCTCCAGCCGCCGCCGCCTGCCGCGCCCTTGCATAATGACGGCAAGTTGGAAACTATTCCCCGTCCTTGCCCATCCGAGGTGCCATGAATTGCTCGCTTTTCCTCGCGGCCGTCATCATGAGCAGCGCGGCGTCGATTGCATGGGCTGGAAATCTCCACGCCGCCGAACTCAGGCTTCTCGCGGGTGGAGCAATGGCGGGCGTGTGGGCTGACCTCAAACCGCAGTTCGAGCAAGCGTCCGGCCACAAGCTCGACATTTTCCTCGGAACGACGCCCAACCTCATCAAGGAGGTCACGTCGGGCAAGCCGTTCGATGTTGCCGTCGTGCCTGTCGACGTCATGCAAGACGCGCCGGCAAGAGCAAGGTTCGTCAGCGGGGCCACGATCGATATTGCGCGAGTCGGCCTCGGCGTTGCCGTGCGTTCCGGCGCAGCGAGGCCCGAGATCGGCACGCCCGCAGCCCTCAAAGCAGCGTTGCTCAATGCCCGATCCATCGCCTCGATCCCCGAGAGCGCCACCGGCTATTCAATCGCAAGAGTCTTCGATCGCCTTGGCATCGCCGAGGCGATGAAAGCGAAGATGAAGCCGCAGCCCAATCCTGCGCAGGTCGTCGCCGTCGTTGCCGGCGGCGAAGTCGAATTGGGCATCTTCCTCATCAACGTGCTCACCGCACCGGGCCTCGACGTCGTTGGGCCATTCCCCGCCGACTTACAGGAGAACGTCGTGTTTACGGCGGCGGTCGCGAGGGACTCCCAGGAAGCTGCCGCCGCCTCGGCGCTCATCGACTACCTGCGGAGTCCTGCGGCCGTCACGATCATCAAGGCCAAGGGCATGAACCCCGGTTAGGCGCGAGCTCTGTGGTAACGCGCCGCGGTCCTTTGCTTCGTCTGGTGCGGAGGTCCCGCCCCCGGCAGTCGGTGCGCTGGACTCGGCGCAGGGCTCCGGGGTCGCCAGCCGAATTGACGGCAACTACCGATATCCGGTAGTGTCTTGCCGGTGGAATATGAGTGGGATGAGGCCAAGGCTGCATCGAATCTTGTGAAGCATGGCGTGAGCTTCACGACCGCAGCCCGGGCTCTCGAAGATCCTCGCAAGCTCGAATTGATCGACGACAGGTTCGACTATGGCGAGGAGCGAATCCAAAGCTTGGGCATGGATCGCGGGAGGGTCTTGTTTGTCGTAACGGTCACGCGAGACGAGAACACCTGTCGCATCATAAGCGCCCGCAAGGCAACACGACATGAGCAAGAGACGTACTTCAAAGTTGGTCCGCTATCCTCGTAGCAGGCTCCCATCGGACAAAACCGATTGGGCGCGGCTCGATGCCATGACCGATGACGAGGTGATGGCAGCCGCGCGATCGGACCCCGATGCGCAGCCGCTCACGCCCGCCCAGCTGGCGAGGATGCGCCGCGTGCCGCGCGTCAAGACCGTGCGGCAGCGGCTGGGAATGACCCAGGCCGAGTTCGCCGAGGCTTTTCACCTACCGATTACGACCTTGCGCGATTGGGAACAGCACCGCAGCGTGCCGGATGCACCAGCTCGCGCCTTGCTGCTCGCCATCGAGCGTGATCCCAAGGCCATGCGGAAACTGCTTGCCGACAAGGCGGCGTAGCCAGTCGCCGCGAGGGCGACGGACTCTCACCAGCGTTCCCCCCTCACGCTTAACCGGAGCGGGCCACCGACCAAAGTGCGAAAGATTCTGGACACTACCGCCGGCCGCCGGCGCACCCCGTCTCGTGGCGGCAGGCACTTTCGCCAAGGCGACACGACGGCAGCCGCGGGCGTCAGATCGCCCATCACGATGTCCGGTCATGCTCTTCTGGACCACGAGCTTCCAGCTCGCTCATGATCATGAGCGAGCGAGACGCTCGCGGTCCGGAAAAGCATGAGCGCCACGGAGTGGCGCGCGCCCAGCGCGCTCAGCGGAGCACGACCTTCACCAGCCGTCCGCCGCGGACGTCGACCCGCTGCATCATCGAGCCGCCCTCCATCTGCGCGGCGCCCTGCCACTTGACGCTGCTCGTGACGTACCAGACGCCGTCGGGGACGCGCGGGAAGGAGAAGCTGCCCGCCGGGTCGCAGGGCGCCGTGCGCAGGGTCGAGACATAGAGCGGATCGTCGCGCTCGAACTTCACCGCGCCCAGGCTGGCGGCCCGCATGCCCTTGGTCGCATTGCCGAAGATCGCCGTCATGCGCGCGCGGGCATAGGCGCTGTCGGGAATGAGGTTGGCCGACTGTCCGGCGCAGGTATGGGTCGTGCCGCCGGCATCGATGAGCGCGAGCCCGGTCACGGTGTTGGTGCCGCTGCGGCGCGCCCAGTCGACCTCGGACGGCGCAATCGGCGTGGAAAGGGCGGCTGGCTGCAGCCCGAACTGGGCGCAGCCGGCGGCGGCGAGGATCAGCCCCAGGGCGATCAGCTCCAGGGAGATCAGCTCCAGCAATGGGGCGGCGGGCTTCATTGGCCGGTTCTTTCCGTTTCAGAGGGCTGGCGCTCTGTAGCATTGACCACATTATCGGCCAACCGACGCGCGGGGGGCCATGTCTTCGGTTCCGTCGGCCAGCGTTGTCGCGACGCGCCATCGTCGCCTCACGAGGCGCGCCTCGCTCGGGTGTGTACTCATAAATCCGAACTCATGATCGATGTCCGCTTTTGGGTGTGTTTCGGCCTCAGGTAAGACTTCGCATCAAGACCGAAAGTGACCCGAGTCGGACCCATCGAGCGTTCCCTTTGCGGAGCGGCTATAGGTGCAGAGCGGACCGTCGCGATTGCCGAGGTTTCCTACTCGCCCAATTTTGGCCGATCAGGACTGCAAGCCATCCGATCCCAAGGGCACCACGCTAGGCATTTTCTTGGCGATGAAGCGGCGAATGATGCGGGCAATCTCGCGAAACTGGGATTGACGTGCATCGCTGCGGCGCCAGACCAGATCGATGTGCCGTGCAAAACCACGGGGTGGCAGCTCGAGGTAGCTGATACCAACGCCTTTGTCGGCAGCCAAGGCCGGTACCAAGGTGCAGCCCTCGCCTGCGGCAACCATGTATTTCAGCGTTTCCAGGCTGGTCCCGTGTCGATCCTTCTTGCCGACGTCCGAGCATACCGCCAGTGCCTGGTCGCGCAGGCAGTGGCCTTCCTCGAGCAACAGCCGTTGGTTGGCCGGCAGGGTCCTCCATAGCTTTTCGGGAGACACCTCCACGGCGTAGTCTGCAGGACAGGCCAGCAGGAACGGTTCGCGGAAAAGCCCATCGGCCTCCAGGCCAGCGTCGTTGATGGGCGGCGAGAGAAAAGCGGCGTCCAGTTCGCCGTTCCTCAGCCCGGCCAGCAGCACGTCGGTCAATCCTTCGCCGAGTACGAAATTCACGTCGGAGTAGTGCGCCTTCAGGGGCTTCAAAATGCGCGGGAACAGATACGGTCCCAGAGTCGCGATCGCGGACAAATGCAGCGTACCGCCGAAGGGCAATTGAGGCGACTGCGCCAACGGCCTCAAGAGGCGCGCCTCCGACAGAACCCGCCGCGCCTGTTCGACGAACCGTGCGCCCGTCGCCGTGAGGATTACGCGCCGCGACGTCCGTTCGAAGATCGGCGCGCCCAGCCAAGCCTCGACTTTGCGAATTTGCGAGGACAGAGACGGTTGGGAGACGTGACAATACTCTGCCGCAGCCACGAAGCTCGCGCGGTCGGCGACCGCCACCACGTACTCGAGATCGCGCAAGGAGACGCCGGCAAGGCTCATGGCTCGTC
>Ga0070698_100003483_pt1 | contig 17321 bp, 18 predicted proteins | sample KBSK1502metaG_FD_65477 | JGI IMG/M metagenome (GOLD analysis project Ga0070698, IMG submission 65477) | Corn, switchgrass and miscanthus rhizosphere microbial communities from Kellogg Biological Station, Michigan, USA - KBS K1-50-2 metaG | ecosystem: Host-associated > Plants > Roots >...
ATCGAGCGAGTTGGGAGGGTTTGCTTGCGGTGGGTCTCTCTGTCGGGGGACCTGGTGCCGCGCGCGAAGCCGCTCCCGTCTCGCAGGAACGTGGGCGCTTCTCGATCGCGCCCGCATGAGTCGTAGCATGCCCCCCACGAGTACCGTCAAGCGCGAAGTGCGGTGCCCGGGGGATATTTAGGGCCGCCCTTTTGCCTCTTCTGGTTCTTCACTCTGTATCAATCACTATGCTTCAGCGGCACTCCGTTTCCGCCCTCCGCGGCACCCGCGGACCGGGGAGGGCGGAACACTTTCAGCTCCTGGGGGGGGCCATTCGCGGAGCCTGTGATATGGTGGCGGGGTCGGGGGACCTGGTGTCGGGCGTGAGTCCGCTCCAGCGTCTCTACAGTCCGGTGGAGCTCCTTCCTCATGCTCCGCCGGATTTTTTTATGGGGTCGGGGCTTCGCGGGTACCGGCGTGGACCTCGTCGTGGCACCTGCTGCAGAGCACCACGAGATTCTCGACAGTATTCGGTCCGCGATCAGCGTGATGCTGGACGTGGTGAAGCTCGAGGAATCTTGGATCCGTCCTCGTCCACTGGGAACGGTCCCACCCGCAGGAGCGGCAGGTGTTCGTGTCGCGTCTGTAGACCTCCTTCTGAATCTCCTCGGGAATGTGGCGATCGTGCGGCTCCGCAACCCGCTCGACTGATTCGAGCACGTACTGGCCCATGCCGAGGTCCGGCCGGCCGGTGAATCTCGTTGCGATCGCGTATCCGTGCTCGGTCCGAAGCTCCCGGGTACGACGCCCGAATTCCCGGGCGTCCCTTGCAACGTAGGCGAGCTCCTCGGAGGTAACGATCCGGCCTACGTTTTCCTGGAGGAAAGCCAGCAAGCGATCACGGGCGCCGCCCTCCATTCTTCGGATACGGTTCGCCACGTGCCAGCGTCGCGCGGCGTCCGAGTCGGGGTCCGCGACCACGAGCATGTACTCGCTCGGCCGGAGCGTGATTCCCACGTCGGGATCAGGCGATGCGCCCGAAGCGATCTGGTAGCCCTGCTCGACGCGAAGTTCGCGGACCCGCCTTGCGTATTCCGATATGCCGGAGACTACCTCGAGTTCGGCGCCGTCGACGCGCACGCCGACATGGGCGACGAGGTATAGACGGATCCTCTCCCGGGCCGAGCGGCTATCGAGCCCCGCGCTGCGGACGACGCCGACGCCAAGGTCTTTGACGGTCCGGTTGAGGTCTACCAGCCGCAGGACCTTCTCGCGGAGACTGAGGCCTTCACGTTCGGCGTGAAACTGGCGTAGCTGACGATCCAGCTCCGCTTCGAGCCACTCCACCGACCGACTGTTCCGCTTGCCCGGCATCGTCAGAGTCCGGAGGCGCGCGCTGCGGTAGATCTAGTGCGCGCGAGCATCAACGCCGGTGATTAGTGGCCTGCAGAATTGCGGTGACGGCCTTCGCCACCTCTCGCGCAAGGCGCGGAGGAACGGCTTCGCCGATTTGACGGGCAACCTCGATCTTCGACCCGCAGAAGACGAAATCGTCGGGGAAGCTCTGCAAACATGCGGCCTCGCGGTGCGTGATCGGCCGGTGAGCGGAGGGATGAAGGTAGCGGCCCTTCTCCGGCTTGAAAAACTCCGTGCGGATCGTACCGGACGGCTTGTCCCACTCGAGCCGGCCGAAGACGTCGGTGGTGCCGGTCTTCTTCCGAATCCAGCATTGGGGCGTCAGATCGCGGCGGTTGCGCATGAGATCGAAACGGTTTCCGCCTGCCGGCACCGCCTTGTACCGCTCGAGGGATGAGGGCCGCGGGTTGCGGCCGATATGCCAGTTCTCGCCGGTGGGGCGCTTCGACAGATGCCCGATTGCATCGCGTACGGTTGCACGGTCTCCATTGGGGGCCGGTAAGAACGGCGTCGCGTCGCGCGTGCCGATGCAGAAGGCGCGCTTGCGTCGCTGAGGCACGCCGAAAAGGTCGGCGTTGAGTGTGCCGTATTCGATCCGGTAGCCGAGCCGGCGCACGGATCGGATGTAGCTTTGGAATTCTTCGGAGCGGAGAAACTCCGGGACGTTTTCGGTGACGAAAACGGCCGGCTGGATGACCTTGACGGCCTGGGCGAAGTAGGACCACAGGCGATTGAGCGAGTCGTGTGCGAGCTGCTTGTCCTTGCTCGCGGACATTTTCCCGAGGGGAGAAAAACCCTGGCAGGGAGGGCCGCCGATGATGACATCGATGGCGGGAAGCTGAACCTTGCCGCCCCGCAGGTCCTTCATGAAATCCTCGATCTTCCCGGTGTAGACCGGGCAGCCGAAGTTGGCCGCGTACGACTCGGCGGGCGCCTCGAGGATCTCTACGGCGTAGGCCGGCGAGTACCCGGCCTGGCGGAACCCCTCGGAGAGTCCGCCGCAGCCGGCGAACAGGTCGAGCACGGCCGGGCTGTAGCCGAGCGCGGATCGGGCGTCGGCCACGGGCTCCGGAGAGAGGCGTTCGGCTACGGCAAGCCCGGACACTACCTCCGCCCGTTCTTTGACCGCAGCTCGGCCGCTCTGGTCGTAAGAATTCGTTCCACGCATGACTCCGGGTCCCTGTCGACGTCCTTGCTCCAAAAACTCAATACGCGCCACCCCTGCGCCTCCAGCTCGGCCTTGGCGCGGCGATCGCGCTCCATGTTGCGCTCGATCTTCGCCACCCAGAAGGCGGACACCTTCACCCGCCACTCCTCGAAGTTTCGCCCGTGCCAAAAATCGCCGTCGATGAACACGGCCAGGCGACAGCGACGGAAGACGACGTCCGGAGATCCGGGGAGCGCCTTCGCGTGCCGAGCGAAATATACCCCACGGCGGCGGAGCAGCCGAAACACCGTCCGTTCGGTGCCGGTGTTCGTGGAGCGGATGCGCGACATCAAGGCGCTGCGCTGTGCGGTTGACAGCCTGTCCATCGTCGGTCGGGTCGAGTTGTCGGTTGGGTGTTGCTGGCATGGGATAAGAGACACCTGCAGGATAGCAGGCACAGGAAATCCGTACAGCCCAGGGGCGTTCCGCTTCAAAAGAAAAAAGGGGCCGACGTGATGTCCGGCCCCGGGGGCGCGAACCTTCCTGGAGGTTGTGTCGAGGCGTCCCTCGGCTGCCGATTGGGTACGGGCTCTTGGCCTCGTGGATGGCTCGATAAATGAACCGTACTCCGCCCTCCGAATCCGTCAAGGCGGCCTAGAGAAGCCGTCGTTCCTTGAACGAGGCGTACCCGCCCGATGCGAGCACCACATGGTCGAGCAGCTCGATGCCGAGCAGCTGCCCCGCCTCGCGCAGTCGGCGCGTGATCGCGAGGTCTTCCTCGCTCGGTTGGGGATCACCCGACGGATGGTTGTGCACGAGGATGAGCGCGGCCGCCGAATGGAGGATCGCGGGGCGAAAGACCTCTCTCGGGTGCACGATGCTCGCGTTCAGGCTGCCGACCGAGATGGTCTCCTGTGCGAGCACGTTGTTGCGCGAGTCGAGATAGAGCGCGATGAAGTGCTCGCGCCGTTCGGTCTTGAGCCGCGGAAAGACCAGGCGATGTACGGCCTCGGGGCCGGTGATGGCGGGGAGCGATCGTCCCCGGTAGCGCCGCGTTCGAATCTCGCTGACCACGTACATGCGTTCCCTCCGGATGTTTCCGACCGCGCACCACGCGCGGGCGGGAGACCGGAGGGACCAAGTCAGCCAATCACGCCAAGAGTGTCTTGTCCAGCCCGCCGCGGGACTGGACTTTGGTGGGCTAAACCGCGTAAAGCCGTATAAAGACGCGGGATGGGTAGCGGTTTCGCCGGCGAAACTCGAATCGCGGCCCGGCGAGGTCGGGCGCGCGGATGCGCGCCGCGGCCGAAGCCGCGCGTGCTCCGCGACGCAGGAGCACGTGAGGCCGAGCCGGAACATCCAATGCGAACGCCGCTCCATGAGCGGCGGAATCACCGCGAGCTCGTGCAGGGCCCACTTCCCGCCCGACCGAACGAGAAGCCCGGCGGTGCTTCCCTCGGGAAGCATCGCGCGGCGCAACGAGAGAGGCCGAGGCGGACGGTTGTCGACTGACGCTCGACGGAGAGAGTGAGGCGAAGCCGAAGGGTGGGTGGGTGGGATTTTGAGCCGGCCGGATGAACGCCACGTGGACAACCCCTCCGGGCACGTGGCGCCCTGGGTTGGCTCCGGATGAATCGGCCCGCCTTCTTCACGGGGCGGGCCACCACAGCTACAAATCGTGGCCGGCTTGCCCGGCCTCCTTATTCGCGCGCCGTCCGAGCCCGAAATGGTCTGCGCTGGGGCGACCGAAGGGAGCGAGGGTCCCAGCGCAGCAGGTCACGGGAAGGCGAAGCCGCGGGACCCGTGACAGTCCATTTCGAGGCGCCGGACCTTTTGAGCATTCGCCTGGAGCCCGCCTCCAGGCCGAAGCCCTCACTGCAAGGGTCCCCGCTCGATATCTTGTATCGAGTGGGGTGCAGTGAGCGGGAATGGTCAAAAGGTCCGGCGACGAGCCGCGACACAAATGCGCGAAATAGGCCAGCATAGCGGGCCTTGAGACTGGAAACCGGCTCCAGCCGGTGTTTCCAGTCGGTTGAGCGATTTGTGGCGTGGTGAAGGCGACGGACGGCGCGCGAAAAGACCTTGGGGTGAGACCTGTGGACGGGAGCTGGCGTACCGTTCCAGGTCGAGGGGCGCTGGCGCTTGAGGCGGCCCCTCTTCCATGCTCCAGGCGACGCGGGGCGATCCACTGGTTGAGCCCCCGCCCGATGGCCTACGTCAAACCTTCGTCACCGTTGGACAACCGACGGGCGACTCAGGCGGCGGGCTGATAGAATTGGCCGGTGATGAAACGCTTTAGGCGACCGACCGAGCTGTTTCTTCTGCTAGTCCTCGCGCTCCTGCCCGCGTGCGAGCGCGACGAGCTGAGCACTGCTGATCGCCGACTGTCTGTTCGCCTCGAGTCTACTTTCGGGATCTCCCTTCCGTGCTCACTGGGTTGGTGCCAACCGTATTTGGACGGTGGGACAGTGGGTGGCCTCATCGTGGCCGCGTCGGGAGACAGCCTCAAATGGGCATGGGGCAGACGGTCACCCGAGATGCGGACTCCCAAGTCCATCGAGCACGATCAGACCCGAATGGACGCGTGGGTGGACTCGTTGCTTAAGAGCCCGCCCACCTTCGCCTACGTCGGCGTCGACCACTGGAGCCGACCGGGTGGGCGTCCTCTTCCGGTCGGGAGCAGCGCGGAGAGCCTTTTTATTCAGCTCCTCTGGTACGTGGCCGGGGTGGATACGGTGATGCCGAGCCGGGTTTATGTCGAGCCAGACCGGAGCGGTCAGAGATTCCGCGCGTCAAACGTGGCGCGAGCCCTACAGAGGCAGCGTGCTGGTAAGACGCCGCTGCGCCATTTTCACGAACTCTCACCTTCCGAGCGCGCTGCGATGAGTGGATCTCGGATACGTCGTCCTCGGTGAGTTCCCGGTTGCGTCCGCCTTCACCTCTCGGCGTCCGATTTTGGACGATGCGGGTTAAGGCGCCGCCAGATCCTGAGGTGTTCCCGAGCGGCCAAGATGTTCAGGATGAGTCCGAGGGCTGCGAGGAAGCCGGCGAGGAACATTAGGCTGAGCGGATCCACCGGCGGTCGCTACAGCTCGAGGCCCAGCTCCCTCGCCTTGAGCTTTGCCAAGAAAGTGAAGTACGCGCCCGGCGTGGACGTCAAACGGTCCGTGAGCCGTGCATCCTTCACTTCGGACAAGAGCGCGTAGATCGCCTGGTCCGGAAGAGTCCGCGCCACCTTTCGATAGAAAGGCAGTGAATGGGCGTCCCCGAGCTGCTCGAGGATGTCCTCCGAGAGGTGGGATGTTCGGAGGACGGTCTCTCGTGTTTGCGAAGCAACGTTAAACGTTTTTAGTACATCTTCTAAGTCACTCTTCCTGGCGGTTTTTCCGCCAGCTCCGTAAGACGGTTTTTCCGCCTTAGGTGGTCGGTTATCCCCAGCTCTGATGACCTGTGGCGGTTTTTCCGTCATAGGTCTAATGACCCGGTTTTCCACAGGATTGCGGCCGGTCAAATCAGTGTCGCGGAGCATCCGCTCGACCGCCTTTACGACCGCGGCTCCCTCGTCCTCCGGCGCGATCGGATCCCACATTCTGACGTAGTACTTGTCGGTGGTTCGGACCTTCTTGTGCTTGGCTGCGTCGTATCGGTACTGGGCCTCCCGTCGTAGGAATCCATGCCCCTCCAAAACGATGAGGTACGTGCGAAGGGTTTCGCGATCGCGCAGTCCGATTTCCCTAGCCAGGGTCTCTTGTGACGGGTAGCACCAGTCGCGCTTCTCCCCGGTTTCGCGATTGTAGTAGCAGTATTGGCGCAGTCGGACGAGGAGGACTGTGGGACCGGGACCGAGGAGTGGAACCCATCGCGTCCAGAAATACTTGCTTTGGACGGCCACCTGGTCCGGCTTGGTGATCTCGTCCTCGATATCCTTGTACCAGGGCTCGAGCTTGATCTGATCCAAGCTCAAGCCATCCGGAGTTCCTTCTCCGGTTTCACTGGTGGTGTATGGCTGCGCAGGCTTGTCGGGCATTAGCTAAGTAATTAACTCCCCTTAGGTTATCCCATTTGGTGGGCTGCGGCAAGATGCGTGGGCTGTTCTATGTTGCCTGTGCTTGTTCCTCCGCTCAGCTCCCGCGTAGCTCGCGCTTCGCCTTGTCGCGCGCGGCGTCGAGCGCGTAGAGGACTTCCTCCCGGCTCGCGTTCTTCTTCTTGTCGAATCGGACCGTCACCGTGGCGGCCTGGCTCTCCGCGTGGAATGTCCACGCGAACGTCTTTGGACGTCCGACAGCGGCCTTCCCCTTCTTCGCGGCGACCGCTTCCCGCGCCTCGAATCGCGTCAGCTCCCCGGCCAAGATCCGCCCCCGAATTTCCGGGTCGGAAGCCTGCAAGGCCTCGTAAATAAGCGTCTTGCCGGGCAGTTTCGCCGGCGAAATCTGGGCCAGCTTGATCTTTTCCTGGCGTGTGAGCTGCTCATCGATGGCGAGGATCTGGGAGATGTACGCCTTGCTCTTTCCAATTTTCGCGGCGAGCTGCTCCTGCGATTGTCCGGTGGCGGCGATGTAGCGGCGGAACGCAGCGGCCTCCTCGACCGGATTCATGTCCTCGCGTTGCAGATTTTCGACGAGCTGGTGAATGGCCTTGGTCGTGTCGTCGATCTCCCGGACGATGGCCGGAATCTCTGAGAGCCCAACCTCGAGCGCTGCGTGGTAACGCCGCTCGCCCGTGATGATCTGGAAATAATCCCCATCCTCGATGTGTCGAACGGTGATTGGCTCGAGGACGCCGTGCTCGCGCACGCTGGACACGAGCTCGCGGAACTTCTCCGATCGCGTATCCACCTTTCGTGGCTGGTTGGGATCTGGTTGGATGGTCTCGAGAGCCAGGAGCCCGGAAGACCGGTTGATCCGGAGCTTGGACCGCACGCCTGCGCGCTCGATCGCGGTAGGAGCCGCAGCGTCCGCTGAAGCCGGGCGATCGAGCACCTTCACGGTCTGCGCCACGAGGGCGTCGAGGCGCTTCCGGTTCGCGCTTGGCGCGCGTGCGTCGTCAGCTGGGCTTGGCATAGGAATGGACCTCGGCCTTTGGGAGCACAACCGGCGTCTCCGCCGAGGCGAAGACAATCCGGGCCAGCTCGCGGAATGCGTCTGCGTGCTCGCCGGCGGGCTTGTAATGCGTGATTGGTCGGCGAGCGGTGATCGCCTCTCGATACTTGGCGCTGTCCCGGATCATCACGTCGAGAACGTGGACGCCCGGATACGCGCGGAGAGCTTCTTCGTAGGCCTGCTCGATGGTTCGGCGCCCGTTGTACAGGCTGATGAGCACGCCCTCGAGCACGAGGCGGTTATTCACGCGCTGCATCTTCGCGATGAGCTCGAGAAGGCGCTGGAGACCGTCCACCGAGAATTTGTCCGCCTCGACCGGGACGAGCACGCCATGCGAGGCGGCGAGGGCGTTTCGCGTGTTCACGCCGATATTCGGCGGACAGTCGAGAAGGACCGCCGCGTACGGATTCGCCTGACCCTGGCGCTCTGCGAGGGCGGTATCAAGGCGGATCTGCTGGTCGGGCTCGTTCTGAAGCGCGGCGCCGAGCGATTCAAGGCGCTGGTCCGCCGCGACGACGTCGATCTGCGGAAAACCGGTGGATCGGATTGCGTCGGTCAGGGGAATCTGATCGAAAAGCACGTCGTAGAGGGTTGGAGCGACGATATCGTCGAGGAATAAACCGGTGAGGCTGCCCTGCGGATCCAGATCAATGCACAGCACGCGCTGTCCGCCTTCGGCGAGCGCGCCCGCGAGGTGGAACGTCGTGTGCGTCTTCCCCACCCCGCCCTTGTTGTTCGTGATGCTTAGAGTTTTTCCCATCCGTGGGTTCAATTATGTGTGTGAGACCTCGTCCACTTCGGCGCCGTCCGTGCTCGACGGCCGCGGGATCGCCGGCTGCATCTGACTGTTCCACTCGATGGCGCGCCGGATGTCGGCATCAGTCCAAACGCGCCAATTGCGCCAGTCACGTTGAGGCTCGGGAATCCGACCCTTCGCCAGCCAACTGAGAATCGTGTCCTTGCTCACGCCGACCTGCTGGGCGGCTTCCTTGGTCGTGTAGCGACGCGTGGGGCTTGTCATAGCGACTGATCCGCCTCCGTGCGGTGGGGGTCCATGTAGGGCACCATACGTGCCTATAGGATGGCGGTCAAGTCCTTGTAGCCCAATGGGCAGGCAAATGAGACCCAATTCTTTTCAGGACCCCCGGGACGGTTTCCGCTTCTGGCGTGCGTTCGGCCTCAGTCCCTGCTGCGCCTCGCGCCAGGCCGCGCCAGCGTCGGGAAGCAGGGCGGTCGGCTCCGAAGGGGCTGGCCCCAGAATCCGGGCGTGCCGCTCGGCAATCTCCGCCTCGATTTGCGCCGGTTTGGTGTAGTAGTCCAGCTTGCGCATCCGCCGCAGGTCAAGAAAGTCGGCCTGGTCGTCGTCTATCGCTGGGTCTTCGACGGTGGCCACTACGAACGGCACGGGCATTTCCTTGCCGACGGCCACGAACGCGTGCCGATCGGGGTGGAGAACGAGCGCGCTCGCGAAACGGTGGAGCTGCACGTCGAGGCTCTCAAACTGGACTGACGACAGCTCCTCGAACGCCTCGGTCGGCACCACCATCCGTCCGGTCGTGACGGATCGGCTTCTCGTGGCCGATTTCGTCGCGCCGACGCTCTCGGCCGTGCCCTCCATCTCCGACTCGCCATCAATGTCGGAGAACGAGTCGCTCGACCCTTCGTGCGAGGACTCGGAGTGGCTTTGGCTCCCGCTGGCCGCTGCGCTCGCCACAGACGAGACGCTGTCGATGTGGCTGAGGTTCATCGGTTCCAGACCGCCGTCAGCCGCAATCATTTGCCCGTCCGCAGTGCCGTGGCCGTGGACCATCCCAGCGCTGAAGGATGAGCCCGATCCGTCGGTGCGACCACCGCCACGAGTCGTCCCGTACGCGCGGCCGCGGGCGCTGGAACGGCCCGTGGCACGCGACTGAGTGGTTGTAATCGTTTCGCCGTGAGTCTCCGCCAAGCCCTCGGTTACGGACTGGGATTCTTCGATGTACGACAGCTGCCTGAAAGTCTTGAGGGCGAGCTGAACCTTGTCGGGGTCCAGATGGTGCCGGAAGAGCACCGCCGCGAGTTCGTCGGCGTCCCGCGGCGCGAGGCCCCCGAAGACGATCTTGGTGCGGGCGTCGTTCAGGACCGAGTCGAGCAGCTGACGGTCGCCGGTCTTGGGATCCACAAATTGTGATAGGTGCTGATGCGCGGCAAGAACGCGGAGTCCGAGTTCACGTCCGCGATCGAGCCCTTCAATCAGGTCCGGCGTCACGAACAGGGCCGCCTCGTCGAGGATCAGGTAGACAGGCACCTGCTCGGAGGGATTGCGGCGGAACACTTCCCGCGTGATCTCGCTCACGATTTGGAGTCCCAGCAGCCGCTGGGCTTCGCCGTCAAGGTGGCGCCGCTGGAGGTTGACGAGCACCAGTTGCCGCTGGTCGACGGCATTCTTCCAGTTGAGGGAGCGGGTCGTCCCGTACATCGCCCGCAGCGCCGGATTTCCGAGGATGTGCCGGAACCGGTTGAGCACCGCCCCAAGGTGTTCGTCGAGGAGCCGTCCGGACTGCGAGCCGTTCCGGTTTCGCGTCACCTGACCGAGCCACTCCAGGTCGGAACGGGCGGGGGACTCAGCCAGATGGGGGAGCACCGCCTCCCGCCCGGCGTTGCTGGCGTAGTCGAGCAGGAGCAACGCCTCGGCAAGCGTCAGACGCATCTCGATCAGGACGTGGAGAATGTTGTCGAGCCACCGGGACATTCGGGGAGTGGCGAGGGCCTCGTTTTGTCCCATTGCGCGCAAGATGAGCTCGCGCGCGACGCGGACCTGGAGGTCGTGATTGTCCGCCCACGGCTGCACCGGATTGAACCCGCACACCATCCGGCGGTCGTTGGGATCGATGACGAGCATGCGGTCGTCGAGCGCCTTCGAGTAGCACCACCGCTTGAGGAGCCGGTGCATTCCGCCCTTCGGATCGAGGGCGACGATACAGGCGTCAGTGTGATCGACGAGCTGTTGGAAAAGCCTCACGAGCAGGCGGGTCTTGCCGGTGCCGGTGGGACCGGCGATTTGAACGTGGCGGTCCAGTGCGCTGAGCGGTAGGAGCAGCGGCTGGCCGTTGGCCTGGGTTCCGAGGTTGAGCACGTTCATGAGATCCCTCGCTTTCTGGCGAATTCGCGCGCCACGCGATTCAAGTTCTGTTCGAGGGCCTCAAGCCGCTCGTCGATGACATTGTTCGGTACGCCCTCCGCCTCCAGCCTGCGTTTGTGATGGTCGAGGATCTTGGCCGTGATTGAGGCGACGTCGTCAACGTGCATCACTGCGTGGATGCTCTTTGACAACTCGGCGCGCATCGCCGGAGGCAGGTCTGCGAGCAAGTTGGAGAACGGCGACGAGTCCGCCGCGGCCGCCGGCTCCGTTGCGGGACGCAGCCGCTCTGCGCGCTGCCAGGCGCGCGCCCGCGGCAGCAACTCCTCGATCTCATGTCCGTGATGGCGGCGAAGAATTGACGCCAGTTCTTCAACGGTCGGCGGGCCGTCCGTAAGGAAGTGCCTGACCTCCCCGGGAATCTCATCGAGAGCCCACGCCGCGAGTTCTCTGCATCGTTCCGCTGTTGCGCAAGGGCCGGTGGGATCGTCGTAGCGCGCACGATAGCTGGCGGCCTGACCGATGATGTCGGTCCAAAAGGCACGCGCGCGTTCGTCCAGGTGGGGATGCTCGGTCGTCCACCACGCCAGCGCGGTGCGGACGCGCCGGGTTCGCTCGCGAACCGCTTCCACGGCTTGTTCCGCCAGGGCGGCCGCCTCCCGTATGTTTTCTGCCAATTCTTCGCGCTGGCGCCGCGCCTCGTCCTCCTCGGCCCTTTGTCGCGCCTGCGCGGCTTCCAGCTCCTGACGCACGGCGTATCCGCGCGCCCATTCTTTGGCCCGCCGCGCGTCCCATTCATTCTGAAGCCGGTCGACGAGATCCATGTAATCGATGTCGAGCTGCTTGCACTGTTCTTGGTGGGATCGAAGCTCGTCCTCATAGGTGAGCTCCGCGAAAGCGCACGACCGTTCATACAGCCGAGCTTGGTATCGCCAGACGCCCAACGCAGGTACGGCGCCACAGGCGGCGGACACCAGCAGAGTCGTAATGGCTAGCTGGACGTTGGAGAGATCGAAGGCGCCCGAATAGAAGAGCCACCCACCGAAGAGGATCCCCACGACGAGGGCAACCAGGACGAAGGTCGTGACAGACGCAGTTACAGTTGGTGGGTCAACAATGATCCGCAGAGGCGGGGGTGGATGGTTCGGAGGATCGGGAAGCAGAGGTCCGGAATGGACCTGGCGAGTCAACGACGATGGAGCTGAGGACGAACGAGACGAGCTGGAGCTGCCGACGGCCACGGCGGTGGCGATTGCTAACCCCGCGAGCAACCAGAACATGACACTGACCCTTCCCGGCCCGTGGGAAACGGAAATCGGCCGGAAAAAATTAAGGCCCGCCGCACCTCCCACGAAGGAGGGCGGGTGGCCTTCACTCAGCGCACCGCAATGGTGCGCCGTGCGGTGGTTCGGAGTCAACGGGAATTTCCAAGGCAGGAGGGGTGGAAGCGAAAGGGGGTGGCTTGACTGGTTCAGCGGGAAGCGTACGCTGATGGGATACGGCTCCTTATTCGAAGGGCCGAGGACACCACGTCGGTGCGCGAGTGAAGGCCGTTTACGCGGCCACCATTCTCCGACGGGTGCCTCGGCCCCGTTTTTTCGTGCCCATTGTGGGCGGCCCTTTTCGGGCCGTCATGGAGCCAAAAATCTTCACTTTTGCCAAAAAAAGACGGGGCGGAGTCTCCCGCCAGGGGGAAAATAACCCCAGCGAGTGACTCCGCCCCGCCACAGCGTGCTTGTTACACACACCCCCGGATACTGGGAGGTGGGTCTTCCTTCCGGGCGGGGAAGGAGAACCCACCGCTCGACGCCATTCCTAGACGATCTAGTGGCGCCGGTTCCACATTGATCGCGTCCAGACTAGAGAAACGCCCCGGAATTGTCAACGAAAGTATGCGCGATATTGCTCGCCCCGCGAGCCGCCCGCTGGGAGAGGGGTGGCCCGCGGCCGTCGCGCGGGTGCGATCAATCGAATCTCCCAGCACTGCCGTGCGACGCAGAGCCCACTCGCGGTTGTCGTCGCTTAGAGGATGGCGAGCTCGGGAAGCTTACCATCCCGCTGAGAGCTAGCCTGTGGATTGCACCAGCTTTCGTGCCGGAACGTCCAGAGACCCGAGGGAGTCCTCCGCGAGGATCTCGGCCGGGTCGCGTAGCACACGGACCGTCCAGCGGCGCTCTTCGGGATCCGTGCGTTTCTGCCGTCGGCTCAGCTCGACGCTTGTCCACCAATCCTCGGCATTCCAGAAGAGAAAGAGCGGCCGCGCGCGGCGGCTCACCTCCATGGTCTGCTGGGCAAGGCGAAGGAGGGCCACGACGTCGTCGGCTGTCGGCCCGATGAATACAACAACGATCCCGTTTACCCGATACCGCCGCCGGAGCTCGTCGGCTCTCGTGGTCAGATAGGTCTGATAGGCCCGAAAGCGACGGGCCAGGCGAGCGCTGTTCTTGGACGCGAGGTCGAACTCAAAGAGGTACAGCGTCTCCTGACCGGTGGCGGGGAAGCCGAAGATGGTAGTCGCATCGGGGTAGAAGCGAGTCCGCCGTCCGTCGGCATCGTAGGCGGGAATTTCGACAGCGGCGGTGTCGCGCTCCGGAAGAAACTGCACGAGGTGGAACCCCCGGGCCTCTCCTCCAAGCGAAAGGATGAGCTGAAGGGTGCTGACCCCGAGCTGGTGCTGATAGTTCGTCTTTGGGCGGCGGGACCGGGCGAAGATTTGGCGTCGCCGCTCCTCGTAGGTCTCATCGTCGAGTACGGCCCGCGCACCCTTGAGCGTCGCGGTGTACACGAGCTCCTCGTTCGAGAACCCGACGAGCTGGCGGTTCGGATTGAACCGGGCGACGTAGCCCGCCTCCACGAGACGGGGTAGCTCGTGGCGGATATGCTTGAGTCCGCGCCCCTCGCGCTCTCCGTGCCCGTAGGCAACGGCCAGGAGCCGCGGGGTCAGATACCGGTAGGTAACGAGGTGGGTGAGGATCTCCCTGTGGCTCTCGCTGAGCCTGAGACCTGGAGCGGGAAGGAGAGGAGTCGGCATTACGTTGGGCGTTAGTTCCATGAGACGACGTACCGGCTGCGGTCGAGACGTTTCATCATTGCCTCCCGAGCGGGTGTGGTGACTTTCGCGTAGATCGCCGTGGAGCGGATCTCCCTGTGGCCGAGGAGATCCGCGACGTACTCGAGGCCGAAACCCTCCTCGAGACTGTGAACGGCGATCGAATGCCGAAGGCTATGCGAGGCGACCGCGGGTGGAAGGCCGGCGCTTGCCGCGTAGCTCTTGAACAGGCGCTGGACCTGGAGCACGCGGAGGCCGTGCTGGTTATTCGATTCGCGGCCGGCGAACAGAAACGGCCCTTTGTCCGGGCGCTTCCGAACGTAGCGACGAAGGAGCGGGACGAGATCGCGCGGAATGGGGTACTCCTTCGCGTCGCCACCCTTCGCGCGGCGGATCTGGATCCGACCACGTACTAGGTCGAGATCCTCGAGGAGGAGCGTCGTCGTCTCGCTAGCCCGAAGACCAAAGCGGTACATCAGACCGAAGAGAGCGACGTCGCGGGCGCTGCCGCCGGTGACAACTGCCCGGCGGAATCGTCCGAGCTCATCCTGGGTGAGGTAGCGGGGGAGCGATCCGACCCCCCGTCCTGGTGGCTGGGTGGCCCGGCGTTCCTGCCTCCTTGAACCGCTTGGGCGGCGGACCGGGAGCCGAATGATAGAGTTCTGTCGTCCTGGCATATCGTGGCGCACCTGGCTCCGGGGCTAAGCTACGCGGGTCGCCCTTGGGCTCCGCAGGGCCTGGTGATAGGTTATTGCATATACTCTATCATTGGTGCGACCGGCGTCAAGGGGCGGGGAAAAACCCTACGATCTACCAGACGTCGGCCGTCCTTGCATCGAAGAACCCGACGTTGAGGGCTTTCTGGGGGGGCCGATCCGCGGCTAAGGCTCTGGCTCTCCTCATCAGTTTCTTGTTCGCCGCGTTTTCCGGGTCGCCGTGGATCCCCACGAGGAGGCTCGAGATCTTGCCGACCGCGATTCGGCGCAGAATGTGGTCGTCGTTTTGGGCAAAGGAGTGCCCGAACACGACCAGGGTGCCGCCAATCTTCGCGAAGCTCCGGTACGCTCGGCCGAGAAAGTCGCTGTGTTTGATTCGTTCGAGCTTTCCCTTGCTCTCTCCCTCTGCAACGAATAGTGGATAGAGCCCCTCTCCGAGAGCAGCTCTCACCTGGTCTATGAGGCGCACCCCCGTGTTGACCCACGTGTACTTCTGGATCTCGTATCCTGCGTCGAAGACATGCAGGCCACCGTGTAGGTAGAACACGTTTTGGCTATCTGTTTTCTCAACCTCCCACGTGACGTACTCCGCATCCCCTTCGTCGGGCGTCCTAAAGCCATCGTCAAAACGAAGCGCCGGTTCAATCTCCTCCTGCATGATCGCCCAATATAGGAGCAGGTCGTAATTCAACGTGTACACGTCCTTGAACTGCGCGAGAAAGCTGCGGCAGCGACGGTAGGAGGCCCTTGGGATCTCGCCCGGAAACGCCGGATGGCTGTCGGCGATGGCGTGCACCAACACCTCTCGCAACGCCGCGGCGTCGTCGACAAGCCGCGTTCTCGTCTTTGTATCGTTCGGGCTGTATATCCGCAGGAGCGCGGCCGAGTGGCGGAGCGCCCGCATCACGATTTCGAAGTCGCTCGTGCTGAGGGCCTCGAATGCGCCCCGCGCACATTCGGAGCACGTTTTGAAATCGGCGCGATCGAACAGGGCGCCGTACGCGAAGATGTCGTTTCGGCAAGCCCTGCTGAAACCGTTACCGAGGAGCAGATGCGGCTTCTTCCCGTCGGCCAGCGGCCGCATCGCCCGCGAGAAGTCCTGGAGCTTCACCTTACCGGCCACTCGTTCACACTCCTTCACCGTCGGCGCGGCTGTCCGGCGCGCAAATCTGGAGGGGGGCGTCACCGCCCCCCTCCAAATCTCTACTTGTTGCTCTTGCTCGGCTTGCGCGGTTCGGTCACCGTGGTGCTCGGGCGCTTCTTCTCGGTTCCCTTGTCCACGTAACGTCCGGTACCGGCATCACGCTCATTGCGGCCGGTTCCACCGCCCTTCTTCGTCGGCATCGTCTCACCTCCTCTGTATGGCGTGCACTAGGCTGCTGGGACGTCGATCGTCTCCACTCCGAACGCAACCTTTACCTGACGCAGCCGTTGTGGCACCGACACGACCTTGCGCAGCTGCGGATCGAAATAGTCTTTCAAGACCGGCGGGCGCGGATCCTTGAGGTACCGGTCCTGGTTATTCGCGACCTCATCGGAGAGCATCGGAAGCTCCTCCGAACGCGAGACTCGGTGAACGAGGCACGGGGCGTGGGTGACGCCAGCCTCCCGGAGTGCAAAGGCGCGATGGCTACCGTTTGCCAGAACCAGGCGGCCTTCCGCGCAAATCGCGCTGAAGAGGTTTGGCGTATATCCCACCACGAGGCCAATCACGCCGCAGGCTACGCCCGGCGGCGTGGGCCCTTGAACCTGGGTCGGATCGAGGCTCACCGCCTCCAGGAAACGCAGGTCGTTAGACGGAGACATGAAGACGAACCCGTTCGGGCCGCTCTTGCCAATCCTCGCCGCCACTCTCGGCCGCCCGACGGGCAGGCAAAACCGAAATATGTCCTCTTCGCTCGGAGTCGGTCCCAAGCCCGTGAGGAGCTGATGCACATAGCCGAGGTTGATGTGTTTCTGAAAGACCACGAGCCGGTCGAGTTCAACCATCGCGATCTCGTTAGGCACGAAGCAGAACGAGCGCTCGAAGACGGGCTCCGCCCGGAGCTGGATTTCAAGAGGGCGGAGGGCTTCAGGGAGGGGAAGCGTAGGCGGGTTGTCGGCGAAACCCGCTTCGGTCTTCTCGAGCTCCCGAACCCGGTCGTTGGCGGCTCGCCATTCCCGCGAGAGCGCGGCAAAATCCGCCGACGTCCCGGGGGCCATAAAGTGGGAAACAAAACCGATGAATTCAGGCATTGGAGGACGGCCTGCGAGGAAAACGTACTCGTCCTCCCGTGGCTGCGGCAGGGTGATCGCTGTCGAATCCACTACGAGGGGCTTGTCCATCACGATGCCCTCCGGATATCGGCGATGGCGATCGGCTCCGGCACGAGCTTCAACTCCAGCGCGCGGAACAGGCCCTCGAGCGAGAAGAGGTTGCTCATGCCCGGGCGATCGTGACGCGCAAGATACCCGAGGGTCTCGAGGCGCTCGATCATCTTCCGGATGTACCGCGGACTGCGGCCCATCCGACTCGCGAGCGTCGGCACCGACGGGAACGGTGCCGCGTCGCTCCACTTGAACGACATGAGGTGCACGACGAGCATCGCCTCGGTCGCGCTGATCTGGAGCTCGGCGTGGTGATCCAGGAACGCCTGCACGATCGGCGTGAAGCCGCCCTCGGCGAGCGTCGCGGTCCATCGCTTGCTCACGGCGTACTGCGAATCGTCTCCCTTCACCTTCCTACGCATGAATACCCCTCCCTGCGGCAGTCGCCGCTGGTGGAAACATCGAGCGAGTTGGGAGGGTTTGCTTGCGG
>Ga0070698_100003484_pt1 | contig 17319 bp, 15 predicted proteins | sample KBSK1502metaG_FD_65477 | JGI IMG/M metagenome (GOLD analysis project Ga0070698, IMG submission 65477) | Corn, switchgrass and miscanthus rhizosphere microbial communities from Kellogg Biological Station, Michigan, USA - KBS K1-50-2 metaG | ecosystem: Host-associated > Plants > Roots >...
GCTTGTCACTTGTCACTCGTCACTCGCCACTTCTTTCTCAGTCGGGAGGCGGAACAGGAGCAATCGCCGGCGTTGAAAGCGTCCGCCAGGCGATCGCGCCCAGAACGATCGCTCCTCCGAGCAGAGCGTAGCCGCTCGGCTTCTCGCCGAGTACGAGGAACACCCACACGGGGTTCAAGACCGGCTCCGCCATTCCGATCAGGGAGGCCTGCGTCGCGGTCACCGTCTTCAAGCCGCGGACGAACAAGACGTACGCCGCCGCGAGCTGGACGACTCCCAGGAAAAGGAGCAGGACCGCGGAGCGCGGGCTCAATGACAGATCTCCTGCAAGGAAGGGAAGAAGCGCTGCGGCCGTCAAGATGTTGCCGTAGGTCACGACTGCCTCGGCGCCGCCGTTTCGTTCCCGGCGCAGGGAGAGCACGAGACCGGCCCAGAAAATCCCGGACGAGAGAGCGACCAGATCGCCCGCGCCCCCGACCCGAAGCTTCCCTACGAAGAAGAGCGCCATTCCGGCGAACGCGATAGCGATTGCGATTCCGTCTCTGATCCGCAGCGGTTCCTTGACGACGATCGGTGAGAGGAGCATCACCCAGATCACGCCGCTGTACTGGAGAAAGATCGCGTTGGCCGCCGTCGTCCACTTCGTCGCGACGACGAATGTCGTCAGACAGACGGCGTAGCTGACCAAACCGGCCAGGAAGGGGAGACCGAGCCGGGGAAGGCGCGGCCGCAGGACCAAGAGCAACGCGATCGCGGCGAAGGCGGATCGGTAGAAGGCGACCTTCAGCGGCGCCTCGGACACCGCTTTGATCGCGACGCCGCCCGTCGACCAGAGCACCGCGGCCCCGAGGACGAGGAACGCGCCCGGATGCTCCCGTCTCATCTCTCGACGGCCCGGAGGATCGCCTCCGCCACCGCTTGCGCCGCGGCCGCTCCGACACGCAGGCGCAGGGAGAGGGGCGGGACCGGGCCGCCCGGCGCGAGAGCGAAGACAACGTCGCCGTCCACGATCGTGTGAGAAGGCCGCACTGCCCGCGCAATCCCGTCATGCGCCTCGATCGCCACCCTTTTGAGCGAGCCGGGCTCGAAGCCCACGGTCGTCGCCACGCAGACCAGTGTCGTGTTCGCGCCTCCCAAGGCGTTGTCCGGGAGGGGATCTTGTGTGAGCGCTCGCGCCGTCGCGAGCAGCCGCCCTTCTCGATGAGCCCCCGCGATCACGCGCCCGCTTTCGGGTTCGACGACGTCGCCGAAGGCATTGACGACCGCCAGAGCGCAGACGCGCTCTCCTTCGGGAAGCTCCACCGACGCCACACCGACGCCGCCGGGGCTCGCGTGGGCCACGCCGAGCAGCTTGCCGACTGCCGCCCCGGTCCCCGCCCCCAGGCCGCCCGTCTCGATCTCTCCCTCTCGCGCGGCCGCGCAGGCGTCTTCCCCCATCGCCGCGTCCGGGTGGGCGCCGGGATCGCCGACGGCGAGATCGAAAAGCACCGCGGCCGCGACGATCGGGACCCGCGCGGGACCGATCTCGAAGCCCACTCCGCCCCGAGCGAGCCATGCGACGACGCCGTCGGCAGCGGCCAGTCCAAAGGCGCTGCCCCCCGTGAACAACAATCCATGGATCTCCGAAACGAGATTACCCGGAGTGAAGACGCCGGTTTCCCGCGTCCCCGGCGCTCCGCCGCGGACGTCGACGGCAGCGATCGTGCCCGGCGGCGGGAGAACGACGGTACAGCCGGTCCGTCCCACGCCGTCCGTGGCGTGGCCGATGCGGTAGCCGGGAGGGAAGGAGGCCATGGGGAGATTCTAGTGACAAGTGACCAGTGACAAGCGACAAGCAGAAGGAACCGGTGGAGGAGCTATCGACCTCTTCACTCGTCACTCGTCACTTGTCACTCGCCACTTTTCTCAAGCGCGACGGCGTCCCCGAGCGCCAGCACTTCAGACAGTCCGTCCGCCGGCGAAAGGGCCGCACGCGGCGAAAGACCCGCCGGCAACCCTCGCAGCGATACAGGATCTCTCGGTGGCGCCGGAAGTCTCGCAGCGCGGGTGTTTCGGGCGCATGGCCAGGCTTTGCTCCGAGCAGGCGCGCCAGCCGCCGAAAGACCGGTCCATGCGCCACGCGCGATCCAGCCGACGCGAACGCCCAGGCATGAGCGGCCTCATGCCGCAGCGTGTCCTCCTGCTCGCTTTCAGACAGGTGGGCCGAGATCGTGATGCGGTGAGGCGAGCCATACTGGATCTCGCCGCCGGTCAGTTTGCGCGTGGAGAGTCGAACGAGTGCCGGGCCGAAGTGGAAACGCCCTGCGAGGCGGTCGTAGAGGAGTTGCAGCCGTTCCTGCGTGTCCGCCTGCGGAATCGGGAAGAGCAGTTCCAACTCGAAATAAGATTAGCAGCCTCGCGGGCTCGCTCGATATCGCCCGCCGATCATTTTGGAGGATCCGATGTGGCGAAGGCTTCCGTTTCTTTCGGTGGGTGCCCTGCTTCTCACGACGGCTCTGCCGGCGCAGTCGGCGGGCAAAATGGTTTCCTTTCCCAGCGGCTCGGAGACAGGTTCCGGATATCTGTCAGTGCCGGAGGGAGGGGCCAAGCGCGGGGCGATCGTCGTGATCCAGGAGTGGTATGGAGTGAACGACTTCGTGAAGGCGAAAGCGGATCACTTCGCCAAAGAAGGTTATGTCGCTCTGGCGGTGGACCTCTACCGAGGGAAGGTGGCGACGGACGACGACACCGCGCACCAGCTGATGCGCGGACTCCCCGAGGACCGCGCGATGCGCGATCTCAAAGGCGCCGTCGCCTTCTTGAGGTCGCGGCCAGACGTGGACCCGAAAAGAGTCGGGTCCGTTGGCTGGTGCATGGGAGGCGGATACTCCCTCTCGCTCGCCCTTGCCGACCGGACGCTCGCGGGCGCGGTCATCTATTACGGGCGGCTGGTGACTGACGATGCGGCCATCCGATCACTCCAGGTGGCGCTCCTGGGCAACTTCGGAGGCAAGGACAAAGGGATTCCGCCGGAGAGCGTCCGAGAGTTCGAGAAGAAGGCCAAGGCGGCGGGCAAGGACGTAGACTTCAAGATCTATCCGGAGTCCGGTCACGGCTTTGCCAGCTTCGATGCCTCCTCGCATCCCCGGGACTCGAAAGACGCCGATGCGCGGACGGAGAAGTTTTTCGAGAAGCGACTGAAGGGACGGTAGACGGCAGACGGCAGACGGTAGACGGCAGACGGAGGAAGAGGGGACCAGAAGAGACGTCTACCGTCTTCCCTCTCCCGTCTTCCGACTCACGCCCGGTTTTTGTACCAGTCCGCGTTGATCTGGAGGTACTGCTTCCACTTCTCCGGGATCGTCTCCTCGGTGAAGATGGCGGTCACCGGACAGGCCGGCTCACAATTGCCGCACTGAATGCAGACGTTCGGATCGATATATAGCATCTCCGCGGAGGCGAAGTCCGCCTCGTCCTTACGCGGATGGATACAGTCGACCGGGCAGACATCGACACAAGCCGTGTCCTTCGTGCCGATGCAGGGTTCCGCGATGATGTACATCCCCATCGGTCTGTCTCCTCCTAGAGAGGGCGCATTCTAGCAGGAAGAAAGAAGCCGGGAGACGGCCGTCACCTTCCGACGCTGATTTGATGAGCGAGATTCTGGCCGTCTCCCAGCGTCGTGTAACGAACCGTGACTTTGGCTCCCTGCGACAGAGTGCCGTTGATCTTGGTGTCGGAGGTCCAGACGAGCTGGATTGCGGAGCCGTCCGCTTGGTTGACGACCAGGGTCCGGTCGGCGGCCTGCAGCTTCGAAACGGTGCCCGTCAGGGTCTGCATCTTCTCGGGCGAGGGAGCGGCAGCGGCGGCAGCGCCGAGACTCAGCACGAGGACCAGAGCCGTGCCGGCGATCGCTTTTCGGGGGTTTGACATGAGTCCTCCTGTTTTCGGAAAACAGTCCCTGGGTCCATGCCATTCCGCCCGCAGGCAGCTCCAATTTGACAGGCGGGAGGGCTGTCCCTAAAATACGCCGTTTTTCGCAAATCTTCCGGAGGTCCCCTCACTATGGCCAAACGGTGGACGGAAGCCGAGATTCGGTTCTTGAAGGACAACGCGGGCAAGATGAGCGTCCAGGCTCTCGCCGACGCGCTGTCGGCGCGCATCGATGACGTCGAGAAAAGGGTGGAAAAGCTGGGTCTCAACGGCGCCGGGCCGGAAGTCTCGGCCGCCCGCAAGGCTCAGACTGTGAAAGAGCTGTCCCGCCACACCGAGAACGCCCGGAAAGACTTCGATCGGGGTGTCACGGCTCTCCAGAGGAAGAAAACAGATGAGGCCGAGCGTCACCTGCTCGACTTGATTCAGAAGTACCCCGATGAAAAGGAGCTCGTGGATCGCGCCCGAGTCTATCTGGCGGTCTGCGAGCGCCAGAAGAACGCGGCGCGCGCGGCGCTCGTCGAGCCGGAAGACTTCTACTATGTGGCACTTCTGGAAAAAAATCGCGGCAACGTCACGGAGGCGATCGAGCACGCCAAACGGGCCGCCCGGAAGAATGGCGGCGGGAAGGTCGACTTCCTCCTCGCCTGCTGCTATGCCCAGGCCGGCGAGGCCGACACCGCGGTCGAGCACCTCCGAAAGGCGATCGAGGAAGATCACCGCAACCGAATCCTCGCTCGGCACGACAGGGACTTTGATCCGGTGCGCGACACGCCGGCGTTTCAGGAGCTTCTTGCGTCATAGTTTTCAGTTTTCAGTTCTCAGTTCTCAGTTCGGGCCTCGAAAACTGAAAACTGATCACTGAGAACTGATGACTCCTCCCGGGCAGTTCTCAGTTCTCAGTTTCGGGCTTCGGCAAACTGAAGACTGATCACTGAAAACTGACAACTTCTCCGGCCTATACTCCCGGCGTGAGGAAAACGTCCTCCAAACCGCGTCAGCCGCCGGCGAAGGCGCCAAAGAGTTCCGCTCCCCGCGTTGTCATTCTGGCCGCGGGCATCGGCTCGCGGATGCGCTCGACCCTTCCCAAGGTCCTTCACCGAGTCGGCGGAGTCCCGATGCTGGAATCGGTTCTTCGGTCAGCGGAGAGCCTTCGCCCATCGCGGATCGTGGTCGTCCTCGGGGCATCCCGCGCGGCGGTGGAACCTCTTCTGGCGGGACGAGGCGTGACCGTCGTCGTCCAGGATCCCCCTCGAGGAACCGGGGACGCGGTCGTTCAGGCGCTGGCTGCTCTGTCGGACGGAGACGGACCTGTGATGATCCTTTCCGGAGACGTTCCTCTGATCCGGCCCGAGACTCTCGCCGGGCTACTCGACAAGCTCGGGAAAGGAGCCGATCTCGCGTTGCTGACTTTTCGTCCGCCCGAGCCGGGCGTCTTCGGCCGGGTCGTTCGCGACCGGCGCGGACACGTGCAGCGAATCGTCGAGTCCCGGAACGCGACGGCTCGGGAGAGATCCATCGGCGAGGTGAACGCCGGGATCTATGCCTTCCAGGCGCCGGCTCTCGCGCGCGCGGCGGCGCGCCTGCGCGAAGACCCCGTCTCGCGCGAGATCTACCTGACCGACGCCGTCGAAATCCTCACTTCGGCGCGGAATCGAGTCGAGACGGCGGAGTCCGCCGACTGGCGGGAGGCCTGGGGGATCAACACACGGACGGATCTCGCCGCCGCCGAGGAAATCATGAGGCGTCGGGCGCTCGAAGCGGCCCTCGAGGCCGGCGTGACTCTCATCGATCCGGCGACGACTCGGATCGGACCGGACGTCCGGCTCGAGCCCGACGTTGTGATCCATCCCTTCGTCTCGCTCGAGGGCAGGACCGTTCTGCGCGAGCGATGCGAAGTCTTGCCTTTCACCCGAATCGCGGACTCGGAGATCGCGCCGGACACCGTGATCGGTCCGCACTGCGACGTCGAGGGAGCGGTGATCGGCGCGCGGTCGCGGGTCGGCCCCTATTCGCGCCTGCGGCCTGAGACCGTGCTCGAAGAGGACGTGCGGGTCGGAAACTTCGTCGAGACCAAGAAGGCCACCCTGCGCCGCGGAGTAAAGGCGTTGCATCTTTCCTACCTCGGAGACGCGGAAATTGGAGCCGAGACGAACGTCGGCGCAGGAATCATCACCTGCAACTACGATGGGGTGAACAAGAACAGGACGACCGTCGGAAGCGGGGTGTTCCTGGGCAGCGACAGTCAGCTCATCGCGCCGGTCACCATCGGCGAGGGCGCGTACGTCGCCGCGGGTTCCACGATTACCGAGGACGTGCCCCCAAGCGCGCTTGCCATCTCCCGAGTGCCGCAGAAGAACATCGAGGGGTGGGCGGAGAAGCGGCGCGCGCGTCGCGCGCCGCCGGACGGGGGGACGGGGCGACGGGGTGCGGGGGAGAAGCCATGAGGCTCATTCCGCTTCTTTTTCAACCCCCCGTCCCCCAGTCCCCCGGTCCCCCCGTCCAATACTCACCAGCCTCGGTCATAATCAACGCCCATGTGCGGCATCGTCGGTTACGTTGGTAGTCAACAGGCAGCCCCTCTCCTGATCGAGGGGCTCCGGCGTCTCGAGTACCGGGGGTACGACTCCGCGGGGATCGCCACCCTCTCGAATGGAGGCTTCGCGGTCCATCGAAGCCCGGGCAAGCTTTCGCGCCTGATCGATCGGCTGGCGGGATCCTCCTCGCCCGGCACACTCGGGATTGGCCACACTCGGTGGGCGACGCACGGCCGGCCGACGGAGGCCAACGCTCATCCCCAGTGGGATTGCCAGAGGCGGATCGTCGTTGTCCACAACGGCATCTTCGAAAACTTCGCCGAGCGTAGGCAGGCGCTCACCGCCCGCGGCCACCGCTTCGTCAGCGAGACCGACACGGAGGTCTTCGCGCACGAGGTCGAGGAAGCCTACCGCGGCAACCTCGAGGAGGCCGTTCGGACGGCCTCGCAGACCCTGACCGGTTCTTACGCGGTGGTCGTCTCTTCCAGCTCGGAGCCCGGAGTGCTCGTGGCCACCCGCAGCGGGCCGCCGATGGTGCTCGGGCTCGGGCAAGGGGAGAACTACGTGGCGTCGGATCCCGTCGCGCTGGTTCCGTGGACCCGGGATGTGGTGTTTCTCGAGGACGGGGACATCGCCCGGGTGGACGCGGCGAGCGCCCGGATTTCCGACGCGCAGGGGCGGCCCCAGGAGCGCGTGCGTCATCACATCCTGTGGGACGCGGTTGCGGCAGAAAAGGGGGAATACCGCCACTTCATGGAAAAGGAGATCCACGAGCAGCCGACCGCGGTGGCCGAGACGCTCGGTGGCAAGGTCTCACTCGAGACGGGGGAGCTTCTGATCGACGAGCCCCTGTTCGCCCCCGAGCGGGTGGCGAAGTTCGACCGCGTTCTCCTGCTGGCCTGTGGGACCTCGTGGCATGCGGCGCTGGTCGGAAAGTTCTTGATCGAGGGGATGGCGCGGATTCCCGTGGAGGTCGATTACGGCAGCGAGTTCCGCTACCGCCGCCCGGTCGTGGACGGCCGCACCTTGACGGTCGGCATCTCGCAGTCGGGGGAGACCGCCGATACTCTGGCGGCGCTCTGGGAGGCGCGGCGTTCGGGATCTCCGGTGGCCGCGATCGTCAACGCGGCGGGCAGCGAAATCGCGCGGATGGCCGACGCCGTACTCCCGACACACGCGGGACCCGAGATCGGTGTGGCCTCGACCAAGGCCTTCACGACTCAACTCGCGGTGCTCTATCTGTTGGCGGCAAAGCTTCGGGAGTCGCGCGGTCTGGGTGTGGGAGTCACGGAGGTCGAACGCCGCGCGCTCGGGCATCTGGCGACGGCGATCGACGAGACGCTCGCGCTCGAGCCCGCGGTCGAGCGCCTGGCGCGCGAGTTCCATGCCGCCCGCGACTTCCTCTTTCTCGGGCGCGGGCCGCACTACCCGATCGCTCTGGAAGGGGCGCTCAAGCTCAAGGAGATCTCCTACATCCATGCGGAGGGCTACCCGGCCGGAGAGATGAAGCACGGGCCCATCGCTCTGGTGGACGAGAATCTCCCGGTGGTCGTCCTCGCCCCGAACGACGGATGGCGCGACAAGACGCTCTCGAATCTTCAGCAAGTCCAATCCCGCGATGGAATCTCCATCGTCGTCACCACCCGCGAGGATCCGGAGATGTCGGCCGCCGCGAATCACGTCCTCGTGCTGCCCGAGTCGATTCCCGAGCTGCAACCCATCCTCTCCGTCATTCCTCTGCAGCTCCTCGCGTACCACATTGCCGTGCGGCGGGGATGTGATGTCGATCAGCCGAGGAATCTGGCCAAGAGCGTGACGGTGGAGTGAGTTTTCAGTTCTCAGTTTTCAGTTATCAGTTTCTGAAACCACCTGGCTCGTACTCGAACTGAAAACTGAAAACTGACAACTGATAACTTCCTCCTCCATGCCCGACTCTCCCTCTTTAACCGGCCTGAATCCCGAACAGATAGAAGCCGTCCTCCACGACAAGGGTCCTCTTCTCGTCCTCGCCGGCGCGGGCTCGGGCAAGACCCGAGTGATCACCCACCGGCTGGCCCGCCTGATCGAAACGGGGGCGGATCCCCGCACGATCGTGGCTGTCACCTTCACCAACAAGGCCGCGGAAGAAATGCGGGAGCGGGCGCGCCGCCTGCTCGGAACCGAGCGGCTCCAGTCCTTCGTCGGCACCTTCCACGCCTGGGGATTGCGCTTCCTCCGCCGCTATGCCGCCGCCGCGCAGCTTCCGCCGCGGTTCGCGATCGCCGACACAGGCGATCAGCTGGCGCTGGTGAAAGAGGCGATGGGAGAGCTCTCGATCTCCGAGCAGATGCTGCTGCCGAGCTCGGTGCGTTCCCGTCTCTCCCACGCCAAGAGCGCGCTCGTCTCCCCCGAGGAGTTCGAGGCGGCGCAGACTGAGTTCGCCGGCGAGCGGATCGCGCGCATCTATCGCCTCTACGCCAGGAAGCTCGCGGAGGCGGGCGCGGTCGACTTCGACGACCTGATCGTGCGCCCGGTCCGGCTGCTGCGCTCCCGGCCGGACCTGCTCGAAGCGGAGCGGCGTCGGGTCCGGCATCTCTTGATCGACGAGTATCAGGACACCAATACCTCTCAGGACGCGCTGGTCAAGCTTCTGGGCGAAGGCGCCGAATCGCTCTGCGCGGTCGGCGACGAAGACCAGGCCATCTACCGTTGGCGCGGAGCGGAGGTCGAGCACATCCTGCGATTCGACACCGACTTTCCAGGGGCGCGCGTGGTCGCGCTGGAGAGGAACTACCGCTCGACAGACGGGATTCTGCGAGCGGCCTCCGCGCTCGTCTCGAACAACCGCCGCCGCCGGGAGAAGAAACTGCTGGCGGATCGCGGGAAGGGGACGGCGGTCCGGCTCTGGCGCTTCGACGAAGATCGCCGCGAAACGGAGGCCGTCGTCCGGGCGGCCGCCGACTCCGGGCGCGCGCCCGCCGAGATCGCGATTCTCTATCGAACCAATGCGCAGTCGAGGCCCTTCGAAGAAGAATTGCTCCGGCGCGGGATCTCCTACGTGGTGGTCGGGGGCATGAAGTTCTACGAGCGGGCCGAAGTCAAGGACGCGCTGGCCTACCTGCGTCTGGCGCTCCGGCCGGAAGACGATCTCGCTTTCCGGCGGGTGGTCAACGTGCCCGCTCGCGGCATCGGCTCCACAACGCTCGAGCGCCTCGGACAGGCCGCACGGGAGACCGGGCAGTCCTATTGGGAGGTGGCCGCCGCCTCCCTTCCGGGGATACCGGAACGAGCACGCCTCGCGATCGGCCGTTTCCGGGCGCTGGTCGAGGACCTCCACGAGAAGGCCGCGACCTGGTCTCCCTCCGCGCTGCTCGAGCACCTTCTCGAGACGACCGGCTACGCCGCGATCTATGCCCGTTCGGAAGAGCGGGAGGATCAGGCCCGCAGCGAGAACCTCCAGGAGCTGGTCAATTCGGCGCGGGAGTTTGAACGGTCGAATGCCGAGGGAGCCGGCATCGCGGAATATCTCGACACCGTGTCGCTGGCGACCAACGAAGAGGTTGCGCAAAGCGGAGGGGCCGTGACGCTGTCGACTCTCCACGCCGCCAAGGGTCTCGAGTTTCCGGTCGTGTACGTCGTCGGGCTCGAAGAAGGGTACCTTCCGCACGGACAGTCGGCGGAAGATCCCGAAGAGCTGGAGGAGGAGCGGCGTCTCCTGTACGTCGGGATGACACGCGCCAGGGACGAGCTGACGCTCACGACAGCCGGCCGCCGCCTCGTCTACGGGAAGGTGCAGATGCGCAATGCCTCCCGGTTCCTGGACGAGATCCCGGCCGAAACTTTGGAGGTGCGCGAAGAGCGCCGGACGCTCCAGCCCCGGACCTTCGAGAAAGCCTTCGAAGGGGAGCCGGAGGAGGAAGAGACGACGGCGCTCAAACGCGGCCGGCGTGTCCGTCATCCGAGGTACGGCTACGGCGTGATCCTCTCGCAGGAGGGCTCGGGAGACGAGACGCGGCTGACGGTGTACTTCGATCGGGCGGGAAAGAAGAAATTTATTGCACGGTACGCGGATCTGCAGCCCGCCTAGCGAGTTGTCAGTTGACAGTTTTCAGTTGTCAGTTCTTCAATACCAGGATTGGTTTCAACTGAAAACTGATAACTGAAAACTGATAACTACACGCGCGCCACCAGAGCGATCATTCGTCCCGCGCGCGCGCCGTCTCTGCGGTAGCTCGCGTATTTTTCGCCGCCGCACTTCGTGCAGGCGGGATGGACGGAGATATTCTCGGCGGGGACGCCCGCCGCTTCCAGCTGCGCGCGGTTGGCCGCCCGAAGATCGAGGAGGAATCCGCCGCCGCAGCGGCCGCGGACGAGCTCCCCGGCAAACTGGGCCGCGACCTCGCCGCCCACTTCGTAGCAGCAGGCTCCGATCGAGGGTCCGAGCCAGGCCCTGACATCCTCCGGCCGCTCGCCGAACCCGATCAGGGCGGCCACGCCCGCCGCCGCGGCGTTTTTCGCGGAGCCGCGCCAGCCCGCGTGGACGATTCCGACGGCCCGCTGCCCGGCCAGGACGATCGGAACGCAGTCAGCCGTCTGCACGATCAGACCGATCCCGGCCAGGTCCGTGGCGAGCGCATCGCATTGACCCGCATCACGGACTTGCGCCGCGGCGGGCGTCTCCCGGATCGCCACCGCGCGGTCACCATGGACCTGTGTCGCGCGCACGAGCGGGATTCTTGGAAGTCCGAGCGCGGCGGCAAAGCGGCGCCCGAGAAAGCCGGTCGGGGAAGGCTCACTCTCCGGAGCGGCCCCTCTTCCCGAGAACGCGACCACGATTCCAGCCGGCGCGCCAACCGGCCCGAAAACCAGAATGCCGTCATTTGTCTCTTCGAGCCAGCCGTTGTCCGCCACGTTCGCATTGTAGAGTCCGGTTTGGCTGAAAGCTGTAAGCTGAAAGCTGCAAGCTCGGTGTTAGAATTCGTCAGTGTCCTCGCTCGAAACCGCTGACAGGACGCGGGTTTTCCCCGTCATCGGGCTCGAGGTGCATGCCCAGCTCCTGACGCGTTCCAAGATGTTCTGTCCTTGTCCGGTCACGGTCGGGGCCCCGGCCAACTCCGCCACCTGTCCGGTGTGCCTGGGCTTTCCGGGAACGCTTCCCGTGCTGAACCGGCGTGCCGTGACACTGGCGATGCGGCTCGCGCTGGCCGTGGGTTCCCGGATCGACCGCGACTCGCGGTTTGCGCGCAAGAATTACTTCTATCCCGATCTGCCGAAGGGATATCAGATCTCCCAGTACGACCGGCCGCTCGCCACCGGTGGGACGATCGACATCGACACGAGCGAGGGGACCAAATCTGTTCGGCTCGTGCGGATCCATCTCGAGGAGGACGCGGGCAAGCTCCTCCACGACACTCCCTACGCCGATGTGCCCCCCTCCGTCTCGCTCGTCGATTGGAATCGAGCGGGCGTCCCGCTGGTCGAGATCGTCGGGGAGCCGGACATCCGCACTCCCGACGAGGCCGCGGCCTACCTGACGGAGCTGCGGCGTCTCCTGCGTTTCACGGAAGTCTCCGATGCCGACATGGAGAAGGGAAACCTGAGGTGCGACGCGAATGTGTCGGTGCGCCTCTCGCCCGACGCTCCGTATGGGACGCGCGTGGAAATCAAGAATCTCAACTCGATCCGATTCGTCGCCCGGGCGCTCGAGCACGAGATCGAGCGGCAAGCCCGGGCGCTGGAAGCCGGGGAGCGCGTTGTGCTCGAGACGCGCCTCTGGGACGCGGCGGCGGGGAGAACGGTCTCGATGCGCGGGAAGGAAGAAGCCCACGACTACCGCTATTTTCCCGAGCCGGACCTGGGAGCGCTCCATGTCGACGAAGCCTGGATCGCCGAGGCCGCGTCGGCGCTGCCCGAGCTGCCTCGCGCTCGGCGGGCCCGGCTGGTCGCCCAGTACGGGATCTCCGCCTCCGACGCGGAGACGATCACGGGAGCCCGCGAGCTCGCCGAGTACTTCGAGCAGCTCGCGCGCGAAGCGCCGCCCAAGCTGGCGGCCAACTGGGTCACGGGCGAAGTCCTTCGCTGGATGAGAGAGAAACGGATCTCGGCGGAGGAGGCGTTGTCTTTTCCGGTCTCGCCAAAGAGGCTGGCGGAGCTGCTCGCGCTGCTCGACAAGGGAGAGATCTCCGTCGCTTCGGCCAAAGAGGTTTTCGCCGAAATGATCGGATCGGAGGCCTCTGCCTCGGACATCGTGGCTCAAAAGGGGTTGGGCCGCCTTCGCGATTCGAGCGCTCTCGAGCAGGCAATCGCCGAGGTCATCGCCGATAGCCCCTCGCAGGTTGCGCTCTACCGGTCCGGCAAGACCCAGACGTTCGGCTGGTTCGTCGGCCAGGTCAGGAAGAAAACGGCGGGACGCGCCGACCCGGGAGAAGTTCGGGACGCGCTCGAGCGCGCTCTGGCGGGTGGCTCTCCGTGATCCAGCTCTTTCGGGTCTCCAAGGAGTACGGCCGGTTTCGGCACGCCCTGGTCGACGTCACCTGCTCGATCGAGCGGGGGGAGTTCGTTTTCTTGACCGGGCCGTCCGGCGCGGGCAAGTCCACCTTCTTGAAGCTCCTGTTTCGCGCCGAACCGCCGACCTCTGGCCAGATCCTCGTCAACGGCCGGAACATCGCCGTGCTGCCCGACTCCCAGGTTCCCTATTTTCGCCGCACGATCGGCGTCGTCTTTCAGGACTTCAAGCTGATCGCGCGGAAAACGGTGTTCGAGAACATCGCCTTCGTTCAGAGCGTGCTCGGCCTTCCCCGGGCCGAGCAGAAGCGCCGCGCCTATCAGGTCTTGAAGCGCGTCGGTCTCCATCACCAGATGAACGCCTTGCCGGCGGAGCTCTCCGGCGGCGAACAGCAGCGCATCGCGATCGCGCGGGCGATCGTGAACGAACCGACCCTGCTTCTGGCCGATGAGCCCACTGGAAACCTGGATCCGGTCCTCTCGGAAGAGATCATGCGCCTCTTTGCCGAGATCAACATCCGTGGGACGACCGTGCTCGTCGCGACGCACGACTTCGATCTCGTCCGCCGCATGGGCAAGCGCGTTCTGACGCTCGAGCGCGGTCACGTCCTGGAGAGCGCGCCGAGCACCGAGAAACCCGCGGGATTGATGCGGGAAGCGCCCTTTTTGCCATTGGGATGAGAGGGCGCTGGGGGTTAGGCGCTTGGCGCTAGGCGAGGAACGCCGCTTTCAGGGCCTTCCTTTCTCGAAGCACGCCCAGCGCCCAGCGCCCAGCGCCCAGCGCCTGTGGGCTTAAAGCCCCGCTACGTCTTCGGCGAAGCCTGGTCGGTGGCCCGAAGCGGGCCGCGGCAGACGGCGATGGCCATCGCTCTGATCGCTCTTTCGCTCTACGTCCCGGGCCTGCTCGCTCTCCTCTCGAGGAATCTCTCCCGCGTCGTGACCTCGGCGGGAGAATCGCCCGCCGTCGTCGTGACGCTCGAGGCCGCCGCGGACGCCCGCGTGATCGCGAACCGGGTGGCGACCGACGGGCGCGTGGCCCGGATCGTGATCGTCGGCAGCGACGCCGCACTGGAAAGGTTTCGGCGGACCTATCCGGATCTCGCCGCCGCTCTGGCCAACCTGAAGGAGGCCCCCTTTCCCCCGACGCTCGAAGTCTTCCTGCGCAAGCAGGCGCCCGCGCGGGCAGGCGCGGAGATCGCCGCGGCCGCTCGCTTGTGGCCGGGAGTCGAAGCTGCCGATTCCGAGGAAGGCTTCGACCGGCGGTTCCGCGACGCCGTGCGCCTCCTGCGCGCCGCGGCCCTCTTTCTCGGTGTCGTGCTCACGCTCGCGGCGATCCTGTCGGTCGGATCGGCCATCCGCCTCGCGCTCGACCTTCACTCCGACGAGATCGAGATCATGCGGCTGATGGGGGCGACGGAAACTGCCGTTCGCGCCCCGTTCTGGCTCTACGCGTCGGCGGAAGGTTTGATCGGGGGAGGACTTGCCCTGCTGATGCTCTGGGGAACCTGGCAGCTCGGCGATCAGTTCCTCGCCCGCCACCCTCACCCCGTCATGGCGCTGCTCTGGGCGCGCTTTCTCGATTGGCCGCTGGCGCTCTTGTTCCCTGTGGTTGGACTGATCGCGGGATTTCTGGGGAGTCTGCTCTCGCTGGGGAAGAAGAGCGGCAAGTAGAGAGAAGTTATCAGTTATCAGTTGTCAGTGATCAGTTCAAATACAATTTATGTATTGTGTCCGCGCTGTAAGCTGTAAGCTGATTGAAACTGAAAACTGAAAACTGAGAACTGAGAACTGAGAACTACGACTGAAGCGGATCCGGTTCCCCCAGCAGCCGCGCAAGGCCTCCCCATCCCTGGACGTTCTCGCAGACGACCTTGACGGCGGAGGTTAGCGGAACGGCCAGAACGGCCCCCGGCAGCCCCCAGATCAGGCCCCAGAAGAGGAACGCGACCATCACCGTCAGGGGGAAAAGACGCACCTTGCCTCCGACGATGAAGGGCGTGAGGACGTTCCCCTCGAGGAATTGGAGAACCACGTAGACGAGGAGAACCGTGACCGCCTTCTCTCCTCCGTACTGGAAATAGGCAATGGCGACGGCGGGCACCGTCGAGAAGATGACGCCGACGTAGGGGAGCATGATCGCCAGTCCCGCCAGCGGGCCCAGAATGTAGTAGTAGTTGATGCCGATTACCATCAGCGCGATCGTCGTCGCGGCGGCCATGATCAGCATCACGAACGCAAGGCCGAGAGCGTAGCCCGTCATCGTCCGCGAGATCGCTCCGGTGACGTCGCCTGCTCCGACCTTCCGGTTCCGGGCCAGGATGCCGTCGATCACGCGCCCGAACTTCTCCCGGTCCTTCAGCATGAAGAACGTGAGGAAAGGCACGGTCGCGATGTAGAGAACGAGCTCGAGGGTTGCTCCGACCTGAGTCAGCATTGCCTTGGTCGTGGCAAGCGGGGATTCGGTGATCTTGACCTCCCGCACCGACCGCGACTCCTCCGGCAGAATGTTTCCCATGTGCTCCCGAAGCCGGTTGACGAACTCCGTGACGCGGGTCAGCAGGTCGCGGATCCGGTTCTGGTACCGGGGGAAGTCGACGTAAAACTGGTTCAGCTGAGCAGTCACGTTGATCACCATCAGGGTGACCGCTCCGATCAAAACGAAAAGCAGAAGCAGGATCGCGATGACGCGGGGCACCCTCGCCCTCTCCAGCAGCGAGACGAACGGCCGCATCGCAAAGGCGAGGAAGAGAGCGAACGCGAGGGTGATGAAGATGCTGCGGCCGTAGTAGAGGAGAGCCACCAGGGCGGCGAGCGAGACGAAGCTCAGGCCACTGGCCGCCGACGCGGGGGAAGGAGAAGACCGGGGAGAATAAAAAGCCCCCTCTGTGAGAGGGGGCTCGATTCCGCGATCGTTCTCTTCCCGGCTCAACTTCCGGAGATCAGGGTTACGAGGATGACCGCGCGCCGGTTCTTGGCGCGCCCCTCCGCCGTCGCGTTGTCATATCCGGGCTCCGCCGATCCCTTCGCTGCAGTCGTGATGCGGTTGGGATCGATGCCGTGGCGCGTGACGAGGTACTCCTTCGCGGCGTCGGCCCGCTTGGCCGAGATAGCGACGTTGGCCTCTTCGGCGCCCGCCTTGTCGGAATAGCCCGTGATCACGGCGGTGGCATTCAGGTCGTTCTTCATCCGCAAGGCGATTCCGTCCAGAACCGCTTTGGCGATGTTGGTCAGTCGTGCGCTTCCTGCGTCGAAGAAGATCTCATCACGCGTCGTCCGCGGCGTGGGCGGGGGAGGCGTGGTCGTGGTCGTCACCGTCTCCTGCTGCACCTTTTCCTCGACGACCGGGGCGGGAGGCGCCGGGGGCGGAATCACGACCGGGGGAGGAGGAAGCGGCGGCCAGGCGGCATAAGTGAGGCCGACGAGGCCCCCCAATGGAGTCGGCGAGAATCCATGGCGGAAGAGCTGGTCGACATTGGCGTTCAGAGCCGCTGAAACGGCGAGGCCCGTCCGGCCAATGTACACGCGGGCGCCGCCCACGAGCATCGAGTAGCTGTCGGACGGCAGGTCCCCTCCATCCGGCATCGTGCGATCGAGCTCCCCGATGACATGGATTAACGGAAGGACCGGGACATCGACGCCCAGGCCGACCCGGAACTGGTTCGCGACCCGAATGTCCTGGTCGTGCTTGCCCGAGAGCTGGTAGGAGGCCACGCCCGTGAAGATACCCTTCGTGATGACGCCGCCCCATTCCCAGTCCGCCCTCCGCGACTTGACGCGAGTCGTGTCGGTGCCTTGAATGAGCGGTTCGTCGACATGGATGTTGGCGTGGCCGACCGGCACCTGCGCCGAAAGAAAGAGCCCGACTTGAAACCGGGAGTCCGTCTCCGAGATCAGCCTCACCTTCGTGCCGATGCGCACCTTGCGAGGCTCGTCGGCGCGAAAGCCGCTCGGGAAGGAAATGCTGTTCACCGCGCCGCCTCGCCAGCCGCCCCGGCTTTCGAAACGGTCTTCGCCCGCGCTGAAAAAGACCGCCCAGCCGCGGGTCAAACCGAGGCCGATCGATCCCTCTCCCGCCCAGTGACTGTAGAGCCGGCTGCGATCGGGAGAATCGGTGAAGGCGAGGTTGCCCGCCTGCAGCTGCTCTTTCCAGCCGTACAACCCGAGCGTCAACTGGTCCGTGCGGGGCATGTCCGCAGTCGGCATCGTGAAGAGGCCGATGTCGCCCTGGTTGTTCGGGGCGACCTGAGCGGAAGCGACTGCGCTCCCGAGGCACACCAACAACCCGAGGAGCGCCTTGCGGTTAGCCTTCATGCATTCTCCTTTCGCGAGCGCCGGGGAACCGAGATTTCTGCCGAATAGAATAAGCCAAAAAAGCCCGATTGCCAAA